>Ga0247843_1005497_pt1 | contig 17561 bp, 19 predicted proteins | sample LaCruzMarch2017__FD_192420 | JGI IMG/M metagenome (GOLD analysis project Ga0247843, IMG submission 192420) | Freshwater microbial communities from meromictic Lake La Cruz, Castile-La Mancha, Spain - LaCruzMarch2017_8m | ecosystem: Environmental > Aquatic > Freshwater > Lake | place: Spain... | reverse complement strand
GCGCCGACGGAGCCCGACACATCGACTTCGGCGACATCAATCCCCGCCGCGCGCAGCTCCATCGCGCACAGATGCGCCGCCGCACCGTGGCCGAGCGGCGATCCGAATAGCCCGATCATCGTCGCAGCGTCCGCAGACGTACGCCTGCCCGCTTCCGCTTTCGGCAGACGCGCCGCCAGCACCGGCTCCAGAACTGCGCGCATGGCTCGGCCCGCCGGCAGCTGAAGGCTCATCGGCAGGCGCCGATACAGCGCGCGGGCGCCGTCGAGCGCGGTGGAGAGGGGCGAGGTCACGGTCCGGCGCTAGACCGGCGCGGGCGTGGAGGCAATGCGGGGCAGGGCGAAAGGCAAGGAACCTGTCCCAAGTTGGGGGAGACGCGCGGGCAAACAGGGGTACTCCCGCCTCGCAACCGGATCGGGTTGCGACGCGCCTTAAGCGCCGGCGGTCTTTCAATCGGCTGCCAAGGAGCGCGCCCGATGGACTTCACCTCTCATCTAGATGAACGGCGCGGCTTTGTATCGCTTCAGCCTTCCGCCGGGCGGGTCGCCGGTGGACGCGTTCTGGTGGCTGTCGATGTGCGAGACCGACGCTAAGGGCCGACTGTTTCTCATCGAAAACCCTATCGCGCGCTACGCCATCGGCAACCGCAAGAAGGGGCTCGAGATTGCGCCTGATGGCTCGCTCCGCAACACGCTGTCGCACGAACGGCCCGCCATCGCCGCGAACTGGCTGCCGGGGCCGCGCAATCTGTTCACCGTCACGTTCCGCGGGTATCTGTCGCGCCCCGCGCTGCTGGGTGGCGCATGGACACTGCCGGCCATCACCGGGATCTAGCATTGCAAAAGCGCTGCGCGTTCGCCCGGTTCGAGCGGACGCCAGCAGCCTTCGGGCAGGTCGCCGAGTGCGATCGGGCCAATGCGGATCCGCAGCAGGTCTACGACGGTGAGCCCGACCGCTTCGCACATGCGCCGGATCTGGCGATTGCGGCCTTCGGTAAGCACGAAGCGCAGACGGTGCGGGCCGATTTCCTCGACCTCGGCGCGCCGCAGCGCGCGGCCGTCGAGCACCAGACCGTGGCGCAGGCGCATGAGCATGCGGGCGTCGATGCGGCCGTCGACGCGCACGAGGTACTCCTTGTCGAGCGCAGACGCCGGTCCGATCACCGCCTTCGCGAGAACGCCGTCTTCCGACAACAGCAGGAGCCCGCGGGAATCGCGATCGAGACGCCCGAGCGGCGGCAGTGATTTTCCGCGCGGCGCTTCGATGTGCGCGCGCCAGAGATTTTGCGCGGCGAGAAGCTGTGCGGCTTCGGTCTGCCCGGGCTCGGGATGGGCGGAGACGACGCCCACGGGCTTGTGCACGATCACCGTCAGCTGCGCGCCGAGGGCGGCGCCCGCCGCATCGCGAAGCGTCAAGGTCTGGCCGCGCGCGATCTTGCGTCCGGGATCGGACACCGTTTCCCCGTCGATAGCCACGAGCCCTTCTGCGATGAAGGCTTCCGCCTCGCGGCGCGAGCACACGCCCGCCTGCGCGAGCCACTTGTTGATCCGCTGCGGTTCGTCGCCATCGTAGGTGCGGGAAAACGCCATCGATGCGACCATCGCGAGCGCGACGCATTCTGTAAAGCGCGATGCGGACGCGGACGAGGCCGTCCGCGCTCCGAAGTGCTTGAGGAAAAAGCGCAAATGACCGGGCCGGACCGCGCAGCTCCCGCTGCGCATACCCATGTTCAAACCACGCAAGATTGTTCGGAGTCTGGCGGCGCCGCCGCATGCGCAGCGGGAGCTGCGCGGTCCGACATGACCAATCATGACGTGTCTGCGGCTTCTGCCGCGGGTGCTATACTGAATGGCGCGCGCCATCTTCCGCGCACACGTCATCCCCAGAACGCCGCCGCGCAGGTCGCGAGGCAAGCGCTTGAACGCGCGCGTGACAACTGCATCGAAATCGTCGATGACGCGGCGCATTTCGGCGAGCGTGCGCAGACGGATGCCGCGCGTGAAGAAGCGCACGGTGGGTTCGCATCGATGCCAGCGGCAGCCGGGGGGCATGCGCCGCTTGTGTCGCGTGCGATGGGCATGCTGTCGGATCGGCAGGCGCGAGAAGATCGCGGTGGCGAGCGAGACGCGGATTTCGCGCCGCGTTTAGGGAAGCTGTCGCTGCACCCACAGGCGTGCGTCGCGGGGCAGTGGCGCAATTTCTGCGATCCACTCGACGACGGAGAAAATCCACAGACGGACGCTCGCCAGCGCGTCGGCGATCTCGCGGCTGAAATCGCGGGGTCGAATGATCTACGTGGCGGCTCCTCCTCTCGGTGGCTCCGAAACCATTCCGGCGCGAGCTGGGCAGGAGTGTCTTTCAGCTTTCGACCGGGTCGGACTGTTTTGCTGAAAAGGTGCAGTCCGTACCGCCGGCTTCCAGCCGGCATCATGTGCGCCAGGGGGAAATGGTTGGCCGGCGGTCAGCCGGCGGAACGGAAAGCGAGGAAAACCGCCCCTTACAATCCCTCCATTTTCCGGCGCGCCGCTTCGGCTAACGTTGCCTTGCGTACTCGCGCACGACAGCATCGAGGAAATCGCGGCCTTCGTAGAGGGACTTCACGCGGATCTTTTCGTTGAGGCCGTGCGGATTGGTTTCGCCGGGGACGGCGAATAGGCCGGAGAGGCCATAGGTCGGGATTCCGGCGGTGTTGAGGAATCGGCCGTCGGTCGCGCCGGGCAGCATGATCGGGATGATCGGCACGCCGGGCCACATCTTCGCGGCGACGCGCTCCACCGGCCCCATGATCGCGCGCGTGAGCTGCGGCGCTTGGGAGCCTTCGCGGCGACGCACGACATCGACCTTCACGCCCGCATCGGCGACCACACGCTCGAGTTCGGCCTTTACTTCCTCCGGCGTGTGGCCCTGCAGTACGCGGCATGACAGCGTCGCCGTGGCGCTCTGCGGCAGGGCGTTGGCGGCGTGGCCGCCTTCTATCTGCGTGACCGTGCAGGTGGTGCGCATCATCGCGTTGTAGGTGGCGTCCGCGGCGAGCTTGTCGCTGGCGGCGGTATCGGCCGGATTGCGCGCGAGTGCGGTCATCGCTGCGCCCATCTCGCCGCCGGTGAGCGGCGCCATGCGTTCAAAGAAGGTGCGCGTGACGGGATTGAGTTCGATCGGGAAGCGGTGCGCATCGAGACGCTGGAGCGCGGCCGAGAGCTGCGTGATCGCATTGTCGCGGCGCGGGCGCGAGGAATGGCCGCCGGGATTGGCGACCGTGAACGTCATCACCTGGTGGATCTTCTCGCCCGACTGGATTTCAAGCGCGATCGGCTTGCCGTCCGGCGTCAGCGAACCGCCGGCGCCTTCGTTGATCGCAAAGCCCGCCTGAATGAGGTCGCGGTGGTGCTTCAGCAGATAGTCGACGCCGTTGACGCGGTTCGACGTTTCCTCCCCGCAGGTCAGCGCCAATTTCAGCGTGCGGCGGGGGCGGAAATTCTCCGCCTTCATGCGGATCATCATGTCGAGGAAGACGGCGGCCATGGCCTTGTCGTCGATCGTTCCGCGTCCGTAGAAGAAGCCGTTCTCCTCCACGAGCGTGAAGGGATCGCGCTCCCAGTCGGCGCGGTTTGCGTTCACCACGTCGATATGCGCCAGCAGCAGGATCGCGGGTGAACGCGCATTCGTGCCGCGCAATGTCGCGACGAGATTGCCGTCCTCCGGCGCGCCGGTCGGGATGACGAGCTGCGCATCCGCAGCAGGATAGCCCGCGTCCGTCAGGTGTTTCGCAGCGGCGGCCACGACGCGCGTGCACGAGCCCGTCGCCGGCGAGCTGTCGATCTCGACCATCTCCTCATAGAGCGCGCGAAAGGCGAGCTGGTCAGCGCGCGGCGTCTGGGCGGCGGCGGGGAGGGTGAGGGCTGCGAGTGCGGCGGCAGCGGCGAAAGCGCGGAAAATCAACGGGGTGATCCCTCTGAAATGATGGAGGGAAGCTAGGCTGCGAGGGGGAAGCGGGGCAAGTGGGGCGTGGCCCGGCGGGTCGTTTTGTGCGATGTGCGGCCCATGACGAAGATTGATCTCGCGCTCGCCCGTATTGCGCGTCCGCCGCCGGACCGACGGGAGGCGATCGCCACCGAGCTTAAGTTTCTGCTCGACGGCGAGGAGCCCGGCGAGAGCCTGTTGACCGACCAGCAATGGGCCGAAGTGCAGCGCCGGCTGCAGAAGCGAATGACCCCGTTCTTTCGCACGAGGATATCGTGCGCTCGCTCCAAGAGGCGGGCGATCGAAAGTCGTTTAGCGGGCAAGCGCACGCGCTGACCTCAAACGACGTCTCGATTTCACGCGCGAGCGCAGCCCGCAGGGCGCGCATCGCATGCAGGGCCCCATCCTCAAGCGCATTGCCGCCTTGATGGACATTCCTGAACCGGGATCGATCGGCAGGGCGCCTGACATCCGTGAGCTGGTTGTCGCCAGGACGCCCTACATCGTTGTGTTCCGACGTGAGCCGAACCTTGTGACGATCCTCGCAATCTTCCATCACGCGCCGGAGTGTTAGAATTTGCAGTTTTGGGCTTCTCTAGCGACACCTTCGACAGAGAGATGGCGTGGGCAAGATTGATGCAGGATCGGTGATGGTGTGATGGGCACAAACGAGAAAAATCTTCTCGCGCGTCCGCTGGTGGTGCTGATCGTGTCCATTCCGGTGGTTATTCCCTGTGGTGAGCGCATTTATCTGGGTGAGGGGGCATGGCTTGGTCCGCCGTCATGGAGTTCGGTGGTCAGCGTTTTCATGGTCGCTTGGTGGTGGGCGATTTATAGGGTCGCGTTCCGTCAACTGGCGTCGGCAGAGCGCAAGCGACACTCGGCGCCCTAAGCCTTGATTGTCATTGTCATCGGCGCTGTTTCCCTGACCGTCATATCGTCTTGGCTCCGAGACGCACCAAAACTTCCTGACTGGACGCCTGTGGCGATGTGGTTTGGTCGCGCAACGCTGGTAGCGGCTTTTGCTTCGGTCTGGGCCGCCTCACAGACACTCATCGATTTCGAGAGGCAGGGAGAATATGGCTCCGGCATCACCCGATCTGGCACTTTTTTGTTGGTGTTTGTGACGCCGATTGGAATTTTGGTCTTGCGTCGCCGCTTGCAGCGGCTCTCCGCTGATACGGTCGCAATGCCAAAGTAGGCGCGCTGCCCGGCGCCTCAGGCCACCTTCACGAAACTGTCGATCACCTTCTTCTCGCCCGCCTTCTCGAACGCGACGGTGAGCTTGTTGCCCTCAACCGCGCGGATGCGACCGTAGCCGAACTTGTCGTGGAAGATGCGCGCGCCGACGGCGAATTTCGCATCGCTGTCGGCGGATTTCGCGACCAGGCGCGCTTCGCCTTCGATGGCGGGGGCGCGACCGAAGCCCTTGCCTTCGCCCATACGATCTTGTGCGCGTTTCCAGCCGGGGCTTTCATAGCCGGAGTTGAAGCCCGCGCCCGGCGCATAGGCTTCAAAGCGCGCGCCGCTTTCGCCGCCGCCGCCGCGTCCGTAGCCGGTCTCGGAAATCGCATCGACATGCGCTTCCGGCAGTTCGTCGATGAAGCGCGAGGGCAGAACATTCTGCCAGCGGCCATAGATCTGGCGGTTCGCGGCGAAGGAGATGCGCGCGCTCTCCCGCGCCCGCGTGATGCCGACATAGGCGAGGCGGCGTTCCTCTTCCAACCCCTTCAGGCCGTTCTCGTCGATGGAGCGCTGCGAGGGAAACACCGTTTCCTCCCAGCCCGGCAGGAAGACGAGCGGCCATTCAAGACCCTTGGCGGCGTGCAGCGTGGACAGATGCACTTCATCGCCGCCGCCGCCCGTGTCGATGTCAAGAACGAGTTCGACGTGCTCGAGATAGGCTTCCAGCGTATCGAAATGGCCCATCGCCTGCACGAGTTCCTTGAGGTTCTCGAGCCGCGTCTGCGCGGTGGGCGATTTATCGTTCTTCAGCATTTCCGTGTAGCCGCTCTCGTCGAGCACGATCTCGGCGAGTTCGACGTGGTTGACCTGCTTGCGGCGCTCGCGCCAGCGGTCGATGTCACTGATGAAGCCCTTCAGCGCCATGCGCGCCTTGAGCGGCAGGGCGTCGCCCTTCACGATTTCGCGCGCGGCTTCGAACAGCGAGCGGAAGCGCGTCGATGCCGTGACGTTCTCCGGCGGCGGATAGTCGGTGACTTCGCCAGTGAGCATGTCGAACAGCGGCTCGTCGGGCTTGAAAGTGGGGACGCGTTGGCTGGCTTCGGCGTGCAGTTTCTTCAACGTGGCGTCAGCGAGACCGCGCTTGGGCTGGTTGATGATGCGCTCGAAAGCGAGATCGTCGTCGGGGCTGCGGATGAGGCGCAAGTAGGCGTGCGCGTCGCGAACTTCGGCGCGTTCGAAGAAGCGCGGGCCGCCAATGACCTTGTAGGGGATGCGCAGCATGAGAAAGCGTTCTTCGAACGCCCGCATCTGCCACGCCGCACGCACGAGCACGGCGCAATCGGCGTGCTTGCGCCGGTTTTGCACCCATTGTTCGATGTCGTCGCCGATGAGGCGCGCTTCGGCCTCGCCGTCCCAGACGCCGCGCACCTTTACGCGGTCGCCGGGTTCGTCCTCGGTCCAGAGGGTTTTGCCGAGACGCCCCCTATTCTTGTCGATGAGCTGCGAGGCGGCGGCGAGGATGTTGCCGGTGGAGCGGTAGTTGCGCTCAAGGCGCACGACCTTGGCGCCAGGAAAGTCGCGCTCGAAGCGCAGGATGTTGTCCACCTCCGCGCCGCGCCAGCCATAGATCGACTGATCGTCGTCGCCGACGACGCACAGATTACTGGAGCCCTGCGCCAGCAGGCGCAGCCACAGATACTGCGCGACATTGGTGTCCTGATATTCGTCCACCATCAGGTACGCCAGCTTGCGGTGATATTCCGCGAGCACGTCAGGGCGCGTCTTGAAGATGTCGATGACGTGCAAAAGCAGGTCGCCGAAGTCGCACGCATTGAGGATTTTCAGGCGTTCCTGATAGGCCGCGTAGATTGCGATCGCACGGCCGTCGCCCCACGCGTGCGCTTCGCCCTTCGGCACGTCCTTTGGGATGAGCGCGCGGTTCTTCCAGTTGTCAATCTGACCGGCCAGGGCGCGCGCGGTCCAGCGCTTCTCGTCGATCCCCTCGACCTCGATGATCTGCTTGAGCAGGCGCACCTGATCGTCGGCGTCGAGGATCGTGAAGCTCGACTTGAGCCCCGCGAGTTCGGCGTGGCGGCGCAGCATCAGCGCGCTGATCGAGTGGAAGGTGCCCAGCCACTGGATGGCGCCGGCGCCGGGGCCGAGCAGATGATCAACGCGCTCGCGCATTTCCCGCGACGCCTTGTTCGTGAACGTCACCGCCAGAACATTCCACGCCTTGGCGCGGCCCGTGGCGAGGAGGTGCGCGAGTCGGGTGGTCAGCACGCGCGTCTTGCCGGTGCCGGCGCCCGCCAGCACGAGCACGGGGCCGTCGAGCGCCTCTACCGCCGCGCGCTGCTCGGGGTTGAGCTTGGCGAGGTAGGGGCGCGCGGCGCTGGCGCGCTGGGAAATCGGGAGATTGGGGGGCGGTTCTGCCACGGGGTCCACAGCTGATTCGTCGAGGCTCATATAGGAGCCTAGCACGAAGCGGGAACAGCTTCGCGCAGTCAGCCGAGCAGGCGGGCGAACTCCCGGGCCACCACGCCTTAGCATTCGCAGGATGCGACTTCGAGGCCGGAACGGTCGAGGACCTCGATGCTTCCGTGGCGGTACTGGATGTAGCCGGCCTTCTGCAGAATAGCGGCCGCAATCGAAACCTGTTGACGGCGCACCCCAAGCATCATCGAGAGGAACTCCTGCGTCAGAGGGATCGGGCGGGCGCGATACTTGTCGTCGGCCATGAGCAGCCAGCGGGCGAGGCGCTGCTCCACATCATGGCGCCCGTTGCAGGCGGCGGTCTGCGAGACCTGCACCTGCATGGCCTGCACATAAAGCAGCAGCACGGCGCGGACGCCAGGACGGTTGTCGAAGGCCGCCTTCAGCGTATCGACTTCGATGCGCAGCCCAGTTCCCGGCAACTGAACGAGCGCTTCGGCGGGTGAGCGAACAGCGCCCAGCAAGGCGGGAATCCCCACGACGCCCTCGGCGCCGACGACGCCTGTTTCCAGCGGTTCGCCATCGCTCAGCACAGCGACGATGGACACCATCCCGGTCTCGATGAAGTAGCAGTGGGTGATCGCCATGTCGGGCGTCTGCAACGTCAACCGCAGGGGCAGATCGACGGCGGCGCACTGGGAGGCGATATAGGCGGCGTCTTCGGCGGGCATGGCCGCCAGCAAGGCGTTCTTACGGTCGGATTTCACGCGCGTTTCCCTTCACGTTCGGGAGCGCGCGCCTCTCTCAGCCGAAGACGCGAATGCGTCGTCGATGGCGTACCTACCGGCCCATCCAGAGCGACGGTCAATGCGGAACTACAGTGGATCCGCATCTCCTTCTGGATGACATCGCGACTGATAAGGACGCCCGAGCGCCTGGTCTGTCCGTTTGCGGACAATGCTGGCAGCCGATAGTACGACAACAGGCGGTTTGCCGCGCCCCGAATGCGCAAGCGTCCCCGAGCGCTTCTGCGGACCAGGTGCGATGAATACGGCGGGCGAAACGAGGCTTCGGGAACTTCAGACTCTTCTCGAAGACATGGGGGATGCGGCGGACACGCTGACGCTTCTGTGTCACAAGACCCCAGCTCCCGAAATCGAGTCGCTGGTCGCTGCGTACGCCGCACAGATCGCTACGCGCGTGAAAGCCCTCAAGGCGACGAAGCCCTGACCTCTCGTGCGCGATCGCCGTGTGACTCGCAACGTGCGCTCACTGCTTTTTTGGGGGAGATGCAGAACTACGCTGGGCTTTTCACTAGGGTCCTTTCGAATGAGCCTGGCGTCACAAGGGTCCTGCTTGCCATTTTTTCGGGCCCTTGCGGCGACGCAGATCACCGTGGTGCGCGCGCAGGATGCGACCGCCAATGATCGCTTTGATCTGGCCCCCAACGCAAACAGCGGGTGTGCGTCGGTGGCCCTCGACGCGGCCGAACGGGTGCGGCGGCGCGACGACAAGTCTGGTTGGCATGTCGTCTTGCTGAGCGTCAGTCGCACCGAAGAGCTGGAGCGCCTGGTGCAGTGGGGGCGCATCGATGCCTTGACGCTGAAGCCCGTGACGATCGCCGGGCTGACCACGCCGATCGAGCGCGCCAGCGAACGGCGCGCGTGGGGCTGAGGGCGCCTTGCGGCGCTGCGTTTGGTTGATACCTTGCCCGAATGGCTGGAAGCGATCCCTTTGCAGAGCTCCGCGCGCTCATTCACGACGCTGCGCGCATTGCGATTTTTACCGGCGCAGGCATCTCGACCGAGTCTGGTATTCCGGATTTCCGCAGCCCCGGCGGTGTCTGGTCGAAGATGCAGCCGATCTATTTCGAGGACTTCGTCGCCCGTCCGGAGATGCGTCGCGAGGCGTGGCGGCGTGTCTTTACCGGTGCTGCGGGCTGGGTGGGCAAACAGCCGAACGCCGGGCACATGGCGGTGGCGCGGCTCGTCGATCGCGGCAAGGCGTTCGCGGTGATCACGCAGAACGTCGACAACCTGCATCAGGCGTCCGGGCTGCCGGACGACGCCATCATCGAACTGCATGGCAACGCCAGCTACGCCACCTGTCTTGAGTGCGGCGCGCGCCATGAATTGGAGGACCTGCGTCCTGCCTTCGAACAGGGCGACATCCCCGCCTGCAGCGCGTGCCGCGGCATCGTGAAGACCGCCACCATCTCCTTCGGCCAGCCGATGCCGGAATTCCAAATGGCGCGCGCCGACGAGGCGGCGCGGACCTGCGACCTCATGCTGGTGCTGGGCTCATCGCTCGTGGTCACGCCAGCGGCGACCTTCCCGGTGATCGCCAAGCGCAGCGGCGCGAAGCTCGTGATCGTCAACCGCGAGCAAACCCCTCTCGACGGCTACGCCGACCTCGTCCTCAACGACGAGATCGGGCCGGTGATGAGCGCCATTGCGCCGACGAACAGCTAGGCGCACAGACGCCCCCATCCTTCGGCTGCGCCGGTTTCTCCCCCTACGCGTTTCAAAGGGGGAAGAAACCGAGCAACGCCAGTCACTGCACGCTACGGATGGAAGGGGGCGGCGGCGGCGCACGTCACCGCTGGCGGCGCCCGCGTGCGGTGCTAGTGTCGTCCCCAACAAACAAGAACCAACGGGAGAACGTCCATGTCCAAGTCGCGCGTCGCTGTCGTGGGGGCAGGTCTTGGGGGCTTGTGCGCCGCCATCAAGGTCAAGGAGGCGGGCTTTGACGTCACGGTGCTGGAGAAGGCCGAGAAGGTCGGCGGCACCTGGCGCGACAACGAGTATCCGGGCTGCGCCTGCGACACGCCGGTGGCGCTCTACGAGTTTTCCTTCGCGCCCAATCCGAAGTGGAGCCACCTTTTCCCGCGTGCGCCGGAGGTGCAGGCCTATTCGGAAGACCTCTGCGACCAGTTCCAGCTGCGCCCGCACCTGAAGCTCGGCGAGGAACCGACGCGCGCGGAATGGAACGACGCGAAAGGCGTGTGGGCGATCACCACGAAGCAGGGCGGGAGCTACGAGGCGGAAGTGCTGATCCCCGCGCTCGGCCAGCTCAATCGCCCCTCGATCCCGGACATTCCGGGCAAGGACACGTTCAACGGCAAGAGCTTCCACTCCGCGCGTTGGGACAAGTCCGTTGACCTGCAGGGCAAGCGCGTGGCGTGCATCGGCTCGGCGGCGAGTGCGGTGCAGCTCATTCCGGAAGTGGCCAAGGTCGCGGGTCACCTCGACGTGTTCCAGCGCACGCCCAACTGGTGCATCCCGCGCAACGACATGGAGATCACCGACGAGGACAAGGCGCTCTTCTTGACCGATCTTGAAGCCGCCATGCGCCTTGGCGCCATGAACCGCGAAATCATCTACGAGCGCGCAGACCGCTTCTTCTGGCAGGCGTTCGAGTGGACTGATGCGGGGCGCAACGCGCTGACGCGGCAAGCGCTCAATCATCTGGAAGCGCAGGTAGCGGATCGCGAACTGCGCAGGAAGCTGACGCCGGAATATCCGATCGGCTGCAAGCGCGTGCTGATCGTCGACGATTTCTATCCCGCGCTCCAGCGCGAGAACGTTTCGCTGGTGACCGAGGGCATCGAACGCATCACGGAAACCGGCGTCGTCACGAAGGACGGCGTCGAGCATCCCGCCGATGTGATCATCTGGGCGACCGGATTCGAGACCACGGGCTGGCACTGGTCGATGGATGTCACCGGCAAGAACGGCGTGCACCTGCAGGAGATGTGGAAGGACGCGCCGGAAGCCTATCTCGGAATCACGGTCGCCGGATTCCCGAACATGTTCATGCTGTACGGGCCCAACACCAATCTTGGGCATAACACCATCACCTTCATGATCGAGCAGCAGGTGGGCTATGCAGTCGACGCGCTAAAAAAGCTCAGCGATGCGGGCGCAAAGTCCATTGAGGTGAAGCCTGACGCGCAGACGCGCTTCAATGCGGAGTTGCAGAAGCAACTTGCCGGCACCGTCTGGGCCGATCCGCAATGCCACTCCTGGTACAAGACCGCCGACGGCCGCATCACCCAGAACTGGGGCTGGCACACGCGCGAGTACGCCAAGCGGACAAAGGAAGTGGCGCTGGCGGACTACCTCGTCGGCTGAGGCGCGCGCGGCGTCTAGAGTATCCGACCATTCGATCGCCGTGGCGATCTAATGGTCGGACAGGGATGCTCTACACGTTCGGTTCTAGCGCACCTTTATCCGATCTCGCCATTGCGGCTGCAGTTCCGAAAGATCGGATGGTGCTTTAGTGACCCTTGCGGGTGGTGCGCTTGCCGATCTGCCGGTCAAAGGCGGCCAGCACTTTGTCGGTAGCGCCCGCGACAGCAGCTTCGATGCTGGACGCCGTTTCAGTCGCAGAAATCGGCGCAAGGCCCGTGGGCCGGGTTTCGACGCTGCAACGCTTGTCGTCGCCGGCGTCGCGCGCGCCGTTTACATCGCCGACGTGCACCTCGACGGGCTTGAGACGGGCTTCGATGCGCCTCAGTCGCGCGCGCGCTATTTCCTCCACCACCGCAGCGAGGCCCTCGCTCCCATGGATGGTGTTGTCGCTGTTGAACTGGAATTGCATGGAGGTCCGATCTTCAGTAGGCGACACCCGCCGGCCGGTGACACGTCAGCGCGTCTTGCCCTTGCCTCTTAGCGGTTTTGGCGTCGCGGGGGCGTTTTCTGTCTGCAGCGCTCCGGCGCGACGGCGCGCTGGGCGCTTTGCGGCGCGATTGGTGGTCTTGAGCGTCCGCGAACGGTTCACCGGACTTTCCGCGAGCGCTCGAGCACGGGGCGCTGTCCCTCGGCGTCGAACGCGCCGGACGGCGCCTGGTCGGTAAGCGGGTTCGATACGACGCCCTCATCGGGATGAGGATCGGTCGCCGGATGCGCCGGCGGCTTTGCGTTCGCGTTCTTCATCTTCAGCGCTTTCGCCGAAAGCGTGGCCTGGTCCCGCCCGCGCTTCTTCGTCATGAGGATATCCTCCCTTCGATCAGAAGAATAACGCACGCCGACCGGTTAAGGTCCCTGACGAGTGCGTGAGCGCGCTCAGACGCTGAAGTCCGCCACGAACTGTTCGTATCTCCCCGTCGCGGGATCGGCGCGGACGATGAGGGTTGCGCGGCGCTCCGCGAAGGTCACGTTGTAGACCTCCACGGTCAGCCCTCCACGTAGGCGATCGGCCTGCTGGGTAATGAGGCGGGCTGGGCCAAGGGGGCGAAGCACGCGGGAGAGTTCGCGCACGGCGACGTCGTCGTAGTAGGCGTTGCCATTGGGTGTGAAGCGCGCGCGGTCGATCTGGCCGGCCTGGAATTGGGCGAGCATGTCGCGCGCGGCGATCACCTTCGGTGGTTGTGCGCGCAGCAGGAAGGCGAGGCGGGCGGTGAGCGCATCCTGCACGCCGCCGAATTCGCCATTGGTCAGCACCGTGAGGGCGAGGCTCTCGTCAACGTAGATGACATTGTTGGCGAGATAGCCGCTGACCGCGCCGCCATGGCTCCACACACGCTTGCCGTTGATGGTGCGCACGTCGAGCCCGGCGCCGTAGTTGGCGGGCTGGCCGCTGGTCAGCGTCGCGGACGTCGTCATCGCGCGCAGCGAGTCCGGCTTCAGCAACGTCCCCTGCATGAGCGATATGTTCCAGAGCGCAAGATCGATCGGGCGCATCGCGAGTTCGCCGATCGCATACAGCCAGCCGCGCCCTTCCTTCACGGCGCGACGCACGGGGCCGAGCGCCCAGCGGGAATGGCCTTGCGAGTCGAGCGCGCCTGCGAGCGGGCCGCTGTCGATCTCGGTCGCGCCTGTCATGCCGAGGCGATTGAAGATGCGCGTTTTCTGAACGTCGTGCAGCGGACGCCCCGCCACCTTCTCCACGACCAGTCCAGCGATCGTGAAGCCGGTGTTGGAGTAGCGGTATTCCGCGCCAGGTTCGTAATCGAGCGGTATGCGCGCCCAGCGCGTGAGCGTGGCTTGCGCGTTCGTCTCGCGCTGCATGAGGCCGGGAACGAAATCCTGCGGCCAGTAATCGCGATACCCCGAGGTGTGGCTGAGGATCTGCCGGATTGTGATGTCGCGCCCGCGCGTCAGCGTCGGCACATAAGGATCGATGCGATCGTCGAGCGTCAGCTTGCCATCTTCCGCCAGCATGAGGATCGCGGCGGCGGTGAACTGCTTGGAGATCGAGCCGATGGCGTAGCGCGTCTCGGTGGTCGCGCGGACGCCGCGTCGCGCCTGACCGTAGGCCTGCGCGTAGGCGATCTCGCCGTCGCGGACGATGGCGATGGAGGCGCTCGGCACGTCGGTTGCGCGCAGGGTCTCGTTGGCGATGGCGTCGACTTCGCGGGCGAGCGCGGGATCGAAGGGCGCGGCGTCGGCGCTGTGGGCGAAGGCAAGGGCGGCGACGGCGAGGAGGAGGGTGCGCATGCGCGCGACACTAGCGGGGCGGCGGCAGGATCGCCATGCCGCCCGGACCGCCCCGGGAGCCATCTTTGGGCCCTTCGATCTCGTGGGTCACGTCGCGCGGGCCCGACGACTGACGTGCGATCTCGGCGCGGATTGCGTTCTTAGCCGCACCGTCGCTGCGGACACGCGTGAGCGCGTCGAGGCTGGCGACGCCGGCCCAAAGAACGGGAAACGACAGGAACGCCAGAAAGAGCGGCCAAAGCCCCAGCCACACGCCCGGCGTCGGCTGCGTGAACAGCGCATTCCACAGCCAGCCCACAAGGAAGATCGCCAGCGATATCCCGAACGCCTTCCAGCGCGGCCCGAAGAACTCCGTGCGGATCGCCTGCGCAAACCCCTCGGCGAATTCCTCACGCTGGCCGGTGCTTTCGTTGATCAGCGTCAGCATCACCGGCCCGCGCCGTCCCCGCACGAAAGCGCGTGCGAAAGCGATCAGGTGGCCCTCGTGCACGCCCACCGTAGAGTTCGCGAACTCGGCGTTCGCGTCGCGCCCGCTGGCGGAGTCACGCAGATGCACGCGCATCTTGTTGATTGACAGGCTGCGCGAGGGTCGGCCTTTCTTGGCGGGCTCGACGCGGGTCTCTGAGGTGAGCTGCACCTTGGAGACGTCGCCCTTGAGAACCTCGATGCGGGGAAGCGTGGCCATACCCATTCCTTCTCGGGCCTGTTCCTCCCCGGCGAAGGCGGCGAGGTCAAGGCCGTCCCTTGCATCCACGGGGGTGTTGCGCGAGCAAGGTCCATGCCTGCGCCGCGCCTCTACGTCGAACATGGTCTCTCTGAGGGCGCACGGGCGCCGCTGGAGGAGGGGCAGGCGCGCTATCTGACGAGCGTCATGCGGCTGCAACCGGGCGCGGCGGTGCGCGTGTTCAACGGTGTCGACGGCGAGTGGGACGCAAGCCTCACGCCCATCGGCCGCAAAGGCGTCGGCCTGACCATCGGCGCACAGACCCGCCCTCAGAGCGCAACGCCCGATCTCGCGCTCTACTTTGCGCCAGTAAAGCGTCACGGCGCCGATCTGATTGCCGAGAAGGCCACAGAGCTTGGCGTGCGACTGCTACAGCCTGTCATCACGCGGCGCACCGTGGCGGAGACGGTGCGCATCGACCGCCTGCGCCGCATCGCCATCGAAGCCGCCGAGCAGACCGAGCGTCTCGATATCCCTGACATCGCCGCGCCGCTGTCGCTCGGTCGTATTCTCGACGGATGGGATGGAGAAAGGCCGCTGGTCTATGCCGACGAAGCGGGCGACGATCCTGGCGAAGCGTGGGGTGGCGCGACGGGCCGCGCGCGTCCTATCGGCGATGCATTGCGGGACGTGCAGACGCCTGCATTGGCGCTGCTCACCGGCCCCGAAGGCGGGTTCGACGCCGAAGAGCGGCGTCTGTTGCGCAGCCTGCCGTTCGTGATCCCGGTTTCGCTTGGTCCGCGAATTCTGCGCGCCGAAACCGCCGCCATCGCGGCGCTGGCCGTCGTCCAGTCGTCGTGGGGCGACTGGTAGAAGCGCGTCTCAATTGCGGCCACCTTGCGGCGGAGCGGTCGCGGCGCCACATCCCGGATGGAAGAGGGAAAAGGAAGCGGCATGGCGGAGACGAAAGAACGGGCGCGACCCATCGAAAGCCATGCCCAACTGGTGGAGCATTTCGAGAAGGGCAACAAGCCCGATCCGAATACTTGGCGTATCGGAACCGAGCACGAGAAGTTCGGCTTCCACGTCCGCGATCATTCGCCGGTGGCCTACGAGGGGCCGTTCGGAATCCGTCAGCTCCTGACGGGGCTCGCCGAGAAATATGGCTATGAGCGCATCATGGAAGGCGAGACCATCATCGGTCTCAAGAAGGACGGCGCCTCGATCAGCCTTGAGCCGGGCGGCCAGTTCGAACTCTCCGGCGCGCCGCTCGAACACCTGCACCAGACGTGTTCTGAAGTCGGCGTGCACCTTGCGCAGCTGCGCGACGTCGCGGGCAATCTCGGCATCGCGTTTCTCGGTCTTGGCGTCTCGCCGAAATGGTCGCTGGAAGAAACGCCGATCATGCCAAAAGGCCGCTACAAGATCATGCGGGACTACATGCCGAAGGTCGGGCGCCTCGGCCGGCAGATGATGTTCCGCTCGTGCACGGTGCAGACCAATCTCGACTACGGTTCGGAAAACGATATGCGCAAGAAGATGCGCGTGTCGCTGGCGCTGCAGCCGATCGTCACCGCGCTCTTCGCGAATTCGCCGTTCATGGAAGGCCGCCCGAACGGGTTCCTCTCCTACCGCGCGCAGATCTGGACCGACACTGATCCCGACCGCACCGGCATGCTGCCGTTCGCGTTCGACGAGGGCTTCGGCTTCGAGCAGTATGCCGACTACGCGCTCGATGTGCCGATGTATTTCGTATACCGAAACGGCAAATATATCGACGTGGCGGGGCAGAGCTTCCGCGATTTTCTCGCGGGCAAGCTGCCGGGCCTGCCGGGCGAGAAGCCCACGCTCACAGATTGGGAAGACCACCTCTCAACCATCTTCCCGGAAGTGCGCCTGAAGACTTACATTGAACAGCGCGGCGCCGACGCCGGCCCGTGGTCGCGCCTGTGCGCGCTGCCGGCGTTCTGGGCGGGCATCTTCTATTGTGACGCGGCGTTGGAAGCAGCGTGGAGTCTCGTGAAATGCTGGACGGCGGAAGACCGTGAAGCGCTGCGCCGCAGCGTCGGCGTGCTGGGCCTGCGCGCGCCCATCCGGGGGATGTCCGCGCGCGACGTCGCGCAGCAGGCGCTGGCGATTTCGCGTCAGGGCCTGAAGAGCCGCAACAAGCTCAACGCCGGCGGCGATGACGAAACGCACTTCCTCAGCGAACTCGACGATATCGTCGCCACGGGCGTCACGCCTGCCGAACGCCTGCTCGAACGCTGGCGCACGGACTGGAAGGGCGACATGACGAAAGTGTTCGAGGCGTGCGCGTACTAGAGCATCATCCGACCAAACTCGATCGCTGTGGCGATCGAATGGTCGGACAAGGATGCCCTACACGCATGTTTCTAGAGCAACTCTTTCCGATCTAGGAATTGCGGCTGCAATTGCGAGATCGGATACTCTTGGGGCTTGCCGCGCGCGCGCCGGGGCGTATTTTCACCATCGCCGCAAGGGATGGACGCCATGAGCTACGCTGTCGGCCACGATGATATTGTACTCTGCGTCAACGCCGCCCCGAACCACGTCACGGGAGAGCCGGTCCCGCTTGTCGCCGGCGAGACCTATCGCGTCTGGGCGGTGCTCGACTTTACGTGCCCGTGCGGGCGTTCCGACGCATTGCTCGACATCGGCATCGATTTCGCCTGGTGCCAATCCCGCTTCAGGCTTCTGCCCAAGCCCAAGTTCGAGAGCAGGACGCGCGACGTCTCGGCGCCGAGAGAGAGGGAGACGGCGTAGCGAACGCTCGGTGCAGCTTGTACCTGCGTGCTGACGAAGGTGTTCGCGGCGTGCGCGTATTGACGCTTGTTTGCTCAACAGGTCTTTGAGCGCAC
>Ga0247843_1005496_pt1 | contig 17563 bp, 14 predicted proteins | sample LaCruzMarch2017__FD_192420 | JGI IMG/M metagenome (GOLD analysis project Ga0247843, IMG submission 192420) | Freshwater microbial communities from meromictic Lake La Cruz, Castile-La Mancha, Spain - LaCruzMarch2017_8m | ecosystem: Environmental > Aquatic > Freshwater > Lake | place: Spain... | reverse complement strand
CTCGTTCTCAATCAACTCGTTCTCAATCAACTCGTTCTCAATCAACTCGTTCTCAATCAACTCGTTCTCAATCAACTCGTTCTCAATCAACTCGTTCTCAATCAACTCGTTCTCAATCAACTCGTTCTCAATCAACTCGTTCAACATGGATTCTCTCACTCAAACTATTAACAATAATATAAAGAATGCAGTTCTTTCCACGGTTGAGACTTATGTACAGGAATTCTCGGAAAAGTTAGTAAAAGAGGTAAATTCAAAGGACGGGAAGAAAAAAGAATGGAAATCTGAAGACTTTATTACCATCTGGAATACTATTGCTCAAGAATTTGTCTTTAAGAAAAAGTCGAGTAAAAAGTCGAGTAAAAAGGAGAAATCTGAAGATATTGACCCAGAGTCTCAATGTCAACACTTATTTGGAAAGGGAGATAAGAAGGATACAAGATGCGAGGAGAGAGTATCTGAAAAGAGTGTTTCGAAAAGGTTTTGTGTTCGTCATTACAAGGGAGACGAGAAGCCAAAGGATGACGAGAAAAGTGACGAGAAGCCAAAGGCGGAAGAGAAGCCAAAGGCGGAAGAGAAGCCAAAGGTTGAAGAGAAGCCAAAGGTTGACGAGAAAAGTGAACATGAATATTGTCACCACCTTATTACTAGAGGGAACAAAGAGGGTAAAACTTGTGGTGTAAAGGTTTCATCAAAGAGTGGAAAGTTTTGTTCAAAACATCTCTCTTCCGGTAAATCAAAGAAGTTTGATAAGAATGAATTTATTAAGTTTATTCAAGAAAAGACAAAAGATTCTGAAGAAGAATCGTTACCTACAACATTTATTGAAGTACAAAATAAATTTGGATATATGACTCTTTACAATATGAAGAGTATTTCTCCAAAGATGTATGAAAAGTTTCAAAAGTTTATTGACGAGTTGGTTGAGAGAGGAAGAAAAGAACACGAACAAGAAATAGTTGAAAACGAAGGTGATGAAACTAGAAAGTCTGGATCGGCTAAAAATAAGAAATCTAAGAAATCGGAACAAGTTGAGGAGGAACAAGTTGAGGAGGAACAAGTTGAGGAGGAACAAGTTGAGGAGGAACAAGTTGAGGAGGAACAAGTTGAGGAGGAACAAGTTGAGGAGGAGGAAAATCTTGTGGTATCAGCAAAGAGATTTAAGTCTGGAGATCTTAAAGGTCAGACTTATTTTATCGATGGAGAAACTATCTTTCTGTTGAATGTAAAGGATAGAAGCGTATCTCACAAGGTTGTAGATGATAAGAAAGTAAATCTCAATAAAAATGATAAAGTCCGTATTGAAAAGTATGGTCTCTCAGTAGAGAAATAATTCAGTAACGGATCGTGAATGTCAATATGACACGTTACAAAACAATAAAACAACAACAATAAAACAACAACAATAAAACAACAACAATAAAACAACAACAATAAAACAACAACAATAAAACAACAACAATAAAACAACAACAATAAAACAACAACAATAAAACAACAAAAAGATAAACAACAACAACAAAAAGATAAACAACAACAAAAAGATAAACAACAACAACAAAAAGATAAACAACAACAAAAAGATAAACAACAACAAAAAGATAAACAACAACAAAAAGATAATTATAAATAATTCTATTTATAATTAAGAGTTGAAATTACACAGTAAGGTGTATCAATTTATTTTGGTAATAAAGAGTTTGAAAAATATTTTGCGCGATTGTGAAATGCAATAAAGTTTATATCATTTGCATCAAGAGATTTAATCTTTTTCAGTACTGACACTACAACTGGAAGATAAGTCTTGTCAACCCTGAGGTCAAGACTTTCCAATGAGGTTTTAAAAATTTTAATAAATTTTTCATCCTCATCTCTTGACGATTCATGTATGTAGTCTTGTAGAGAGTTTGGTAATAATATTTTTAGTGCAGTTTTCATCTCTTGTTCTCCAATAGTTGGCGTCTCTAACCAATCGGAAATGCTGACTACCAAATAAACGAGAGATTGAAGAATACAATTATCCACGTCATCTCCGAATGTATCTGTACATTCTCTCAACCCAACAAATGTTTGATACGTGTCAATTCTTGTTTTTATTTTAGTCGATATTCTCTTCAATACAGATTTTGTCAAATCTTCGTCCATATCAACTTCTTCTAATTTTTCCTTTAATTGTTCATAAACTGTTTCTAAAAATTCTTTCCAAACCTTTTTAGTTTGAAAGTTTACGTATTGTTCATCAATCATCTTGGAGGTCAATTTCAATTCGTCATCTCCCATATCTTCGTCTCCTCTAATCCACTTCTCGGTTGTCTCGTATTTATCATCTACACCTTTAGCTATAGGTTTCCGTATTTCATAAGATGGATCTTCCATCAATATTTGAAACAACGATGCTCTCTTCCATTTATCAGCATCTGATTTTGATTTCTGATAAATACGATCGAGAAGCTCTCTAGATCCAGTTCTTTCAGTTGGAATCTTTTTTTTACGATTTTCAATAAATACTCCAATTTTACTCTTTTTCAAATATTTACTTATTTTTTCTAATATTTCCAACTGTATTTCCAATAAGGCTTTACACTCTGATTTATAAAATGTACGATAATCCGAATTTTTCTTATTCTTTTCGAACTTTTCAGAAAGGCTAGTTTTAATGGCCTTTAATTTTTTTAAATGTTTATTATGAACACCAAATTCAATAAGACTCATTTTATCGTCTTCTGATAAAACTACTCCCATTGTATCTGAACTATAATTATCTGATATCTCAAATGACGATAAATGAAAAGTTGTAGACTTCTTTTCCTCCTTAATCAAGGCTTTTAATCTCCTGTAAGATGCAACTGTTTTAACAACTAGATTGTGAATACCTTCGTCACTTGAATCATTTATTTTCTTTTTGAATTCTTTTATTTGTTCATGAGATAATGTTGTGTATTTTCTTTTTTGGATATTTCTTGCTCTTTCTAGTTCAGACTTAAAATCCAATCCTTCTGTTAAATTTTCTACACCGAAACTAATATATTTCCAAATAGACGTAACAAATTCCGACGAAATTGTTACGTCTTCTACGATTTCTTGTCTTAGTAATCTTTTAGTCTTTATTGCAAAATCTTCCGGATACATTGTTGCAGGATTGTATTTTATAGCCTCCTTACAATTAAACAATTCTTCTATCACATAATTTAGAACTGGAAGAGGTATAGAAATTCTAGTTTCAGTTTTATACCCCGTTCGAGGTAGAAGTAAATAATTTACAAATATTCCTACACATCTACAAACTTCTCTTAATTTTATATCAACCCACTCTATAATTATTTCGTTGTTTGTTTCAAAGGTAGACATTTATTATTTGATTATTAGATACAAAAGTTATTTTAAAACTTCTTTTCTAAATTTTCTCAATTGAGAAAATATAATTATACAGATATCTAGAAATACACTTTAAAATATGGAGTTATTATAAAACATGAACTCCTTGTCATTTCTGTCAGAACAAGATTTTTCAATTCAACAAGGAAAAAAAGGAAGAATTCTTTGTAACAATCTACCAGGAGTTAGTCTGGTGTTATTCTTTTCAAAACAATGTGAACATTGTGTAGACGTTTTCCCTGTTTTTACATCACTTCCTAGAGGAATTCCTGGATGTCAATTTGCAATTCTTAATATTTCAGTCTATCCAGGAGTAGCTCAAAAAGCAAAAGAAACTATTGCTCCCATAACGCATGTTCCTTTTATTATTTTATACGTTAACGGTCGTCCTTTCATGCGATACAATGGTAAAAAAACTTATAACGACATGGCAAATTTTGTAAACGAAGTATTATCTCGTATTCAAACAAAGAGAAATTTTTCATCAAATCAAAGTCAATTAAATGTGGAAGACAATGATATACCAGAATATGCATCAGGAATTCCATTTAATATGGTTTGTGAGGGAGAAATGTGTTATTTAACTTTTAATGAAGCCTATAAAAAATCATAATTGTTTATACTAAATCCGATATTTATTAATAAAAAATTTTTATTAATAAATGACATCTCCTTTAAAGGCCGAACTAAATCGGAGATCTCGGGATAGTCGAAAGTTGTATTGCGGAGATCAAGATATACTTCCCCGAGGATATTGGAATTTTGGAACTCGTTCACAGTGTACTCGTAAAGGTGTTGGAATCGGAATGTATGTTGTTCCAAAACAACGATCTGCTGAAAAAACAAAGAGAAGAGTAGAACGACGGAGAATAAAATCTAAATTAAGAAACAAGAAACGGAGAACGGACGAAGATATAAACATGGAGATGGACATGTACGAAGAAGATGAGAGAGAACGTCTTGAAGATTTGGAGGATAAAAATTCATATAAAGATTTTTTAGAAGAACATTTTCAAGAGGCGAGAGAAGAGGCAAGGAATTTAGAAATTGGTGATATATTTAAGAGACTATCTGTATTATGGAAGATTCAACAAAGTCTTGCCAAAAAGGAATACAAAAATAGAAGGATGGAAAGAAAAGGGAAGGAATAAAAAGTACGAAGGAAAGTAATTTATAGGGTTAAAAAACTAGGTGTCAGAGGCCGGATATTTACACCTTTGGGTATTTACACCTTTGGGTATTTAGAATACATCTTTTACGTTTTAATTTCAAAATCAATATTGATTTTGAAATTCGCTCTTGTTTCTTCATATAACAAACTAATATTTAATTATCCTCAATATCGTCTAATCTTTCATTTGCTATATTAATATAATCACCATTAAGTTCAAAACCAATAAAATTTACATTATTTTTTTTTGCAGAAACACACTCGGAACCTGAACCGACAAAAGGAACAACTAATAATGTATCAGACGATTTATTTAAAGATGCTTTTATTAAAGTATCACATAAATTTAATGGTTTTTGGGTTGGATGATTCACACGTTCTTTTTTTCCTGCTCCACCTGCTAATGCTGGAACTTTTATAACATCTCTCGGTAATGCTCCTCCTTCGTGAGCAGTATAGGTTGTTTCTTTATCACCGTTACTAAATCTACCTACTGTTGGTTTTCTAACTTTTCCTGCTGAATTTTTTAGAAATGTTTCTGTATAAGGTTCTCTAACATCGTCGCGATTAAATATTGGTTTATCTTTATAACAACATAATATACTCTCATGTGTTCTTTGCCAAAAATTTAGTGATGGAGTTACTTTGTTAGTATAATGCCATACTAACCATCTTACATTACAAGTTATACGTGTTCTTATAAAAGCAAGAATTTCACTAAATCCATATATATATAAAGTTCCTTGTGGTTTTAGTATTCTTAAACATTCAACAATCCAATTATCACACCATAATAAATAATCATCCATCTTTTGTTTATCACTATCATTTCCAAAATCTTTTCCAATATTATACGGAGGGTCACAAATTATAATATCTACACTTTCACTTTTAATATTTTTCATTCCGATAACACAATCTTCATTATATATTTTATTTATCTCTAAATTTTGTTGAGTTTTAACTTCGTCCTTAACTTCTTCTTCTTCTTCGTCATTAACTTCGTCCTTAATTATCAGTTCAATCTTTTTTTTCTCAACTGCTTTATTTTCAAGTAAAGCTATTAATTGCTGTTTATTTTTTGATTTACATTTTTTAATTCCATTTTTATCACACTCAACTAAAAGTTCGGTTTTTGACAATTTAATTAAATCCATTCCTTCAATAATACACAGTATATTATTCCTATCAATCATATTATTTAATTCAATTCAATTTTTTATTATCTAATAAAAAATTCTCAAAAATGTAGTTATCACACTCATAAAGTCTTTCTTTTTTACATAATGTAGTTTCTAATAGTTAATTTATCAACTAAATCAATATAATTGTATTTTGGTTTATTTTCTACGACGACAGATGATACAATAAACTTTTTTATTTCTTCTGTCATCTCAATATGTATCCATAATTGAGATGACATACTAAATGTAATTGACATTTTACAACCATTAATTTCATTTGTATTCCATCCAATTTGTGCATCTTTATTTTTCCCTCTTTTTCCAATTGTAGGTTTCCAAGTATAGGAAGAAGGATCTAAAATTAAGTAATTGCTTGGTATTAATAACCAATCATAACTGATATTTTCGTTATATGTTTCTCTTATTATAAGGGAATAATAGTCAAAATTTTTTCGTTTATTAATTTCTTCAACTATTTCTATTGGTGTACCACATTTTTTTTCACTACAAACTGTAGTTAATCTATAAGAACTAATATCAATACTTTTTTTATTATTAGAATATTTTGCAGATTTATTGCTAATTCTTCCTAATGAACAATTAATATCCATACCTGATAAATGACTTCCATCACTCTTAGAATAAATCTCAATTCCTGATGTTGAAAATATTATAGCATTGATGTCCTCCCATGTTGTTTCATTTATGGGAGATGAATTAATTAAATGATAACCTTTAATACATTTTTTGAAATTTACATCAACGAGTTCAATATTTTCACATTTATCATCATCTTCAATAATTATTACTGGCTGGGTTTTTACCTTTTTTATAGTTGAAAAAGACTCATTAACAATAATATTAGTGTCGTTTTTTGATTCCATTTATCTATATTGTATGATGGTAAGTATTTTATTTATAAAAAAGCAATTCATTTTTTATAAATCATTAAATAATATACCTAAACATAAGGGTATTTAAGTCCAAGAAGTTTAATACACTTATAGTTTATACGAATTTTAGATAATGATACGATAATAAAGAAAATATTCCAAAGGAAAAATAAGACCAAAAAATACTTAAAATAAAGTTGGCGTTTTAAATTTAAAAAGGTGTAAAAAAGGTGTAAAAAGGTGTAAATAAACACATATATTAATAAAATGAATTTTCCTCTTTACGATAATTTAATTAGAGAGGTCGAAGAAAAAGAATTAACAAATGAACAAAAGATGGACTTATTGAGATTAGTTCATCTCTTAGATCAAAAAGGAAAAGATATAATGTTTACTCTAATACGTGTTCATGGGCTTAAAAAGAATTCTGGGAATATTTTCGATATTCCATTCGGTGGAGAAACTCTTAATACCACATCCCACATGCGTGATATAAAATTTGATGTCAATAAACTCCCCCCTATAATATGTCAAATTATATACAGGTTTGCTCAAATTCATTCGAGATTACAGAGTGATATCTAACGAATTTAAAATCTAATTTATAGAAATATTCTACAAATTAAATCCAAAAAAGTGAAAAATAAACAAAAATATAAACTAGGCTATACTTAATCATGAAGATCACTCTCGATACCAAAATTATTGAGAGTATATCTCACTTACTTGGGAATATTTCTCGCGACAGTGAACTAGAATTTCGTCTTGGAACTCTTAATTTTGGTAATTTCTCTTCTGGTGTGAATAAAAATAAATTTACTAAACTCTATAATGAAATAAAGAGGGATAATGAACTTCGGGGGATCGCAAAAGAAGTGAGTGTTGTATCTTATTATAATTCTAGTGATGTAAGAATGATTGAACAAGAGGGTAAAACTTTTTATCAGTACAAAAAGAGGGAAAGAAATATAGATATTTCATTTAGTGTTATTGATGTAAGACTTTCAAACTCTATCGAACGTATAGTAGAGTCTGTCGAAATTGGTAAAGAAATAGTCTCTACACGAAAGAGAGAAAAGAATATATTTTCATTTGATAGTTTTGATATAGAATTAACAAAAGTATCGTTGAATAGAACTTCTCGCGACTCTCACGATAGCGAAACACTCGAAGTTGAGATAGAATTTACTCGAAAGATATCAGACATAAAGGACTTGATTGTTCCTTTGAGAAAGATTTTTCAAATATTATTCCCAGACAGATTCTATATGATTCCATCTACTGATGAAAAAGAGATTAGAACGAAAAGAAGTCTAATTTCAACCAGACTTAATCCTAATCCGCGAAATATTAAACGAAAGGATATTCCAGAAATGAAAAATTACTCTGTAACAAATAAGTTAAACGGTGTAGGATATGAAATGTTTTTATCAGACAAAGGAATTTATATATTAAATAAGACAAATATTGATAAACTTACTAGCAAAGATATAGGATACAATGGTACTATTATAGAAGGGGAATGGTGGAAAGGAGGATTTTATATCTTTAATTGTTTAGCTTGGAAGGGACAAGATATTTCTTCTCTCCCTCATCGTGATAGATTACAGAGGGTTGGATACATAATAAATTTATTAAAAGAGACAATGGTTGATATTTGCCATATTGAACAAAAGTTGTTTCTTTCTTCAGGAAATTTAGCACAAGATACTCGTGAGATTATGAGATATATGTACAATAGATTTGGACAGACAGCTTTAGAGAACAATGATGGAATTATGTTTCAGCCACAAATAGGAACTCCGTTAAAGTTTAAATTTCCCTCTCTAATGACAATAGACTTTGAAATAACAAATGAAAAGAAGACGGAAAAAGATAAAAAATATACAGTAAGAGTGTATAACAAAGAAAATAAGTTAACTGTTTTTGATGGGAAGAATAACGGATTTTCTTATGGTGTTTCATCGTTAATAATAAACCCTGTTTTAATAGTTAAAAAAGATCATCCTCTTTTTGACGAGTTATCAAATGGTCTTGTGGTGGAATGTTTATTCGACAGAGACAACAATATTTTTATTCCAGAAAGAATAAGATGGGATAAAAAATTACCAAACTTTATTGATGTAGCATTCGATGTTTATCGAGATATTATAAATCCTTTACGTCTTGAAGAACTTGTTGAATCTTTTGAGAAATATAATAAGACCGCTGAAAAGGTTACTGAAAAGACCACTGAAAAGACCACTGAAAAGGTTACTGAAAAGACCACTGAAAAGACCACTGAAAAGATCGAGAAACCAGGGGACTGTCTCGTTCAAATGAGAAAATTTCACAACAAGAAGAAAGAGCAAATAATAAAAGACTTTGTTAATAAAGGAGATGACGTTCTTGATCTTGGTTTTGGAAGAGGAGGAGATCTTCTGAAGTATTCAAATGTAGGAGCGAATAAAATATTCGGAGTTGATCCAAATAAGGATAATCTTGATGAAGCCAAGAGAAGATATGAAGATAAGAAAAACAATTACAGCGTTGATGTAGAATTTATAAATTGTCGTGCACAGGATACAGCCTTTATAAATGAGAAGATGGATTATAAAAAGGTTGATGTCGTCTCATCTTTCTTTTCTCTTACATTTTTCTTTGAAAACGAAGGAGAATTGGATTCTCTGATAAATACAATTGCTGGAAATACAAAGATTGGTGGGTATTTCATTGGAACAACAATGAGTGGCGATAAAGCTTATGAAGATTTTCGTGGGTTGTCTACTATAGAATACAAGAATTGTTATAAAATAGATAAATTATACGAAGACGACAATAAAGTTTCATTTGGGAAAAAAATTGTTATTCATCTTGAAGACACTATTGTCACTCGTCAAGAAGAATATCTTGTTTTCTTTGACCTGTTTGTTCAAAAGATGGCTAAAAGAGGATTCTCCCTCGTTCAAAAAGAGACATTTGTCCCTCCAGATAATCTTGATCCTAGAACCGCTCGTCTTAGTAGATTAAACATTAGTTTTGCGTTTAAACGAGAGGAAACAGAAGATGAGAAGAGGGTAAGAGACAGGGCTTTAGAGGAGAAAAAGAGAATAAAACAGGAAAGAGATAACTCCTTACCAATGTTAGAGATGGATAAAAATGTAGCTTTTCATCTGCCATATATAAACAAAAATCTTGTTCGTACAGGAACAGTTGGTGATGGAAGTTGTTTTTTCCACTCTGTATTAAAATCTATTTCTTCAGACTATTCAAAACTTGATAAAAAGGAGAGAAAGGAATTTGTTGAACGCCTGAGAAACAAAATGTCTAGTGAACTTTCACAAGAGAAATGGGAGTCTTTCGGAAAAGGAACTCTAGCTTTTTCTAGACTCATTCCTAGGTTTGTGAAATATATTCAGAAAAATGTTGTGGATATTTTTGAGATAGCGAAAGAATTGGAAATAAAAGGTTCAAATACAGTCGAAGAATATATATCTTTACTCATCAAGTCTATTCCGGAAGAAAGTCATAAAAGAGTGTTGAATATTTTTAAACAACTTCGTAATAGGGTTTTCGAAGAATTTAAAAAAGATTTGACTGACTGCAGTACATGGGTTGGAGAAGAGATGGGAAGTGTCGATGTATTCGAATATATATCTGATTATTTCAATATCGATATTTACCTTTTAAGAGATACAACAAGGGCTCCTTATCGTCAAGGAGTCGACTGTACTATAAGATATAAAGACAGAGACTCTATTCTCGTCTTATGGGTTGGAGATAGTCATTATGAAGCTGTGGGAGATCTTCAAAAGGTTGATGGAAAGAATCGTATAAAACGAGTTTTTAAATTTAATGATGAAATTATAAAGGTTACAAAGGGGATTGTATGTCCAGAATAAATTATTCAGACTAAATTATGATAAATTTCTATTATTAATAATAATAAAAATACTTTAATTTATGCGTTTAATTTATTCGTTTACACGTTTTACATTCAACATTTTTAACCCTTTAATGATACTTTTTTCGCACACGAAGCTTACATAGGCGATGGAGTTTTCCTTATACTAGAAGATTTTTTTATTAAAAATATTAGTGTTATCACTATAGTAATAATTATACCAGAAATAATATTCCCCCATTTAGCCGTACCCCTTACAAGTTTTGATTCTGACGAATCATCCTTTGGTGTAGTAGCATGAATTATAGATCCAGAAATAAGCATTAGTAAAGATAATGTAACAATAGAACCAAAGACGACAAGGGGATTGAATTCTCCTCCCTCACGTGTCATGAAGATATATCCACCAAAAAATATTGAAATAGCTCCTCCAATGATATTTATAAACATTGCTGAATTTTTAGCGTGTTTTACCTTATCACCCTTAAGTTTCTGAGCAGAGATTACAACAATCAATCCAGTTACAACAAAAACTATTCCGATAGCAAGAAATAAAATCGATAGAATATTTTGAGGAAACATTATTCAGACACTTTATTAAAGAATGTAAATAAAATTTTTAAAAAAGTATTATATTATTAATAAATAAATGTCTAGAAACATCCAAAACATGATGGCGTCAAAATATCCAAGTCCAATTAGAATGAGAGATAGCGCAGCAGGACCTGTTGTTAGTGGGGCTCCTGAATCTAAAGATACGGTCTATGTTCTTACACCAAAGCATATTATGATTGTTACATTGATTCTATCTCTTTTATTTTTTATTCTTTCTCTACCATACACATTTAAAACTGTAGGTTCACTTGTCGGATTGAATCCTGGAAGTGGTCTCGATCCAAAGCTTGTCGCATTACACGCTGTTGTTTTTGGATTGGTAGCATTTTTGATTTTCAGAATGTATTAATTCGAAACACTATTTTTTCGTTAAGACAAATTTCACCGATTTCACCAATTTCACCAATTTCACCAATTTCACCAATTATATCAAAAACAAACAAATACTATTATCTTCTATTCTATCGTGAATTTGTAGAATAAACAATAAAAAATAAACAATAGAAACAGATTGTCAACATCAATTAATATAAGACATCGTATATTAATTGTTCATAGCTGTATAAAAATTATTTTTAATTTATTAGAGTTTCTTTCATCTATTCATTCAATTCTTTCGTAATCAACGAGATGTATTTTCTAAAGTTTGAAATCTCTGGAACGAAACAATACTTTTCCTCTATTTTATGTACATCACATAAATTGTATCAAAGGTTATAACTGATACTTTAGGGAATTGTAATTTTGATTGTCATAAATTGTATTTAAATACAATTTATCAAAACATATATTAATAATAGTTGAAATGACGAAAAGAGAAGTGTTGAAAAACTTTCATATCTACGAATTAGATTCTAATGACACTATATCAGACAGAATAGCAACAAGTAGAAAAACACTTCCTGAATATATAAAAGTTATAAAAGTGATAGAAGATAACTATACAGATTCCAAAAATAAAAATATATCTTTAATCGATCTTGTCTCTCAGATATCTCTTTTTCGTCCTCACGAGTTAGAAAAGTTTTACGATACTTTCAAGACTGATTTTCCCCTTCTTGATGTAATATCTTTTGCTAAATTGTGGTGGATTTATTCTCTCAATAATGGAGATAAAAAAATTATTGATCCGTTTGTTCAAATTACTCTTGATGAATTTCTCTTATCTCACAATTCAAGTTTTTCAAAACTTGAAAACAGTGTAGGAAATCTACAGCAGGATATAAAGACAAGACAATCTGAACTCGCTAAAAAGGTCAAGGCTCAAACTGAGGATTTTAAAGAGTTTTCTCTACACGAACCACTCCATTCTACACCTATAGAAGTAGTTCGTGTAAAGAGTGAGATAGTATTCGAAGTAGACTATGACATATACGAATTATTCAACTATATGAAAATGAGTAGAGATATTCCTTTTGCTGTAATTGGATCGTATTACAAAATAATGGAAGGGTTCGTTCCTTCTGATAAATGGTCTTATGCAAGAGAAAAGTTAGAGGGTGATTTTGGAAGCGAAAGAGATGTTCTGTATATAAAAACTCTTAATGTTAGGAATGAGCCTATTAAAAATTTAGATAAAACAGATGTAAATTTATATTCAACTGTCTCTATATTTTTTGAAACTCTTGGTAGAGAAATCTCAGATTTTAAATCTGATGAAAAAGAACAAGAGCGACAAGAGAAAGATGACAAGAGGAAGACGAGAGAAACGAAGACGAGAGAAACGAAGACGAGGGAAACGAAGACGAGAGAAACGAGTGATGACTTTACTGAGTTCTCTACTCAAAATATTCCTATTAATAACAGGAATAAAGTCTTAATGCGTCTGGACACACCCATTAAACCTGAACTAGATGAACACGAAATAATTTCTCGTATCCTCAAATCGTTTCCAAGCAAGATAGAATCATATTCAAAGACTCAAATTCAAATAAAGGCTGAGTTTATAGTTCCAGATTTTTATCTTAACAGACCGCTTTTTCTTGACGAGGTTATGAATAACAGATTATTTTACACAAGATATTTTGTTGATGATCGGTTTCGTATTCAAAAAGAAAAGGGTGGAGTCTATTTATACTACGCATTTAAGCCTTCAGATGATGATGACGATAAATTAGTTTCCTGTTCAATGATTGAACAAGTAGTTGAGAAAACAAATCTTAAAATTATAGCAAAAGATCCTAAATTGAAAATAGATAGTTCGTATCTTCGCGTTAGAATTACAAAAATCAAAAATATAGAAGATGCTGAAAAGTTTAAAAATATTTTTACTAGACACCTTTCGCTTTACCAAAGTCGTAAAGAAGAAATAGTTCAAAAATACAGTCCTTATATATCAAATTTTTCAAATTCTTTAAATGAATTGAAATCTTATATCGAAACAAGAAGAAAGAAATCTAGTAGAACAAAGACAATGCTTAAAGACATTGAACCAGATCAATTTATATCTGGATACTCTAGATGGTTGTGTCCAGCTAAAAGAGCTCCACGAATAGTAGCTCTAAAAGATCCAGATAACGACGAAGAACCGGAAGAGATACGAGAATTACAAGATGATAAAAACGTTCAGGTTATACTTTTTCCAAAAGGTCCAGAAGAAGATGGAATAAAGTACAATCAATATTATTACGCGTGCGATCATCATAAAGGAAATTCTAATAATCCAACAATATATCCTGCTCTCAGATTAAATGCCCTTGGAAATTCAGAAAAATATCCTATAGTTCCATGCTGTTATTCAAAAGATCATCGTTCAAAGGATAAAAATAAATCTATATTAAGAATGTATTACGAGGATGGAAGGTCTTTTTCAGATTTTAAAAAGGACGTAAAGGATAACGAACAGGATGAAACCCACATCTTTACAACAAATAAAATTGCTCCTCCAAAACGTCTTGGTGTTCTTATAAAAGATGTAGATTCATTCTTCAAATCAATTGATAATACTAATACATATGTTCGCGAAGGTGTATCTAGATCAGTAAATAGTGTTATTGAATCGTTACTTTTGGCACGTGAAGGAAAGAACTTTGAATCATATACACGAGAAGAAAAAATAAAAGAGACTTCAAAAATTAGACAGGAATTGGTAGAGAGACTAAAAGACGGAGATATCTACCAACAGACTATTTTTTATTCTCGTAATCCAGAATCTGTTCAATCATATTTATCAGATAATAATAAATATCTTGATCCAAGAATGTTTACTAGATTATTAGAGGATTATTTCAAGTGTTCAATCTTTATTTTTTCTCAAAATGAACAATATCCTTTTGGTGTCTTATCGTGTCCGCATAATCTAAAAGAATATCTTCAGTTGAAACGAAAAAGTTATAAAACAGTTTTTATATACGAGAATATGGGTTCCGAACTTGATAACTTGGAATATCCACAATGTGAGTTAATTGTTCGACTAAATGAACGTGGCGAGAAGAAAAGTTCTTTTGAAAATGATTTCGAAATTGTAAAGAGAACTAGAGAGATTTTTAACGAGATGTATATAAGCGATAAGTCAGATGATGATATGATTATTTCATTCGAAACTCCATTAGATGGTCAGGGAATAGACTTTTACGGAAAGACTAGATTTTTATCATTTGCTGATGGGGTTTGTCTTTTAACAGAATCAATTCCTCCTCTCCACCTTCCTCTAAGATATAAATATAAAACAATAGAAAAGGTAAAGGCTCAAGACTTTTTAAAAAGAGAGAGAGTAACAAAAATAAAGAGACATATAATATCTGGAAAACTTATTGGTTATCATGGAAATAAAGGACGGGTAGAATTTTATATTCCAATTATACAAGAAGATTCTCTTGATGAAAATGAAATAGATATTGCTACACCTTCATTTTTAGGAGATAAATCAGAACTGTCCCGATTTAATGAACTTCATAGGACATCGAGATATCTTCTAGAATACACTTTATATATGTTTAGTCTTTATTATCAGGCAAAGAAACCAAAGAATATCGATTCTTCATTTATCATTGATTTTGTTGACGACAATATAAGAATACAAGAGAATTTTGTATACGGCAAGGTGTCTCGCCTCTTTTCATTGGAATCGGGTGTGTTACGAAATAAAAAGCTTATTGTTCCTAATAGAATAGTGTTGAAGAAACTCGTATATAATCTTCGGTTAAGATTAAGAAAGGACTATAATGAAGTACAAAACTACTCTCAATATAAATATATCCAAAAGTATTATCAAGATATAAAAGATTTTGATCAAATAGATAATCAATTAATCATTTACGGACAACATGCTCTTATAAAATGGATTGAAAATGTAAAGAGACTTTATCCTCTATATGATAGTATTATACATAAAGGTGTTTCTCTCGTTTCTGAATTAAGCCTTTATGATACTTCCAAACCTTTTATTATAATATTTATGGCAAAGTGGAACAAGCAGTCTGTTGACTTAGTTAATAGAATTGTTATTCCTCTAAAGTCGCGAACAGGAAAGTTTGAGAGAAAAGGATTATTAACAGAGTATGGTCATAGATTTAATTTTGTCTATATTGATATAGACAGAAATAGAGACATTACGTCACTTTATAATGTTGATTCTATTCCCTATATTTATTTTTTAGATATAAAAGATGGAAAATCAATAGAATTGGGTAAAATAAAGGGTGGTGATGATATAAATGAAAATGTAAAGTTGATTCGTCGAAAGATAGAAGAAATTATGGGGTAATAATTCATTCACAATATATTTTTATTCGTTTAGAATGAATAAAAATTTTAATTAATATAACTTTTATTAGCTAAATTAAAGACTTTAAACGAACAACCGCAACAATCGTATATATCACATATAGATTTATCGTTATCATGTACCACACAATAATAGCATATTTCCATTACCACATCAAGATCTTCATTAATTATAGAAAATGATACGTTTGATTTGTAAGATTTGTACGATTTGTACGATTTGTCTATATGTTGAGGATGAGGAGGATGAGGAGGATGAGGTGTTATTCTCATCCTTTTAACGTCATCTTCGTATAAATCTAAAATGGCCTTTCTTTTTAACATCTAAATATTTTATAAACTTATGTTTTTATGTTTTTATTTAATTAAAGAACATGAATTTTCGAATACGAAATCAATTATTTGTCAAATCTTTTTTTAAACCGGATGGTAAAAACTCAATTATTCCTCAAGAATCTAATATTTCTCATAATTCAATTTACTCTTTTCAAAACGAAACATACACCCTACCACCGACTACAAATTGTATAACCGTTACAATGTCAGGAGGAGGAGGCGCTGGAGGAAATGGGGTTATTAAAAATGGTGTTTGCTATGGTGGAGGCGGAGGAGGCGCTGGAGGAGCATGTCTAAAAAAGCCGATTTGTATTTCTAATACAACGAATGAAAAAATAACAGTAAAGACAGTCGTAGGAAAGGGTGGAACGGCTCTTTCTCCAGATGGACAATTATCATCGATTTCGGTTTATGTTGGAAAAAAACTCGTATTCAATCACGTCGCTCACGGGGGAAAAAGGGGTGGAAATACTCACTTAGACAATAAGGGAGGTAAAGGAGGAGCATGTTCTACTAATGAAATGTTTGGAGGATATGATGGGATGCAAGGATCAGTAACACTATCAGGAATAGGAAATGTCATTGGAGGAAGAGGTGGAAATTCTGCCTTTAACGAAGGAGGTTTAGGAGGAAATCAAACCGATGCATTTTACCTTGATTTTGAAAAAGATTATAAAAAAATAGAGGAACAATCTGGAGGCGAGAATGGTTCAATGGGTAGCGGCGGAGGAGGTAGTGTTCCAGGACCCGAACCTGACATTGTTGGGAACGGAGGAGATGGCTTTGTGATAATAGAGATGTAAGATGTCAATTTTGGAAAAATTGACATATGAGGTGAGGAATAAATTTTAATTATTGGTTTGTAGATTGATTTAATGACTCGTTTGTATGGTTGGTTGTATGGTTGGTTGTAGACTCGTTTGTATGGTTGGTTGTAGATTGATTTAATGACTCGTTTGTATGGTTGGTTGTATATTCAAGATTCTCTAATTGACGATGTTGACGTTCTTTACGAGATTGTCTAATCAACCCAGCATATTGACAGAAGAAATAAGACGATGATAGAAGACTCAGTCCAAGACAAACATTTACAAGAATTTGACTTGAAGACATTAATCGAGGTAAGAAAGACATTTTATTTATTAATAAATATTAAGTCTTTTTAAACTTGTTATACACCATTGTACCACAATAACCTTTACTAGTAAAGGTTAAAAAATTGATTATTTTCCTTGTTTTATACCCTTTTTCACTACTCTTAAGATATTCACCTGTTTACATTTCGTCAATCTCTCTCGTCAATCTCTCTCGTCAATCTCTCTCGTCAATCTCTCTCGTCAATCTCTCTCGTCAATCTCTCTCGTCAATCTCTCTCGTCAAT
>Ga0247843_1005495_pt1 | contig 17564 bp, 25 predicted proteins | sample LaCruzMarch2017__FD_192420 | JGI IMG/M metagenome (GOLD analysis project Ga0247843, IMG submission 192420) | Freshwater microbial communities from meromictic Lake La Cruz, Castile-La Mancha, Spain - LaCruzMarch2017_8m | ecosystem: Environmental > Aquatic > Freshwater > Lake | place: Spain... | reverse complement strand
CTGCTCCTCTGGCGGAAAGTCGCGGACCTGGACGGGAGGCCAAGGTCTTGACCGCGTGCGGCAGCATGGCGGGAGGCTGGCTCAGGGACGAAAGTGTTGCGTCTGGGCCGTTGGCCTGGGGTAGCCGCGACAAGTTCGAGGCGGCCTTGGCTAAGGTGCCCGCAGCCGAGCCTTCGCCCAGCGATGAGTAGCCCTCGCGGGCGTCATGGCTCATCCGGCACGCCTACTTCGCCAAGAGCAAGAAAGGACAGTGTTCAGTTTTCGGGTCAGACTTGGCCTTACATCTGCTCGCCCATCTTGCATTCTGCATTCATCACCTCTTCGCCTCTTTCTCCCTGCTCCCGGTTCCAAACTCCCGGTTCCATGCTCTACTGCCGGGTGACTCGAATTGTTGGGAATAATTCTTTATGAAAAGACCACCACTGATGCGGATGGCTCCGGCGGGTCGTGATCTAGTTGCTTACAAGGCAGACGCGAAGTGCCGCGCTGCGGTCGAGCGCAAGTTTGAAGTGGCGGGTGATATGTGTCGCGCATGAAGCCGACTGTCTACATCGAGACAACGATTCCGTCCTTCTGTCATGAGACAAGGAAAGATCATGAGTCTCTGGCCAGGAAAGCTTGGACCGAGGAATGGTGGAAATACCATCGATCACGATACGATTGCTTCACTTCAGCGGCTACCATTGCGGAACTGCGGCGAGGATCCCATCCGAAGCGGCAGGCGAAGATGGATATGGTTTCCGGTCTTCCCCGTCTCGAAATCAACGATGCGGTGGAGGAGATTGTCGAGGTCTACATCTCTAACACCCTGATGCCCAGAGACCAACTGGGCGATGCCCTCCACCTCGCTGTCGCCTCCTACTACAAGATCGATTTCCTGCTTACGTGGAACTGCGTCCACCTTGCCAATGCCAACAAGCAGGCGCATATTCGTCGTATCAACGAGCGTTTGCGCCTTTTTACGCCTGAACTGGTAACTCCGCTTGAACTGATAGACCAAACACCATGAAAGCCGACCCGGTTATCGATGAAATCCGTAAAGTGCGAGATGAAATCTCGCGCGAATGCGGCTATGAGCCGCGCAAGCTGGTCAGTTACTACAAACGGCTCCAGAAAGAGGAGCTTTCGGGCAGTGGCAAGCGAAGGCGCGCTAAGACGACCCCAGCCAGGGCCTCTTGATTAGCAGCCAACGCCACTCCGGCTGAATTGATGTCTATTGAACTTTGATGGAAACGGAAATTCTAGAGGAGATTCGCAAGGTGCGCGACGAGCATGCCAAGGAATGTGCTTATGATGTACACCGCGCCTTTGATCAAATGCGGGCTGAAACAGAACGTCTCAGGACTGAAGGGTGGCAGGTGGTTGATCGCTCTATTCCCCGCCTTTTGGTGCGGGAAGAGCCCGGTTCAAACAACGAGTAGTCGAAGCGCCGGCAAAAGCGGGATGAAAACGGTAGAGTTAGAAGTCGAAAAAATCCGCGTTGTCCGGCGCGATATCGCCCGACAGTTCGATTTCGATACGGCCAAGCTTGGCGATTATTATCGCAGGCAGGAGGCATCTCTGAAGGCAGTTTCCCGAACAAGGCCAGGGAGCGGCCTGACTACAGCGAGGGTGAAAGAAACGCCGGAGAGTTGAGCACGCGAAGTTCGCCAAGGGCGCGGGGTTTGAGGGGGAGGGAAGACGGTGGTTCGGTAAAACGGTTTTTGCCTAGGGGCTGTTTGCCCTAGGGCCATCTCCGCTTCGCTCCGGTATCAGTTGATCGCCAAGGCGACCTATCTCGTCCGCCACGGCGGACTTCGGTTCGCAAAGCCTAGGCTCGGTAGGCCGGTGTTGCCTGTGGGCTGTATGCCTTGGGGCCATCTTCGGCTTCGCCTTCGGTTCCCCAAGCGTCGGTATCAGTTGATCGCCACGACGACCTATCTCGCCAAGCCTCGGTTCAGTCGGATCCGCTCCACGCTCCTCGGCCCGACGCCGAATTCCAAAGCACCCGGCTGGGCAAACTCGAAACCTGGCGCCGCCTCCTCAACGACCTCCTCCCCGTGATCAAGGAAGTCGCCGCGGAGTGAGCACAGCAAATCCATCCGGCGGCTCGTCTTACGGGGAATTTTTGCAGGTGTTGTCTGATATCGGAGTGACACGTCGGTGAATATCGTCGTGGACACCAACGTGATTGTAGCGGCTCTCCGTTCTGGGAAAGGCGCTTCACACAGGCTTGTGCAGATGGTTCGCCGCGGAGATTTGGTGAGACTACACCTGTCGGCGGCCGTGGTTCTTGAATACGAAGAAGTTCTCCAGCGTGAGCTGGTTCCGGATTTTTTCAGTTCTGAAGAGATTGGGGCTTTTCTCGACGATCTGATTTTGGTGTCTGTGCGCCACGCCCGGATTTCTGCCCGTCGCCCGTTGTCCTCCGATCCCGACGACGACAGTGTGCTGGAATTGGCCTCTACCGCCGATGCGGATTGCATTGTGACTTTCAACAAGGCCCACCTGCATCCGGCGGGGGACATGGGTATAGATCTGTTGACACCAAGCGAGCTTTTGCAACAGTTGCTGTAGTGAGCGTTGTTATTCCAGATTCTGTGCTCGAGGCTGTTGAGCGCGCTGCCGAGCGGCGGCATCTTACGGTGTCGCAATTCGTGGAGAAGGCGCTCGCGGCCCAGTCGTCGGCTGTTCTGTCCGATTCCTATCTGGACGCCCGGGCCAAGAAAGCTACGGGCGAAGGTTGGAAGGTGCTCGATCGGGCGCCCGACTTGCCACCGCAAGCCGGTGACGAATTGCCCGGCTGAGTTGCCCGGCGCGCGGGGGCGCGGGGAAGATAAGGGTGAACCGTAGGCGAAGCCGGAGATGGCGTGAGGCTTTAGCCGAGGGCAAACGCTGAAAGCGGAGACTGATGGAAAATGACAGATGGCGACCAAACCTGAGGGAGGATGGCCCAGTGAAGTAGCTTTGCCTTCACGGGCCGAGGACGGATGGCGAGCTAAAAACTGGATAGTTGCATGATCGACAAGTGAGAAAGCCACTACTGATGCGCAGGGCTCCGGCGGGTTGGTGGACTTGGGGTTGTTGGCTGATCGGCTAACCGATGGAATTATGGCAATAAGTCCATACATCGTCCGCGGGTTCAAGGGGGCAGGGGATGCTCCAGCTGCTGGGAACTTTGGAATATCGACTGGGCGGGGATGGGGTGGAGTGTCAAATGTCAAGATGTGACCCCAATGCCCGTCACTCCGAGGCAGGGCTGTCGTTTGCTGGTAAAAAGCACTGCAAGGAGCACCCTTTGTGAGCTTTAGCGTCTCCAAGCATGCGGAGCACGAAATGCTCCGGCGTCAGATCTCACCCGAGCAAGTGGCGGCGCTCATGGAGCACCCGGATCAGATAGTAGAAGCGCACGGAGCGCTGGTGTGCTACCAATGTCTGAGCGAAAAAGACGGAAAGCCGTGCCTTCTGAGAGCCGTTATCAATGAAGCTGCAAATCCGAGGAAAATCGTAACAATCTACCGGACAACCAAAATCCACAAATACTGGAAACCATGAGAGTAACCTATGATCCCGAAGTCGATGCGCTCTCGATCATTTTGAGCGAGGCGCTGGTGGAAGAAAGCGATGAAGCCAAGCCCGGTGTCATCTTGGACTATGATGCCGCGGGCAATGTCGTCGGCTTGGAAATCCTGAACGCCAGCAAACGCGTCGATAACCCCAAGGCAATGGATTACGCCTTGGCTGGCTGAGGCGCGGAGACGCAGGGGAAAAGTCGTCAGGTGGCAGTAGTCAGTTTCAGAAAGGCTCCCTGTTCCAGGCTCCCGGCTCTGAGCTCCGTGCTCCTCGCTGATCCCTTCGTTACTTAGGACCTTTTACCTTTTACCTACCTACCAGTCAGCTCGCGGGGATAGATGCGGGCTGAGGACGGGGAAGAAAAGGATGAGCCTGGTAGAGTAATTTCAACTCCACTGGCCAAGAGGACGGGTGGCGGATGGAAGAGGGCTGATGGAAAATGACAGATGGCTGATGGCGGATGGCGAGCCACAAACTGAATAGTTGCATGATCGACAAATGAAAAAACCACTGCTGATGCGCATGGCTCCGGCGGGTCGAGGGTTGAAACGCGAAAGGGAATTGATTGGTCTGATGCGGTGATCAATCTTGCGGACTTGGGACTACTGTTCTCTCTAAAGAAACCCAAAGTAGCTTGGCTTTGCTTTGCTTGAAAGTAAGGAGCGCAATTTGAGAGATTTTCTAAATACGCCCTTGGGTGCGAGATGCTTGAACTGGTTCAAGTTGCTTAGTGTTACTGGAGGGGGGCAGGGGCTCGTGCAGTTAATTGGCTTCATTACCGGCATCGTGGTGATCCGCTTTCTCAGTGTGGACCAATATGCGTTCTACACACTTGCGAATACGATGCTGGGCACCATGGGTATTTTAGCAAACGGAGGGATCGCTGCGGGTGTCATGGTGCAGGGTGGTAAGGTTTGGCAAAACCGAGAGAGGTTGGGAGCGGTCGTTGCTTGCGGCATCCAATTAAGGCGCACGTTCGCTTTTTTTAGTTTTGCCGTAGCAGGACCTGTTTTGGTGTGGCTCCTTTTGCGAAACGGCGCCTCATGGTGGGTGGCTCTGGGTATTGCGGCAGCTGTCGTTCCCGCGTTCGTCGCTACACTCTCCAGTCGCATCTTCAATACCCCGCTGCGCTTGCACCAGCAGGTCTGGCCGCTGCAGCGTATTTCCGTTGGGGCCAATCTCTTGAGGCTCGCCGGCACTCTTCCCGTTCTTTTCGCGTGGCCCGCCGCCATCGGAGCTTTGTTGGTGAATGGTCTGGCAGAAATTTTTGCCAACCTTCGTCTCCGATCTGCTGCGGCGCCGTATGCCGATTTTAGAGCCGCTCCTGACCCGGAGACGAGAACGCACATCGTGGCCATGGTTCGCCGTGTTCTACCGAATGCGATATATTTCAGCTTTTCCAGCCAGTTAGGAGTTTTTCTTGTTTCGTTTTTTGGCAGCGCGGTCGCGATCGCAGAATTAGGCGCTCTCAGCCGAATCGGCATGGCCTTGGCGCTAGTCAAGGCGGTGGTGATGACCCTTATCGTTCCCCGCTTTACTAAATTGCTGGAGGAGTCGCCTCTGGTGGTGCGGCGCTTCAGTCAGGTGCAGGGAATGCTATGGATTCTGGCCGGGCCTCTGCTCCTGTTGGTTTACTTCTTCGCCAATCCTATCTTGTGGATTCTTGGTCCGGAATACGCGGGGCTGCAGTGGGAGTTGCTTCTGATGACAGCCGGTTCGCTCGTTGCATTGGCTGCCTTTACCACCGAGCGCCTTAATGAATCACGTGGTTGGGTCATCCCTCCTCACTTTTTTATTCCTGCCGCTCTTGCCTTGCAGGTTGCAGTAGCTGCGGCTCTCCGACCCTCCACCGCAGCAACAGGCTTTGCTTACACGTTGGTGATTCAGCTCGCCATTTATGCAGTGTATGTGCTGTTTTTTGTAAAGAGGGCTAATCAACACAAGCAGTCCACGTCGGCCTCTACCAACGCTTCTTAATTCCCGCCCAATGAAACATTCCGCGCGAATAAATGTCGTCGTGCCGTCTTATCGTCGGCCGGACATCCTTGCAAACTGCTTGACTGCTTTAGGCAGGCAAGAGTTCAGAGATTTTTCTGTGCTCTGTGTTTGCCGGCCGACTGATAGCGAGACGCGGAATGTCGTTGCCTCCTTTGCCGCTCAAGACGCCCGATTTGCGGAGGTCCTCGTGGAAGAACCAGGACTGGCAGCAGCTTTAAATGCAGGGTTGCGCGTAGCGACAGCCGAATATGTGGGTTTCACCGATGATGACGCCGAGGCTCCACCACACTGGCTAGCAACTATTTTGCGGCACTTTGCGCACTATCCGGAATGCGGAGCTGTAGGAGGCTCGGATCGACTGCAACTGCCCGACGCTCCAACACTGGCGAACCCACTACCGGCGAAACGCGTTGGAGTTTATTCGTGGTTTGGCCGGATGGCGGCTACGCATCACCACCCGATTGAGGAGCTTTATTTACGGTGTATTGCTCTTAAGGGTGTCAATATGAGTTTCCGACGGGATCTCGTGGGTAACGTAATTGTCGGTGATGGTCTACGCGGGAAGCAATGCGCGCATTGCACTGAGGCCTCCCTGTGCGGCGCTGTAATAGCAAGCGGAGCGGAAATCCACTTCGTGCGGGACGCCTGGGTTTTACACTACTGCGCGCCCAGGGCGCAAAACGATGATCGCTTGGATCCGTTTAGTGTCTACGCTCTCAATAACTCTTTTAACTACGCCTATGTGCTCTGGCGCTATCAGCCAATCTTGACGGCGCTTCGAGCTCAAATGTGGGGTCTTGTTGTAGGCTCCCGTAACAGACCTGGTATTCTGCGGTCTCTGAATAATACAAAGCAGGCCAGTAGCGCGCCTCGACACTGGCTAGCAATGATGAGAGGCTCGACAAAAGGATTAGGTGATCGCTCGAAATAATAACAATTAATCAATGAACTATAAACGTCACAATATACTATTTTTGACCACGCGTCAGTGGAACCCTGGTGATGAATTTATTCTAAAGGGAGCAGTCAACATAATTAAGCAAATAAATAAGGACTTTAACGCCGTAATTTTTAATCGACACCCCGAGATACATCCAAACGCAAAAATACCAAATCCATTTAGACGTTTCCAAAAAAATCTTAAGGGCCATACATATTGGGGCCCCTTCGTCAGAGTTGGGGCAAAAGACAACTCCTTCATCGCTCAGGATGACGACGCCAATATATTCTCGTTGCTAGTTGTCGCAGGGTCACCGGGATGGCCCAACCCTGCCAGTAATACTCTTTATAAATACGCCCTAGCCCATGCTCTCCCGACGGTGTTTCTTGGGATTGGCACACCGTATGAAAACTTTTCATTTGAGGGGTTGCGTCAGCACGCCCAGCGACAATTGGAGAATGCGTTGGTTGTCACTACGCGCGACTCTAGATTAGCGAATGCTTTGGCTTGCGTGGCTGCTGAGCAACTGCCATGTCCAGCGCTACTGTCCGCATCTACGGCCAGGCAAGTCGAACGAGTAGCCACCATCGGATTCGCCATAGGCCATCCTTCAGCCTATACGCAGGGCGTATCCAAAAGTATTTATGAACTCACGAAGCACGCGCTGCTTAAGTTACAACAAAAGTATCGCGTGAAAGTTATTTGCCACTTTTATGATGAACTGCCGGGTCTGCTAGAGGATATTGGTTCCGATTGCGAAGTATTCTATTCTTACAATTCTGAGGAATACTTTCATGCGTTGAACGAATGTGACTTGGTTGTTGGCACGCGCGTGCATGCAATCGGTGCGGCGGCATCTCTCGGAATACCCGGAGTGTTTGTCGCTCATGACCAGCGAGCCGATACTGTTAAAGGCTTCTTAGCGGAGCTTGTCGACCCGCTAGACCGACCGGAAAGCCTAGTGGAGAGAGTCGAACTTGTTGCCGATAGTGTTGTGGAACGCAGCAGTAATTTGGCTTTGCATAAAAGTGAAACCAGTAGGCGGTATCATGAGAAGTTGACGGGTAACGCAGCATTAATGGCGATCATGAGATAACAAGAAGAGCTTCATGCCCTTTTTAGGTGCGGGGTTATTCAATAGGGCTCGCAATTGTTTTTATAATATGTAGATCGGTCCGGAAAAGCGTGAAAAGCGGTCAACGCACTATTTGTCTCTTTACTGCTCATTCGCCAGAGGTCGGCGGAGGCGGTGCTATCTTGCGCAGTTTGCTGCCCGACCTGCGGGAAGAGATCGGTGTTACTTGGTACTATTTGGCAGCGCGGCCTGTCTTGGGGCACGAGAAAGGCTGGCTTGGGGAGCCTCTGATGGGCCATGGGGGGGCGATTGCGGATTTGTCGGCTACCACCGCCATGCTGGGTGGGGTGCCGACTGCACGATGGAAGCGACTACTGCAGCAGCTTGTGGACATTGATTGCGATGCTTACTGGATCGTGAGCCATAACGAGGGTCTATGCGTAGCGCGGGATCTCGTGCGAGCCAGTTCAAGACCCGTGCACCTTACAGTCCATGACGATTGGGCGGGGGCCCTGTGTGAGAGGTCCGTCCGCTACCGCCTCTTGGCGCCGCTCGCCGATAATGTCACGCGCCATGTGTTAAAGCGGGTGGCGTCGGTGGACGTTGTTTCCCACGGAATGCGGGAATTGTACCGACGAAGCGCCGGGGTCGAGGCAGTGATCTGCCACCGACATTTGCCGCAATTGCCCCCGCCAGCATGTCAGCCTGACGGTCCACTGACCGTTGGGCATGTCGGATCCATCTACTCCGCCCACGAGCTTTGGTGTTTTGCCGATGCGTTTAAGCATTTTTGCGTTGAGCGTGGGGAAGAGGGCAGGATTTTTCTTTGGGGTTCTCACTTACGCAACAGAGATGTGCCCAGGCACTTGGAGCAGTGGGTTGAGTTTTGCCCCAATGCAGCGGAAGGACAAGTGGTGCTGCAGTTGCAGCAATGCCACTTCGTTTATGCGATGTACCCGTTCGCGCGCCGTCTGAGAAGGTTTTCGCAGACCAGCCTGCCCACCAAACTCAGCACGTATGTTTTGGCGCAACGACCGATTCTCGGACACGGACCAGCAGACAGCTCGCTAGCTGAGTTTTTGCGCCAAACCGGGGTAGGGCGCATGTGGGACAGCATGGCTACCACCTTCGGCCAAAAGGAAATTGCCGCGCTCTTCAGCTCTCCGATCGCGACAAACTCATGGGAGCACGCTCGGACGGTCTATTTCGGCAAAGCCGGAGCCGAGAGTCTGCGGCTAGTGTTTTCTAGACTTGCTCCCATGGTACCCGGTCGTTGATTAAAACCAAATTTGTCATGAAAATCCCAACACCCTGATTATCCAATGAGCCTTTCTACGTCGAAAATCGAGCAGCTCTTTAACGACGGTTATCTTCGCGAGCAATTTGAAGAAGGGGATTACGAGGACGCCATCGCGGCGTTGCCGGATGCTTCATTGGAGTTCCTGCTGGAAATCTGCAGGAGGGTGGGAGTAACATCTGTTTTTGAATTCGGCAGCGGGAGAAGCACCAAGGCCCTGCTTCGAGCTGGAGTATCGGTTGCCAGCCTGGAGGACAGCGATTATTGGATGCAAAAGAGCCTCACTGAATGCGGCCCGGATCTGCTCGCGCGACACCGCTCATTCGTGCGTCCACTGCGTTGTCGATCGCTTGGCCTGTTTCCGGTCATGGACTGGGACGTTCGCGGCGATGTTGAAGATGCTCTTCTGACCGCTGACCTAGTTCTTGTGGATTCTCCCTACTTTACGCCCCACCGCGAGTCCACTTTGTGGTCCTCTTTACAACGGTGTCCGCAGGCGCTTGTCGTTTTGGACGACACTCGCATTCCGACACTCCAGCGATTCTCACAGCGCTTGGCGTCTGCGAATCCGGACATGCTCCATCAGCAAGTAAAAGTCGGCCACGGCTTTGGTCTCTTCTCTTCTTGTAATTGCCGCCGTCTGCAACTTGGGCACAGCTTCAAGGATGTCTTGAGTGGCTGGAGGCGGTATTTTCTGGGTAGAAGTTTTTACGCATCCCTTTGCCAGCCGACTTAGAATTCGTGCCGTTTGTCTGGGAATTAGATTATCGCGCAACGCTAACGTGCCAACCATCGCATCCTATCCTACCGGTAATGCCAATTCACGGCAAGCTATGCAGGCTCTTGCCGAGGCTGGCCTGCTTGCCGAACTCCATACTTCCATTGCGACTTTCCAAGGCAATGCGCTCGACCAGATCTCTGGTCTGCCGGGCTTTGGCGAGCTAAGGCGGCGGGCCGGTCCCTCATCGCTGCACTCCGGTTCAGATGGATTATTTTGGTAGAGCGTGTGAGCAAGGGTGGACAAGCGTTGAGCGATTCTACGCCCGAATCGACATATGCGCATCCCGTGAGGTAAGGGCTTCAAAGCGAACGAGCCTGCAGATAGCCCCAAGGTAAACCGCAGGTGTGTTCGGCGCGTGGTTCAAAGCGTGGTTAGCCGCTCACGGCGCAGTGCCGGTGTCGGAAAGTCGTCATCGCAGCTTGAATCTGGACGGCAGCGGGGCATAGTAGATTCCATGCGTGTGGAGGAATTTAAAAAAAGCATTGAATCGCTGAGCGAGGTGGAGTTTGGCGAGGTCGCAGCTTTTTTGTCCGTTCTGCGACCTGAAGTGGCTGAGACTATGGCCCCGGAGAAGATCGGTATGTTGGCTCATCGTTTGGCCGGGAACAAAAGCCCCTCCGAGACCTCCCGCCTGTCTGCGCAGATCATCGACGGTTTTTATGCCGGATCCTAGTGCCGAAGGTTCGACGCAAAGACGTTCCGGAGCCTTTGTTTGAGCATCTGGTGCTGCGTGTTCAAAGGCGCAGTATCGGAGTAAGTGCCATCGAGTCTTTGGCAGCGTCCGATCTGTTTCGCCCGCACTTTGCCCTCTAAGTTCTAACTTTCTTCCATGACCACCCGCCGCAAAATCCAGCTGCTGTTTTGGGCGTACTTCTGGCTTATCATCTTCGAGGGTGCGATCCGAAAGTGGCTTCTGCCCGGGCTATCCACCCCGCTACTCGTAATCCGAGATCCTATCGCTTTGGCGGCACTTTTCTTGGGGTTGCCTTATCTGATGAACGGACCCCATCGAGTCTGGTTTTGGTGGATGGCTTGGATAGGCGGTTCGGGTTTTTTTCTGGCACTGTTGGTCGGCCACCGAGACCTGCCGACGGCCCTCTTTGGCGCCCGTATCTGGCTAGTCCATCTTCCGCTGATATTACTTTTTGGGCAGGTATTCAACCGGGACGATGTCTGGTCGTTCATTCGCTGGACAGCTCTTGTCGCCATACCCATGGCTGTTTTGATCGTCATGCAGTATTCGCTTCCGCAATCGCATGTTGTAAACGTCGCCCCCGGCGGCGAGGAGGGAGGCGGCTTTTCCGGTGCTCTTGGCCGCTTCCGCCCACCCGGAACGTTTTCTTTTACCAGTGGATTGGCGGAGTTTTTCGGCCTGGCAGCGGCGGGAATCGCCGCGTGGATGTTAGGCGGTCCCCGTCCAGTGCCAAAGTGGCTTTGGCTCAGTGCGGCGGCGGCGATTGCAGCATTGCCAGTGTCGATTAGTCGGGGATTACTTTTCAAATATGCCTTCACGGGTGTGGCCGTAGCCATTGCTGCAATCGTCGGAAAGCGTCAATTAACTGGGCTACTCTACGGCGGTGTGATCATCATTGTCGCTGGTATTGCCGTTTCGCAGGTTCCGGTGCTGCAAGAAGCAGTAACCGTCTTCGAGCATCGGTGGACTACCGCGACGGAAAGTGAAGGCCGCGAAAGGGGCGTGCGCGGCGTTCTTTCTGAAAGGGTGGCAGGTTATACGGTCGGCGCACTTCCGCAGCTACTTGAATTTCCCACGCTCGGGCATGGCATCGGGTTGGGGACTCACTTTGGCGCGCTCCGCGTGACTGGTGTGCGCAGATTTGTCATTGCCGAGGGGGTGTGGGGGGCGACCCTCGGCGAACTTGGCCCGATCCTGGGTATTGTTGCTCTAGGGCTGAGGGTGATTATGGCTGGTTGGCTTAGCGTCCTCGCCTGGCGCCAGGCACGGCATGGTAACACGCTTCCTCTCTTGATGGTATCCTTCGCTTTTCCGCTGGTCTTCATGGGACAGACCAGCCAACCCACGGCGCTGGGCTTTATTGTCTTGAGCGCCGGCCTGACGCTGGCTGCCTGCAATCCAACCTTGGCAGAATTGAAGCGCCGTCAGGCCCATAGGCAAGCAGCTGACTTGGCGAGTCAAGCGCTCGCGGGGCCGGGTGTTGTGCCGCCCCTCCGTCGCTTCATGCCTTCAGCCTGAGGAAGATAATGTCATGAACAATCGGCTTAAAGCCGTCTTGGAAAACTTCCCCCGTCTGTATCTTGAGGTTTTGCGGATCAAGCGCCGCGGCCACTGGTCTCGTGATTGGGTGGTAAGCAGAGGTACTGAGATCGTGATCGAAGGATTTCCGCGCAGTGCCAATAGTTTTGCCCGTTCTGCTTTTCGTAGCTGCCAGCCAAATGTGCGCTATGCAACGCATGTCCACTCGTCGGCACAAATTGTGCAGGCCTGCCGTTGGGGCATTCCAACTCTCGTTCTGCTTCGTGACCCGCAAGGCGCCGTATGTGGGGATCTTGCCTTCCAATGTGAACTTGCTGGCTCCGACCCTGACCAAGTGACCGCACAAAGTCTCAATGCATCACTATATCGATACATAAAATTCTACCGTCCTCTGGTATCACTCAAGCCGCACTTTGTAGTGGGCCACTTCCCCGAAGTAATCGCGGACTACGGGGCTGTGATCCGTAGGATTAATGAAAAGTTCGGAACTGCCTTCGTGGTGTTTGAGCACACGGAGGAGAATGCGGCTGATATCAAAAGCCGAGCTACCCATATTGGGCCCAATACCAATCGCGAGCGAATCAAGTCGGTCGTCCTGCGCAAATATCTTGAGGATGCTAACCGATCGCTAAAAGTGTCGGCCCAAGAAGTTTATCTAGCAGTGCTCGGCGGAGCAGATGGATGATTTGCTGCTTCGTCGAAACCAAGCGAGTGGAACTTTTGGAAGCCGCGTTTTCTCAATGCGCAACATTCTTATTTATCGCTTAGGAAGCCTGGGTGACACGGTCGTTGCTTTGCCAGCGTTACACTTGGTGCGCAGGGTGTTTCCCCAGGCACGGCTAACTTTGTTGACCAATAAGCCTGTGGCAAGCAAAGCGGCGGCCATGGAGAGCGTTTTGGGTCCGGATTTTTTTGCCAATGTGATGGACTACCCTGTTGGCACGCGCAATCCGGCAAAGTTGCTTGTCGTCGCCAAACGCATTCGTGCTGGGAATTTTGATGCTCTCGTGAACTTGGCTGCTGCGCGAGGGCGATGGAAGGCTCTGCGCGATCAATTGTTTTTCCGCTTGAGTGGCGTTCGTAGCACTTTTGGTTTCCCTCAAGAGCAGAGTGATTTCACGGTTTCGCTAAGGCCTGATGGCCAGCTTTATGAGTCCGAGTCGTTCCGACTGCTCAAGCGCCTGACGGTGCTTGGCGAAGCTTCCTTGGATGATCCCGCTTCTTGGGATCTCAGTCTGAAGCAGGAAGAACTTCGAAAAGCTGAGGCTTTGATTCCCAATCCAGCAACGCCAGTGCTTGTGGCGTGTTTTGGCACCAAGGCGCAAGCCAATGATTGGGAGGAAAAGAACTGGACAAAATTATTGAAGAAACTCCGGTCTCGGCTGCCTGCTTGGCGTCTGTTTATGATTGGCAGTGCGGACGAGGCCGCTTTGGCGGCGCGCTGCGGCGCCAGTTGGGGGCAGCACTTCGCAAACATGTGCGGGAAATTGACGCCAAGGGAGAGCGCCGGCCTTCTGCAGCGCGCGAAGTTGTTCCTTGGTCATGATAGCGGGCCGATGCATCTGGCATCGGCAGTGGGCACGCCATGCGTGGCGATCTTTTCGGCGCGCAACCCCCCTGGCCAGTGGTTTCCCGCTCGCTCTGGCCATCACTGTCTCTACCACAAGACCGACTGTTTTGGCTGCGGGTTAACGACGTGCATCGTCGAGAAAAAGCGGTGCATTCTTTCGATCACTGTTGATGAGGTGTTTGTGGCGGTGATGGAATCTTTGCGGAGCCGGGGCCTGGTGCGATGAACTCGCTATGATGGCCGCGATTGGTCAGCTTTTTTATAAGCAAAAAATACCCGGATCAATTCAAGGCTATTCTCCGGGAAGAGACTACTTAGCCGCTGAATGGTTGTTGTCACACATCCCACAGGGAACACTAATGTCCGCAATGTTCTACGCGGGCTCGGGGATGTTGCCTGCTCCACCCGCTCGTGCACTGAATCCTACTGCATCAATCCGGATGAAGAACAATGATTCGGCAGGATCGGGGAAGCGCGTGGCACGATCGAAGAAGGGAAGGATAAAACACCTGCCATGAGACAAAAGGCAGAAGCAGGTCGATGATACTCTCCCATCCAACCGGAAACACCAATGTTCGTAATGTGCTGCGGGCACTGGCTGACGATGCGCAGCTTAGTACGTATCAAACGACCATTGCCGCGTTTTCATCGGGGTTCTGGCACCGGGTCTCATCGTTCCCCGGGCTTGGTGAGATTCGTCGAAGGAGCTATGACGATGACCTGCGTCCTCTCATTTGCACGGCGCCGATGCGTGAGCTGGCCAGATTGGCCGCCTTGCTTCTCGGCTTCGATCAGCTTGTCCGCAGAGAAACCGGCCCGCTCTCCATCGACAGAATCTACGAGGCCATCGATCGAGAGACGGCCGGCCGCATGCAGGCCGGGAAGGTCAGGGCATGTTATTGTTACGAGGATGGCGCTCTCCACACCTTCCGGGCGGCGCGCGCCGCGGGGAAGAAGTGCTTCTACGACCTACCCATCGGCTACTGGCGCGCGGCACGGAAAATCCTCACCGAGGAGGCGGAGCGCCGGCCGGAATGGGTCCCGACCATGCCGGGGCTCTCGGATTCCCCCGGGAAGCTCTCGAGGAAGGACGAGGAGTTGCGCTTGGCGGACAGGATTTTCGCCCCCTCCACATTCACCAAACTGACGCTGGCGATGTGCCCGTTTCCGATTGCTCCGGTTGACGTGCTTATTTTCGGAGGGGATGATCCGATGGTGCCCGCGGCATCAGTTGATCCCCAGGCGAAGCACGGCGCTTTGCGGGTCCTGTTTGTCGGGGGTCTGAGTCAGCGCAAAGGCATCGCGGATCTTTTCGAAGCCGTGGCGATGCTTGGAGCGCACGTCGAATTGACGGTGATCGGTCGCAAACCGGCGGAGGATTGTGTGCCTCTTGACTTCGCCTTGGGGAAGCATCGCTGGATCGAAAGCCTCCCGCGCGAGCAGATTCTCGCCGAAATGCGGGCGCACGATGTTTTCGTCTTTCCTTCCCTCTTCGAGGGCTTCGGATTGGTCATCACCGAGGCGCTGTCCCAAGGTCTGCCCGTGATCACCACGTCGCACACCTGCGGGCCTGATGTGCTCTCCGAAGGGGAAGATGGTTTCATTGTCCCGATCCGCGATCCCCAGGCCATCGTCGAAAAGCTCGAATTGTTGCACCGAGACCGCCCGCGCTTGGCCGCGATGAGCGAGGCGGCACGCAAAAAGGCGGAGAGCCTGACGTGGGAGTCGTATCGGAAGCGGGTGGTGGGGGTGGTGAGGGAGGTGTTGGGGGAAGGAGGAAAAGGGTGAAAACTGAAAAGCTGAAAAACTGAACCGGAGGTCGCCGCGGCGACCGTAGATAGCGTGAGGCGAAGCCGAGGGCAAATAGCGGATGGCAAATGGAAAATGGCGGATGGTAGAAGAGAAAGGCAGACCTGAGACTGGAGGGCTGAAGGCTGAGGGTTCGGAAACGGCCGACGGAGAGGCTGCCGCCGCAACTAAACAACCGAGGGCGAACTGGAAACGCTGAGAGCGGAGCTTGCGGATCGGTAGGTGCTGGGCTATGTGAGGGGACATGTCCGCGAACGCATGCATCAGTGTTGAGTGTCCGCCAGAGGTTCTGCTGGAGCTGCACGTCAGCCCCGGCGAGATGGCCGACGCCCTGACGGAGAAGACCGCTTTGGCGTTTTTCCGGGAGGGCAAGCTGTCGTCCGGATTGGCAGCCAAGTGGGTCGGCGAGCCGAGATCCGTGTTCTTGCTTAAAGCAATGGCCCAAGGGGCTCGACTTTTGGATCAAGGTGACATCGATTACCGGCGCGAGTCGTCGCTGTGACGATCTACTCGAACACCACGCCGCTGTTGGCTTTTTCGGCGATTGGCCGTCTCGATCTGCTGAACAAGGTGCATGGCGAAATCTGTGTCGTGCCCAGCGTGGTCAGCGAGTGCCACATGGGAGGAATTATCGAGGTCCCGGATTTGACAGCAATCCCGTGGATTCTGATCGAGCCGGAGCCGCCGCAAGATGACTCGAGATTTTTAATGCTGGATGCCGGCGAGCGGGACACTTTGTCGGCCGCGCTCCGTGACCAAGCGGGCTTGGTGTTGATCGATGAGAGGCTGGGGAGGAATTTGGCGGAGTTCTACGGTTTGCGTGTCGCCGGGACGCTGGGCACTTTGAAGAAAGCGAAGGAGATGGGGTTGATTGCGGCGTTCTTGCCTCTCGTGCGTGAGTTGCAGGGCGTCGGGTTTTGGTATCACGAAAAGTTGGTGCAGCGTTTGGCCGCGGATGGTGGGGAGTAGGAAAGTGAAGAACGAAGAATGATGAACGCAGAATGGCGGAGGTCGGAGGACGGAGCCGAGGGCAAACTGGAAAAGCTGAAACGCTGAAATTCTGAGCCGGAGGCCGGAGAGGAGCCTGATGGAGTAGCATGTGGAATAGTTTCACTTCCACATGCCAAGGCTTCAACTCCACAGGCCGAGAGGACTGATGACAGATAGCAGATGGAAGATGGCGGATAGCGGATGGCAAATGGAAAATGGCGGGCTTGACGGCGGTTAAAGAGTGACTACTTATTAAACCATATGGTCATTTCGGTTACAGACTTCAAAACTCACTGTTTGCGTGTGCTCCGCGAGGTGGAGGAGACGAATCAACCGGTGGAGGTTTCGAGGCAGGGGCACGTGCGCTTTCGTATCATTCCGGTCCGCAAGCCGGAAACGCCGGCGTGGAAACGTCTGCGCCAGAGCGGAACTCTCAAGGCGAAGCCAGGTGAGTCGGTGTTGTCTGATGCGGACTTCGCCGCAAACCGGTGAGTGTGTTGCTCGATTCGCATGTTTGGATCTGGTGGCTGACGGGCCAAAAGGACTTGTCTGCGAAGAAGCGGGAGTTATTGGATCGTTTGGCGCAAGAAGGAACTCCGCCTTTTTTGGCCGCTATCTGCTTATGGGAGGCGCAAATGCTTCATCAAAAAGGGCGTTTGGTGTTGGAAATGGATTTCCCGGTCTGGCTCAGCCAAGCATCCGATCCTTCCGTGGTGCGCTTGCTGCCTTTGGATACGTCTGTGGTCTTGGCCTTGGACAAGTTGCCCGAACGTCTCCACGGCGATCCCGCCGATCGGATCATTGTCGCCACGGCCAAAGCTCACGGGTTGGAACTCATGACCGAAGATAAATCCATCCGGAAGTCGAGAGTGGTCAAGGTGGTTTAGCTGCGGAGGATAGATGGCGGATGGAAGATGGCGGATGGCGGATGGCGGATGGCGGATGGCGGATGGCGGATGGCGGATGGGAAAATGCTGAAAGCATAAAATTTAACCGGAGCCGAGGGCAAAAGCTGAACCGGAACCGAGCGCAAACGAGATGGCCCACAGGCAAATAGCGCGAGTCCCGCTGGCGCGGGGCGAGGGCAAAACGGAAAGGGACAAGCTCGGGGTTTTATCTAAGCTCTTCTCACTCGTATGTGCGCCATCCGTCGTCTTCCATTTTCCATCAGTCATCGGCCGAAGGCCTTTTCAGCTTTTATCATCGGCGCAGTCGGTGATAGATGTCTGATAGAATATGACAACGATGACAACTATCGATCGGCTTGCCGATGTGCGGTCGGTGGACATTGGCCGGGGGACTCGGATCTGGCAGTTTTG
>Ga0247843_1005494_pt1 | contig 17567 bp, 14 predicted proteins | sample LaCruzMarch2017__FD_192420 | JGI IMG/M metagenome (GOLD analysis project Ga0247843, IMG submission 192420) | Freshwater microbial communities from meromictic Lake La Cruz, Castile-La Mancha, Spain - LaCruzMarch2017_8m | ecosystem: Environmental > Aquatic > Freshwater > Lake | place: Spain... | reverse complement strand
TGGACGATACAAGGGGGACAACAGGTCTTAAATCTCAGAACAAAGTTCCTAAGTAATCAGTGGAATCAGGTTACAAAAAAGGTCAGAATAGCAGCTTGAAATAAATCTGCACTTTTTCGTACACCCGGGAATAATTAGGTGTAATATAGCTACCATATTTTCACTTAATGCCCTACTTACTCCTCCTCAAACGCGTTATCGCCCAATCAATAGATTTGCTTTTGTTCTATTATGGATTTCATAGGTATTACGATTGGGTCAATGCCAATAATCCAATGGCTTATGATAGGTTATTCGATGGAGTGGGAGAATTATTCGAATTTACTCCTATTTGGGTAGTGTATAGCTTTGTGTTTGAATGGTTTACAAGTGGATATTCCGTTGGGAAATGGCTGATGGGTTTGCAGGTTGTAAAAATCAATGGTAACTCAATTGGCTTTCGGGAGGTTTTCCTTCGTTGGTGTGGCAATTGGTTTGATTTTTATCTCAGCGGTGGTTTAGGGGCAATCATAGCCGTGTTGGTTTCACCTCAACAACAGCGCATGGGAGATTATTGGGCGGAAACAGTGATTAGGAAGAAAAAAACATAGATAATTTATCAAGTCAAACTCTACTTCATCAACTCCTGCAAAGCCTCCACATTGGCGGCTTCGTCGAAGATAGCTGCCACGGGAATGGAAAAGCCCTTGATAACCCAACTTTCAATATAACTATCGAGATAAAAAGTACGGGCGGGCATGTATTGGGTGTCGTGGTCACCGAGAAGGACGTACTGCTCAATAAAGCGTTGATTGGGGTCAATAATCCAGTATTCTTTAATGCCGTGGGCGGCGTAGTCTTGTTTTTTGAGTCCACGGTCGCGGGGGGCAGTTTTTTTGGATAAGATTTCTACCACAAAATCAGGCGCAGGGAAAAGGATTTGGTCGTCGGTGAAAGTATCGTATTTTTCTTTGGAGAAAAACACCAAATCGGGCTCGTAGTCATTGCGCGTGAGGGCAATCATGGCTTTTTCGGTAGCCACACGGCCCAATTTATTGAGACTTGCATAAATACTCAACAACCTCGAAAGCAAGTCGGTCACGCTAAAATGGCGCTTTTTAACGGGTGAGTGCAATACAATTTCCCCGTTGATAAACTCCGCCTTCACCGCAGGTGATACCCACTCCCGAAACTCGTGGCGGCGTTTTTTTTCTTCCAAAAGTGCCTCATTGAGTATTGCTATTTGCTCAAAAGCATCGGGCGAGGCCAATATTTTTTCAATATAACTCATCATTGCATGGAGACTTTTTTACAAATATACGCTTTTTGAAAAAATACCGTGCAGTCTCGTTCCGTGCGAAGGTGAAAGTCATGTCAATCATTAAATTTGGATCCCTACAACAAAAACGGGCGACCAGAGCCGCCCGTTTCTATTCATATTTTATCAATTCTTAATGAAAGAAATCCTTCATCTTCTCAAAAAATCCTTTCTCATTTTTCCCGGGTTTCGGTTGGAAATTGGGTGAGGTACGGAGTTTTTCGAGGGTGGCACGCTCGTCGCTGCTGAGTTGTTTTGGCGTCCAAATGTTGACGTGAATCAACTGGTCGCCGCGACCGTAACCGTTAAGTTCTTTGATGCCTTTGCCTTTCAAACGTAAAATTTTTCCGCCCTGTACGCCCGCTTCGATGGGTACACGGGCTTTGCCGTCGAGCGTAGGAACTTCGGCTGTGGTGCCGAGTGCAGCATCTACAAAATTAAGGTGCAGGTCATAGACGAGGTTGTTGCCGTCGCGTTTGAGGTGTTCGTCTTCCTCTTCTTCTACTACAATAAGCAAATCACCGGCCACGCCCCCGCGAGGAGGTACATTGCCTTTGCTGCTCATCGAAAGTTGCATCCCGTCGGCTACACCACCGGGTATTTTGATGCTGATCAAATCTTCTTCCAATACGCGTCCTTCACCTGCACAAACGTCGCAACGCTCGGTGACGAGTTTGCCTTCCCCGTTACAGGTAGGACAGGTACTGGTCGAAACCATTTGCCCTAACATGGTACTGACCACTTTTCGCACCTGTCCGTTGCCGTTGCAGGTATGACAGGTTTTGAGAGAGGCGCCGTTTTTAGAGCCGTTTCCACCGCAGGTATTGCAACTTACGTAACGCTTTACCTTGATTTTCTTTTCGGCTCCTTCGGCTACCTCGCGCAAGTCAAGTTTCAGCTTAATACGCAAATCCGTACCGCGGCGTACACGTCGACCACCGCCACCGCCACCACCACCAAACATATCGCCAAACGGAGAAGCGTCGCCGAAAATATCGCCGAATTGGGAGAAAATATCATTGATGTCGAAACCTTGAGGGCCTCCGCCGCCATTGTTGCCCATACCGGCGTGGCCGTATTGGTCGTAGCGTTTGCGTTTATCAGCGTCGCTCAGCACACCATAGGCTTCGGCCGCTTCTTTAAACTTATCTTCTGCGGAAGGATCGTCGGGGTTTTTGTCAGGATGGTACTTGATGGCCAACTTGCGGTAGGCTTTCTTGATTTCATCGTCGGCTGCGGTTTTGCCAACGCCAAGAATTTCGTAATAATCTCTTTTTTGTGCCATTATTTTTTCCGTTAATGGTTATATGCTATCTGTTATACGTGTGCTTTTAAGTGCTCTCGAATAACAAATAACTAATAACGGATAACTGTTTATTAACTGCCTACTATGACCTTTGCGTAGCGAATTACTTTTTCGTTTAAGAAATATCCTTTTTCCACTTCGTCAATTACTTTTCCTTTGAGGTCGTCGCTCGGAGCGGGAAATTGGGTGATTGATTCGTGCAAATCAGGGTTAAATGTTTCGCCTTTGGAAATCATGGGTTTAAGACCGCGACTTTCCAGCGTTTTTGCAAATTTATTGTAAATTAAACCTACGCCTTCTTTCAACGGAGCAATTTCAGAAACTGTTTCAAAAGAAGCCATGGCACGTTCAAAATCGTCGGCAATGGGTAACACCGCTTTCATCAACTCTTCGCCGGCATTAGAAATCAAGTCCAGTTTTTCTTTGGCGGTACGACGACGAAAATTTTCAAAATCGGCGTATAAACGCAAGTACTTATCTTTCAATTCGGTGATTTCTGCTTCCAATTTTTCGACTTGCGTTATCTCGGTTTCCTGAGCAATTTCAGCTGCATCGGTTGCCTGTGTGGTTTCCTGCTCTTCGGTATGCAATGTTTCTTCGGTATTCATAATTTTCTTTGCTGCGTTTTTGGCATAATTCATCCAACGCTTTCTGAGTGTCAACTTTCTTGCCACGGGCTTGTGTTATGACAAAATGACACATTTTACGGGGTGAAAGGTTCCAATGCGGCAGAAAAATGGCAAACAGTTACAATTATCTAAATCCTCCCTGATCGTAGAAGGTGCGTCGACGGGAGAGTTTTAAGTCGCGCAAAAGGGCCGATTTGGCACGAATTTCAAAAGAGTAGTTATTGGCACGGAAGCCGGAACCCGCAAAAGGGGTCCAGTTAAATGACATTTCCCAGCAGTGCAAATCGCGGGTAATTCCAATGTTGGTAATCGAAGGTGCTTTGGCTGCTATATCCGCCCCGGTATCAAACGTAAATTTCCATTTGGGTGTGAGACTGAAATCCCCGTTAAGGCGCAGTGTTTGAATCGTTACGCCCGTTGATAAACCCTGTTTTGAGTAGCCGAAATTGTAGCTCAAATTGAGCGTCCAAGGAATATTGAAATCCACGTATGCTTCTGGATTGGCGTTAATCATTTTTTGCTGTTCTTCGGTATTGGGCGTATTGGCTTTTTTAGGTTTGTCGGCACCTTTGGGCGCAAAACGCGTCGAAAGAGCCATGTTGAGGTTGTTAAGATGCGCTAACCCCTGTTTTTCGGTGATGGCAAAACGATTGATTTTGCGCCCTACTGTACCATACAGTGCATCTTTCACGTACGTGTACGGGTCAAAATTAGCAGAGAAGTTGAAATTTAAGTTTTTAAACAACTGTGCATTGGCCGACATACTGATATCCGACATATTCAATGAGTCGGCCATGAGATTATAAGAGCCATTTAAGCTGAGGTTGTCCAGAAGGGATTTCTTTTCAAATTGCTTGCCCGAGGAGTCTGATTTGGGGCGAATTTTGGCCTCAAAAAGGTTGTTCAAACTCCACGAAATAGCGGCTGCGGAAGTGCCCGATGTCGTTAAATTTCCCCCAACAGTGCGATAGCGATTGAGGTAACGAATATCGCCCCGTTCGTTGACAACGGTTTTCTCGTACAAATTGGATTGGTCGGGTACATAGCTGATACTTGCCGACGGAATCAGCGTGTGGCGAATGGCTTCGAGTCGCTTGCCTTTTATAAAAAATGTTCCATACACTCGCGTATTGATACTGGCGCTGAACGATACGTTATTGGCAAAATAAATTCCTTGCAGTGTGTCAACCTGTACTCTGTTATTGCCAAGATAGGTATATCTGAATTTCTTGGTAAATGTCTCACCCGACAGTGATATTCCCGGAGTAATGTTAATGTAGCGGAACAATTTGATGTTGGGCAATGAAATAGGGAGTGAAAACCGCCCGGTAAACTGTGAGTGTTTGATAAATTCTGGTAAAGACTCACTATCCAACTTATAGGTAGTAGGTGTGTTTGAGTCGGTAGTGATATTGGTGGGGGCGTTGGCCCAGATAAAACCCAATCGAGCGCTGGATGTATCGGCAAAAACGCGGGTATTACTGGCGCTTAACCCTCCGCTAAAATCCATTCCCAAACGAAAACTTTCGTACCAGGCACCTGTTCCGCCTTTAAGAGCAAAAGGAGCAATTTGGTTGATGCCAAAATTGAAATCGACGCCGGCATCTATCGAACCTGGGTCAGTCTGATTGCCCAGTGAATCTACTTTAGAGCGGTCAGGAAAGCGCTGATTGACCCGCAAACTGGCTCCCATTCGCGCAAACTGTCCAAATTGCTTGTTGTACTGCACCGATGAGCCCGCTACGTTTTGAATATAACGCTGTGTGCTGAATTCGTTGTATTGATTAAAACTATTACTTCCGATATTGACCGACGCTCCAAAACTCGACGTTCCGCGCGTGACAGGCGTATGGCTCCAGTTGAGACTGAAGTCGTTACGAGGTTTGTTCAAAATCTTGATTTCATTCCCCTGTACGTTGCGGTTGAAGCGTAAATTAAAATTCCCGTTAAAGCGATATTTTACGGCATAAGGCATTGCCAAACCCACTCCCCAACTTCCTTTGGAATAGATTTGCCCGGTAAAGCTCATGTTGATTTTTTCGCTGATGGCCCAGTAGTAGCCGCCATCGCGGAGGTAGTAGCCACGCCCGTTGGGTTCTTCGCCGTACTGCGGCATGATGAGCCCGGAGGTGCCGATTTCTTTCTTTTTAGGAACGGGAAAAAAACCGAACGGTAAACCGATGGGCAAAGGAACATCGGCAATCACCAAGTTGAAAGGCCCCGAAATGACTTGTTTTTCAGGGATTACCTTGATTTTTTTTGCGTTGATAAAAAAGTGGGGATGTTCTAAATTACAGGTCGTGTAAATCGACCCTCGAACGTACATATTGTTTTCTTCGTCTTTTTTAACAGTAGTACCTCTGATATTTCCGTCGCCCTGTTGGGTTACGATGCCTTTGATGAATCCTTTTTTACTTTTAAAATTATAGCGAAGTTCTTTAGTATCGTATTTTTCACCGTTATCTTCAAAAATGGGTTGTCCAATCCATTTTTTGGAAGTCGAATCGTAGGTACCTCGCGCAAATACCTCATTGGTTTTCCAATTGAGGCGAATATAATCAGCTTCCAGATTGATGGCTCCGTAGTTTACTTTTGCTTTCCCGTACAGATGCACCTCTTCCTGCCCGGGATCCATAATGGTAGAATCCTGGGCACTGTAAACTACCGTACTTTTGAGGTCACTTTGTGCCTGAAGACTGTCACGGCTAATAGAATCGCCCTTAGCAAGGGTGGCAGCAATGACCGGTACGACGGGAGTGGCGCGTTTGATAGAGTCCAAAGCGATGGGAGCATTTAGCCTGCGAGGTATCAGTTTTTGAGCCATGGACTCAAAACTGACCCCGAAAAAGGTCAACCACAACAGCCATTGCGCTGCTCTTACCGAAACTTTAAGGTTTTTTAGAAACAACTTTACAAATACTTTATTCGCAAAAGTAAGGCATTACACGTTTGCAAAGGACGAAAGTTTGTTAAAAGTTATTAAAACGCTCTTTTGGAACATAAATCAATTTGTTGGATAAAGGAGTAAAATCCACCGAAGCCAGTCTTAAAAAGTAACATTCTTAATCAATTACAAAAGGAGCCTGTCTGTATTCGATAAGTCAGTAAAGTCCTTTAAATCTTCCAAAATTATTTATCTTGCGCCACCAATAGCGCACAACGTATAAAAATACTAATTGACAATTCAAACCCAAAAACACTATGTCAAAAACTCAGGTAGCCGTAGTAGGGCTCGGTTTTATTGGCCCCGCGCACATTGAAGCGCTGCGGCGTTTGCCCGATGTGGAAGTAGTAGGAATTGCTGACTTCTCGGCAGAAATTGCCCAAGCCCGGGCGCAAACACTCGGCACGGGTGCCTACGATTCATTCGACGATTTACTGCGTGACGATTCGATTGAATGTGTTCACATCTGCACGCCCAATTTTTTACATTACGAACAATCCAAAAAGGCGTTGCTGGCGGGTAAAAACGTAGTTTGTGAAAAACCGCTGGCTACCAACATTGCCGAAGCGGAAGAACTCGTTGAACTGGCGGATAAACTGGGATTGGTGAATGCCGTCCATTTCAATTTGCGGTATTATCCCTTGATTCGTCAAATGAAAACCATGCGTGAAAAAGGCGAATTGGGCGACGTTTATTCGGTGCAGGGGAGCTATTTGCAGGATTGGCTTTTTTTGCCTACCGACTACAACTGGCGTCTTGAGCCTTCGCAATCGGGCGATTCGCGGGCAGTAGCCGACATCGGTTCGCACTTATTTGATTTGATTGAATACATTACCGGCTTGCATATTACGGAGGTTATGGCCGATTTCAATACCGTGCACAAAACCCGGATGAAACCTAAAAAGGCAATTGCAACCTATTCCGGTAAACTGCTTCAAGCATCTGATTACGAAGAAGTTCCTATTACCACAGAGGACTTCGCTTCGATTTTGTACCGCTTTGAAAACGGCAATAAAGGGGTTGCAACGATTAGTCAAGTTTCGGCAGGGCGCAAAAATCGTTGTACGCTTGAAATCAGCGGCTCGAAAGAAACCTTCAACTGGTGTTCGGAAGCTCCTAACGAAATGTGGATTGGCCGCCGCGAAGGGCCGAACCAATCGCTCATGCGTGACCCTGCACTGGCATACGAAGAAGCTCGTGCGCTGATGACCTTCCCAGGCGGACACAACGAAGGTTTCCCGGATACCTCTAAACAACTTTTCAAAGAAGTCTATGCCGCTATTCGCAACGGAAAACCCGAGAATCCAACCTATCCAACTTTTGCCGATGGCTTGCGGGAATTGAGACTTTGCGACAAAATCGTTCAAAGTAGCCGCGAGCAGCGTTGGGTACAAGTTTGATAATATTTCCGTAATTTTGCGGAGAAAATTGTAATTTTACATCGTACTGTCACTGTATCTTTATCCTCTTTACCAAGGGGTTAAAGTCAGCAACAGTACGATTTTTTTGTTAATTTTAGACAACCGATGAGATAATGGAACGGATTAAAGTGGCCATCTTAGATATGAACAACGGTCATCTCAATGAAGGAATGCGTTGTATCAAAGCCATCACCGAGCGTTTTTTAGGACAGGAAGGAATCGATGGGAAATACGATGTTTTTGATGTGCGGCAAAAAAACGAAGTGCCCGATTTAAATTACGACATCTTCATTTCTTCGGGCGGTCCGGGCAATCCGGAACCCGCAGGAGACACTTGGGAAAAACCGTTCTTTATGTTGTTGGACCAAATCTGGCAATATAATCGTCAACCGCACCATCCACGCAAAAAATACTTGTTTCTGATTTGCCATTCTTTCCAAATGGCCTGTTTGCATTGGAATGTGGGGCTGGTTCGTAAGCGTCGTTCTACATCATTCGGAATTTTTCCGATGACCAAAACGCATTTCGGGCAAAGTGAAACTTTTTTTGAAGATCTTCCCGATCCCTTTTATGCCGTAGACTCTCGCGATTTTCAGGTGATTGAGCCTAATCATAAACATTTGGAGGGGATTGGCGCCAAAATACTCTGTATCGAAAAAGAACGTCCTCACGTGGCGCATTTAGAACGTGCTACAATGGCGGTACGGTTCTCGCGCGAAGTGTTCGGAACGCAGTTTCACCCGGAAGCTGATGCAGAAGGAATGTTGCGGCATTTTCAAAAAGAAGAGAAACGTGAAGTAATAATTAAAAATTACGGTGCTGAGAAGTACAATAATATGCTGAATCACCTTCAAGACCCCGATAAAATCATGCTGACTGAATCGGCTGTTATTCCTACGTTTCTGAATCAGGCAGCGGAGCAATTGATGGCAGCAGAATTGGTATAGGCAAGATTTGGTTTTATCGATTTCTTAGTTACTTTTGATTTAAATATCAAACAGTATGAGCGAACTCATTTTTGTAGTGGAAGAAGATATTGAAGGTGGCTATACAGCACGTGCCTTAGGAGAAAATATTTTCACTCAGGGGGACACGATTGATGAATTGAAGGAAATGATTAGAGATGCTATAGAATGCCATTTTGACTCCCCTGATTTAGCCCCAAAATTGATTCGATTACATTTTGTTAAAGATGAGGTTTTTGCGCTATAAATGAAAATTCCCAGAGATATAACGGGTGCGGAGCTTGTTAAACTGTTAAAAAAAATGGATTATCAGGTTGTTCGTCAAACGGAGAGCCACATTCGTATCCGAACCGAACAAAACGGTCAGCATCAAGAGACTATTCCCAATCATATACCTATAAAGATTGGTACGCTCAATTCTATTTTGAATAACATTTCTTCACATTTTGGAATAACTAAAGAAGAACTTATTGCTATTTTGTTTGGGTAAAAGACTTAACCTATGATTCCTCAGATTCGTCAAACCTACAATGCCGCTTTCAGCGAAGAAAAATACAATGAATTTATTGACGGAATTCACGCTGATTGGCCGGGTCAATTAGAGTTTCGAATTGCTGAAACGCCCGTTTTTGTGCCAAAAGCGCTCAAAGACAAGCTCATCGAAGCTTGTGAGTCGTTTATAGATGTAATTGTAGGTCCTCATTTTAAAGTCAAGACTCAACACGCTATTCCAGCAGGACAGAAAGTGCCCAACGAAAATGCCCACAGTTCTTTTCTGGCCATTGATTTTGCCGTTTGCAAAGACGCAGAAGGCGAGTTGATGCCGCAACTAATTGAATTACAGGGGTTTCCTTCTATTTTTGGTTTTCAAAGCTACGTTACCGAAAAATTCCGCGACTATTTCCCGATATCCGCGGAATTCAGTAACTATTTTAGTGGGATAACCACGCAGGCCGAATACATTGCCAAATTGAAAGAAGTGATTGTGGGAAATGAAAATCCCAAAAATGTAATCCTGCTGGAAATTTATCCCGAACAACAAAAAACCCGTATTGATTTTGCCGTTACGGAGGCATTTCTGGGAGTAAAGGCCGTCTGTTATACTAAAATTAAAAAGCGTGGATTCGAGTTATATTATGAACACGAAGGCCGCGAAATCAATATCAAAAGAATTTACAATCGCCTGATATTTGACGATTTAGAGAATTATCCCAATCTGCAATCTGAATTTAACTTGACCGACGATGTAGACGTCACTTGGGTTGGGCATCCTGACTGGTTTTTCCGCATCAGTAAATATACCCTGCCTTTTCTTACCTCTCCTTATGTTCCCGAAACTCGCTTTGTAAGTGAATACAACGGTGATTTTCCCACCGATTTGGAAAATTTCGTACTCAAACCCCTCTTTTCATTTGCCGGCAGTGGTGTTATTATTCACGTTAAACCGGAAGACATAACGGCAATCTCCGACCCTGAAAATTGGATTTTACAACGAAAGGTGAACTACGAACCGGTCATTCAGGCACCCGATGGACTCGTGAAATGCGAGATTCGTATGCTGTATGTGTGGGAGGACAACGCCCCGCGCCCCCAATTGCTGACAAGCCTGAGCCGTTTGAGCCGCGGGGAGATGATTGGCGTGCGATTTAACAAGGACTTTACTTGGGTAGGCGGAACTACCTGTTTTTTTGAGCCTTAACGCTCAATTTTCTTCTTTTTTTCTTACTTCTCGAACCAAAAATATCCCCTAAACAGGGGATTACTACTCCCGTCTATTTGATATTTTATAATGCAAATGCTATCTTTGCACAACCAAAAAATAGATATCTGCACATTAAATTTTCATTAACTTAGTTATGATACCAAAAAAGGGAGAGAAAATATATATCTCAAAATGAGTGATTTGTGGCATCATTCCAATACGCAAATTTGTACTTTCTGTTGTTGAGTCCACTTCTCTCTCCACCTGAGTCGGCTCGGTAGCTTAACCTAAACAATCACAGCTTGCTTTCCTGTAACACACTTAACAAAAATCATTTTTTTTAGTTAGTACAATCGGTTGATGGCAATCGTTAATCGCTTTTCTGTTCGTAATTCGTCGGCTATTATTGGAAAAGTCCATTTATTAGTTCTATTTTTTTTCAACTCTAACAAACTAAAATTTCATGAAACAAATTCTACGCATCAGTCTATCAATGGCTGCGTGTTTGTCATTACTCTCCCTGAGGGCACAAGACAAGGTGGTGAACGGAAAAGTCACCTCTTCGGAAGACGGCAGTACTATGCCAGGCGTTTCGATATCAGTAAAAGGTACTACTCGCGGTGCCAATTCAGACAGTGAAGGAAACTATCGAGTTTCAGTTCCTGATAATGCTTCCCTCATTTTTAGTTTCGTTGGGTTTGCTTCCGTAGAGGAAAAAGTAAACGGCCGTTCGGTCATCAATGTCCGATTGACAACGGATGCCAAAAACCTGAGTGAGATTGTGGTTACGGGTTTTGGGTCACAAATCAAAAGAGAACTGACTGGAAACATTGCTAAAATTCGGCCCTCCGATATTCAGGATATGCCCGTCAATACCTTTGACCAAGCTATGCAGGGAAAAGCGGCTGGGGTACAGGTAACAGCGGGCTCTTCTAAATTAGGACAGGCGATTCAGGTGCGGGTGCGCGGAAACTCATCCGTTTCTGCTTCCAATCAGCCACTTTATGTAATGGACGGTATTCCTGTTACCACTCAAAACTTGAGCAATAACGGTGGTGCTACCAACCCTCTCGCTGATATTAACCCACAGGACATTGAGTCGATTGAAGTATTGAAAGACGCTTCGGCAGCTGCAATTTATGGTTCACGGGCTGCCAATGGTGTCGTTTTGATTACCACCAAACGCGGTAAATCAGGACGTACCAACATCAATTTCGGTTACCAAATGGGTTCAAGCACGCCAACAAAACAGGTAAAATTCCTGAATACAGAACAATACTTGCAATTGTACCGTCGGGCTGCCGCAAACTCTGACCGAATTGATGGTTATGTCGCCAACGATCCTGATTCCTATACCACTTATATGGAAGACTTCTTCAAAACCCAAAGTTTGGGGACTTTTGGTACTCCAAAACAAGTGAGCACGGATTGGGGAGGCTTAGCGTATCAAAAAGCACCGATGAGCCAGTATGATCTGAATATGAGCGGTGGTAATGACAAAACTTCGTTTTTTATATCCGGTCAAATGCTTGATCAAAAAGGGATTTTGATTGGAAACGCCCTCAATCGGATGTCAGGCCGTATTAATTTAGACCAAAAAGTGTCAGATCGGTTCCGCATGGGAATCAATATGAGCATGGCACGCACCTTGAATAAGCGTTTGTCGGGCGACCGTCAATTTGACAACCCTATTCAAATGGTGGCATTGCCTCCTATGACTCCTCAAAATGACCCTGAAACGGGTTTGCCTACTGGAACGCCTCCCGGTGATATTTCAATACCTGTGTATTACAATCCCATTATTAACATTGGTAATGCATATTACAATACTACCGTAAACCGCAGTATCAGCAGTGTATACGGTCAACTTCAAATTGTAAAAGGATTAAGTTTCCGTTCAGAATTGGGCGTAGATATATTGAACCAACAGGAAGAGTCCTATTACAACAGTAAGACGCAGCGTAACTTTGGGTCACCCAAAGGCTTCGGAGAAAACGCGTTTACGCGGGTAGAAAACTACAACACCAACAATTACTTCAATTACATTAACGTCTTTGGGAAACATTCCATTGACGGAACGTTGGGGATGTCGTACCAGCAATCGCAGGAAAAATTTAATACGACACAGGGACAGGATTTTCCTTCAGACGCGTATCGGATGATTGCCAGTGCTGCCCGTAAAACGGATGGAAGCTCTACTGAAACCAACTTTCGATTCTTATCTTATTTTGCCCGGGCCAATTACAAATTCAATGACCGCTATTTGGTAAGTCTCAGTGCACGGATAGACGGTTCATCTCGTTTTGGTAGAGACAGCCGCTACGGATTCTTCCCGGCAGCATCGGCAGGTTGGGTATTGTCTGAAGAAAACTTCCTGAAAAACAATGCCATTGTCAGCTTCCTGAAATTACGTGCCAGTTATGGTCGTACGGGAAATGCTGAAATCGGTAATTTTCCGCAATTGGGATTATTCACAGGGGATGCCGCTTACGGTGGACAGCCAGGGCAGCGTCCATCGCAATTGGCGAATCCTGATTTGCGTTGGGAAACCTCTGACCAGGCAGATATCGGCCTTGATTTCGGTCTTTTAAACAACCGTATCAGTGGAGAAATTGATTATTACAACAAACAAACTTCGGGGCTTTTGCTGAACGTAAACGTGCCAGGCACTACAGGATTTACCACGTTGGTGCGAAACGTGGGTAAACTCGAAAACAAAGGAGTGGAATTTGTCTTGAATACTGAAAATTTAGTAGGTGTTTTCAAATGGAAAACCAGCCTGAACTTGGCGGCTAACCGCAACAAAATCACCGATTTGCAAGGTCAAATCATTGAAGCAGGTCTTAACAGCATGAGCCGTGCCGTAGAAGGACAGCCATTGGGTACGTTCTTTACCGCAGAATATGCCGGGGTTGACAAAGCCAACGGTGATGCCCTTTGGTTCAAAAATACAACCAATGCAGATGGTTCGGTAGACCGTGCTACAACTAATGTGTATAATCAAGCCCAACGCGTAGTGGTTGGAAATCCACAGCCTAAATTGATTGCCGGATTTACCAATACATTCAGCTACAAAGGCTTTGATTTGAGCGTATTCTTTAACGGTGTATTTGGTAACAAACTTAATTTCTACGGAGTAGGCCGTTTCTCGTCGGCGAATGCCCGGTTTGAAGATAACCAAACGGTGGATCAGTTGGATTCCTGGACCAAAGAAAATCCGAATGCTACATTCCCCGAAGCACGTTTGTTTTTTAACAACGGTGCGCAACCTTCAAGCCGCTTTATTCAGGATGGTTCATTCATCCGTTTGCGGAACGTTACTCTTTCGTACAGCTTACCTAAAACATTGTTGAATAAAGTTAAAATCAATAGTGTTCGTCTGTTCCTGACAGGGCAGAATTTGTTGACTTTCACCAAGTATACGGGTTGGGATCCGGAAGTAAATGCGGATGATGTTGTCACCAACATCGCGCAGGGCTACGATTTCTATACCGCTCCTCAGGCCAAAACAATCACGGGAGGAATCAACATTGGTTTTTAATTTTCACAAACTTTGACCGAAACAAAAATGAAAAGATATATTAAACACACTTTGTTTGTTGCCGCAACGATGCTTTTGGTAAGTGCATGCGACAGCCGTTTGGATGTACAGCCTACGCAAAGTATTGATGAATCAACCGCTTTGGCTACCGAGCAGGACATACAGGTAACTTTAGTAGGAACGTATGATGGAATGAGCAGTACTAACCTCTACGGTGGGGCGATTCAGTATTCTGGTGACCTGCTCGGCGATGACCGCGAAGTGGTCTTTGGGGGAACCTTCGTTACTTTAGATGAACTTTGGCGTAAAACCATTACCACAGGAAATACGCAGGTGCGGGATATGTGGTTGACTGCTTACAGCACTATCAATCGCGCAAATAACGTGTTAGATGCACTGGATAAAGTAAGTGCTGCTAACAAAAATGGTATTGAAGGGCAAGCGCGTCTTATCAGAGGTGCAATGTACTTTGAATTGGTGAAGTTGTTTGCAAAAACTTGGGGTGATGGCGACAATGCTACTAACCCGGGAGTACCTTTGGTATTGACCCCAACGCGCTCCGTGACAGATGCCGACTACAAAGCCCGTAATAGCGTAGCGGAAGTCTATGCTCAGGTGATAGATGATTTGACAAAAGCAGAACAATTGGCCAAAACACCTATCGCCGCAGCGCTGTTGTCCCGGGTTTATTTGATGCAGGGTAATTATGCCTTGACGCGGGATGCTGCCAATCGAGTGATCACGAGTGCAAAATACGCATTGACTGCCAACTTTGGTGGTGCTTTTGTTGATGGTAATTCAGAAGCTATTTTCAGCGTTACTGTTACCGATCAGGATGGAAGCAATGCATTGAATACGTATTATGCGTCATCCCTTAACCAAGGTCGTGGGGATGTTCGGGTTCAGTCCAAACATATTGCTTTGTACGAAGCAACGGATGTGCGCGGTAAGTTTTTCAATACCAGCAACGCTGGCTCAAGAACTTTTACCAGCAAATTCAACGACCGCTTTGGCGATGTACCCGTTATTCGTTTGGCAGAAATGTACCTGACGCGTGCTGAAGCAAACTTTCGTTTGGGAACGACCGTGGGAGCGGCGCCGTTGGCCGATGTAAATACCATCCGCGCCCGTGCGGGTGTGCCTGCTTTGACGGCGGCTCAATTGACCTTGGCGGCTATTCTGAAAGAACGTAAATTGGAGTTGGCGTTTGAAGGTCAGCAGATTCATGACATCAAGCGTACCAAAGGAACCGTGGGAACTACCCCTTTCAATAGCAACAACTTGATTCTTCCTATTCCGCAACGCGAAATGGATGTAAATAAAAAATTGACCCAAAACGCTGGGTACTAATCACAGCCCGAGCAAAGGTTAGTAACAAAAGCAAAAAACCTTCGGCCTTGGTCGGAGGTTTTTTGTTGATATTTGCAGTTGAAAAAAATACGCCCCATGTTGAATACACTTTCGCACCGTCAGGAATTATTCTATAATCACCTTGCTCAAACCTCTGATTTTCCGTTGGCCTTGGAAATTGAACGGGCCGAAGGGATTTATTTATACGGTCAAAACGGCCAAAAATACGTAGATATGATTTCGGGGATTGCAGTGAGCAATGTCGGTCATCGTCACCCCAAAGTACTGGAAGCCATTCAAGATCAGTTGGATAAATACCTGCATTTAATGGTCTATGGCGAATACATTGAGACACCGCAGGTGAAATTAGCGGAGGCTTTGGTGGAAACTTTGACAAAGTCAAAGGCTTTAGACAACGTCTATTTTACTAATTCTGGTACCGAAGCCGTAGAGGGAGCTATGAAATTGGCCAAGCGTTTTACCAGGCGTTCTGAAATTATTTCCTGTTTTAACGCCTATCACGGCAGTACCCAGGGGGCGTTGAGTTTGGCAGGAGCTGAATTTTTTAAGCGCAATTTTCGGCCTTTATTGCCTGATATTCGCCATATCCGGCATGGAAATCAGGATGATTTAGTAATGATTACCTCGCGAACAGCCGCCGTCATTATTGAGGTTATTTCGGGAGAGGCAGGCGTACGGGTACCCCCTGAGGCATATCATCAGGCATTGCGAAAACGCTGTGATGAGACAGGAACATTGCTCATCTATGACGAAATTCAAACGGGCTTCGGGAGAACAGGCAGCTTTTGGGCCTTTGAGCAGTACGGGGTTGTACCTGACGTATTATTATGCGCTAAAGGCATGGGAGGCGGGATGCCGATTGGAGCGTTTATTGCCTCGCAAGAAGTGATGTCTGTTTTTAAAAATAACCCGATTTTAGGGCACATTACTACGTTTGGAGGGCATCCGGTGAGTTGTGCGGCATCTTTGGCTACGCTGGAAATAGTACAGGATATTTTAAATGGAACACGGAGGAACGGAGAAACGAAGGAAAAGAGCGTTATTGAGAAAGGACAATTAATCAAAGAGTTATTGATTCACCCTAAAATAAAAGAGGTACGAGGGCGTGGATTAATGCTGGCGGTAGAGTTCGAGTCGTTTGAAATACTGAAGCCGATTATTGACCGAGCTATTCAGCGACAGGTAATTACGGATTGGTTTCTGTTTTGCGATAATTCAATGCGGATTGCGCCGCCGTTGGTCATTACAGAAACGCAGATTCGAGAGGCATGTGCTATAATTTTGGACGCAATTGATTGACAAATTTTGATACCTTTGTAGCGTTCAATCTACCACTCATCTACCAGTTATCGTAACGGACAAACCGTCTGTAGCACAAATCAAATGGATACCAGATTCTTTGGAGTGGGCGTGGCTTTGGTCACCCCATTCGACACCAACCTTGATATTGATTACTCGGCCCTTAAAAGACTTCTCGACTTAGTGAGTGAAGGCGGCGTAAATTACCTTGTAGTCCAGGGTACGACGGGTGAAACTTCCACCACAACAGCTCAGGAAAAGCTTGATTTGCTGAAGTTTGTTCGGGAAAACAACCCTAAAAAGTTGCCAATTGTCTATGGTTTGGGGGGCAATAACACCCGTGCTGTTCTGGAAACGTTCAAGCAGACGGATTTTACGGGCGTAGATGCTGTTTTATCCGTTTGTCCTTATTACAATAAACCTTCACAAAAAGGGTTGATTGCGCATTTTACCGCTATTGCAGACGTAAGTCCGGTACCCGTTTTTCTTTACAATGTGCCCGGACGTACAGTGGTCAATATGAAGGTGGAGACAATTGTAGAGTTGGCAAAACACCCCAATATCATTGGTATCAAAGATGCCTGCGCCAATTTTGACCAGTACATGGAATTGGCAGATGCCTGTCCAAAAGACTTTTTACTGATTTCAGGCGATGACAATCACGTTACACCAATGGTAAGCGTGGGTTGGAAAGGGGTGATTTCGGTGATCGCCAATGCATTCCCGAAAGAATTTACGGAAATGGTGTGGCATGCTTTGGGAGGTCGTATGGAAGATGCTTCCGCCATTCAGTTCCGTTTTCTGGACATGGATGCTCCGCTGTATGCCGAGTCTAATCCGGTAGGTATTAAAAAATGCCTTGAAATTAAAGGGATAAGCGGTAGTGAGGTTCGTTTGCCTTTGGTAAAAGCCTCTGATGAATTGGGGGGCAAATTGAAAGAAATTATGGAGCGCGAACAGTTGATCCCTAACTCCGCCAAGAAATTACGTAATAGCTACTTGGAGTTTAGAGAGTAGTTTTTGGGTTTGGTTGGTTATGGGCTCAAGCACCCAATTGCCATTGATTCTTACTTTTCTAACCTCTTTTAAGTG
>Ga0247843_1005491_pt1 | contig 17572 bp, 16 predicted proteins | sample LaCruzMarch2017__FD_192420 | JGI IMG/M metagenome (GOLD analysis project Ga0247843, IMG submission 192420) | Freshwater microbial communities from meromictic Lake La Cruz, Castile-La Mancha, Spain - LaCruzMarch2017_8m | ecosystem: Environmental > Aquatic > Freshwater > Lake | place: Spain... | reverse complement strand
CTTCCCAGCGCGGGAGAACAGCCCGTCCTTGCCAAGGAGATCGGATTCGCCTATCAAATGTCTGTCAGCCAGACCGACGGAATTCTAACATTCTAACGGAAAGAAAAATTCCCCCCCGTTTCAATTTGAGCGCAAACGTCTTGCAACAACCTCAATGAGCTTCCTCAGTCGCAACCAAACCGATTTCAATGGTCCAGCGTGAATCTGGGAGTAGCGACGGAGAAAGGGTCTCATCCCCTCCTCGAAGAGGTTCCAGTCCATTCTGACTCTTGCAATACTAAAAAATTCGAAACTCTTCTTAGTGAGAAGGGACCTCGTTCGATATATCTTTTGCCGGGCTTGGGGAATTCCTTTTGTAGACGCAGGAACTCTCTTGCGCGGAACCCAAATCCCTTGCTTTTTTCTTTCGGCGAGACGATAGGACAATCCTTCACGACGATCACGCAAGCCGCCGGCCTGAGCCTCTTCGGCGCTTGCCGCCTCAATATTTCGAAGGATCAAGGCCGAACTGGCCATACCCTCCATGAGGATTTCGTGAATTTCTGGATTCCTGACAATTACCAAACTGGTTCCCTGCGTGAGATATTCCGGAAGCCACGCATCGCCAAAACTGACGTCAGCCAGCTCTGCGGTCACGTCATCGCAGAATTCACAAGCGCTGTTCTTGAAGAATCCATGTGCATAAGTCGTGCCGAACAGTTCTTGAACGATTTTCGGTCCAGACCCCGGCTTGCCATCCTTCATCCACGCCTGAACACCCTTCTCGTTGGCTCTCGCTCCAGGAATCTTCACCCGAAAATCCAACCCACCCAATTCTTCCGGCAACACGCCTAGCTGCCATCCAATCATCTCGGCATACCAAGTGCTTTTCTGATGACCACAGATCACCCCGCAAGTGAATTTTATCCGATCCCGATAATGGCCGAACTCCGCGGCGATGTTCCGCAGGGCCTTGATAAAACAGGGGACGCCCGTGATCGCATATCGACCTGGTTTCTTATCGATCAGCGCCAAAACCTTCGACAACTCCACCGGGTAGTAGGCGGACTTGGCGCTCTGGTTTAGCACCTCCTCCGCCGACTCATGCACCGCGTAAAAATAATGCGGACCGGGATCTTCATCCGTTTGGCGTGTGACCACATTGATCACATAATCCACCTTGTCTCTGGACAGGAGTTCTGCGAGTAACCAACGAGCGAGCCCTCCTGAGCTGCTTGCCTGGTAAACCCCCTCATCAGCGACACGGCCGGCAAAGCATTCGATATACCGACCAACCCCCGGAGATTTTCCGGGAGCATTTGGAAACAAGTCGACTGCGAGTTCATCCTCATTTCGAGTCTCGTCAGAAAAGGGACAAATCCGAAGAAGCTTTTCCTGCCCTTCAACCGGGGGATTGGTAAGTGGCGATGGCAAACCTATGGGTAAGAACACCCCTTGTGAGCTCAGTTCCATTGCGATTCCCTTCTCAGGACTGAGTGCCGCGCATGCCCCACATCCAATGCAGTAACCGCCGTCCACTACTTTCTGGATTCCTTCGGGAAGACTCATATTTTATTTAACGGTCCCCGGTTGGAACGAAACCGCAGAGTGAAAGTTTGCATCAAATTTAGGAATTCAGAGACGCAGGGAGATGCTTCAGATGTCCACACGGGTGGACGGCAAAGGCAGAGAAACAGAGTCTGGATCGAAACGAACAACCTTCCGGAATGCCCGGGTTGCGTATGGGGCAGAACCACCTTCTGGGGTAAGGTGATTGCTACTCGGAAAGAATCTCGCTTTTCCATGAAGAATAGCCCGAGCAAGCAAACGCCGGACGGCACTCAGCCCGCTGCGTCCCAGCGCGGCTTCACCATCGCTTACCAGGTTCCCTTCAAAGGCTGTGATTAGGAGACGATTGCGCAGCCAAGCCTGCTCGGCGACGCGCCGGTATTCGTTATGATTTCCCGCAAGCTTCGGAATCGTCTGCAGCAGGTTATCGAGCAACATCATGATTCTTTTAACTTTGGGTCCGGGGGTGACATCGCGGTGTGAGCGGGAATCCGCCCGCACCGTGTAGTTCGCGCAGATTTCTCCCACCTCGATGGTCGGAAAGCGCTCCGTCAGCGGCAGCAGCATCTGCAGATTCTGGGAATTTCCGCCTTCGGCCACGTGGATCGAACGCCCCGTGCTTGCCAAAAATGGCGAGCTGCGGGCGAAATAGCAGACGGGATGATAATGAGTGCGACCAAGGAACAAACGGCTGAAGAGGTCATCGAGAACAACCGGGTCTCCTCCCACCCTCCCCAAATCGCCTCCGAACTCCCCGCGTTCATCCAGATAAAGCCGGCACGCGGTGCGCAGCAACCCGGCATCCGGGAAGCGCCGCATCAATTCTACACGCCGCTCAATCGAATCGAGAGTCAGCCAGTCATCCGGATCGGGCCAAGTGAGGAATTCACCGGTAAAGTGCTTCAGCCCCGCGTCAATCGCCCCAGCAAGACCGCGGTTTTCCTGCTCCACCATCTTGACGATGTAGCCTTCCGCTTCAAGCCGCGGCACGCTCACCCGGATCAATTCGCCCGTCCCGTCGGTGGACCCATCGTTCACCAGGATGACTTCCAATTGCTTATAGGACTGGCCCACCAGCGAATCAAAGAAACGCCCGATAAAGCGCTCCACGTTGTAGCAGGGCGAGATGATGCTGACGCAATCGTGCCGGAATTCTGTTGAAGACGGTGACAAAGGTGTTGTATTGAAGATTCTGATGGGAGCGGTTATTTCGGGGTCGCCATGGCCGAACAAGAGTCTAAGAAACTTGTGACAGTGTGGCCACCAGCGTTATAGTAGACTTTTGCGAGTCTTCGGCGCACCTCGAGCACCAGCGATTCCTTGATCAACCAACTCTCATTTTTTCCATCAAAACAAGCGACGGGAATACCCGATGTGCGGCTGAAATCTATGCAGATCTTCGCATGCTCATCTGACATAAGATTCGGGAAAACTACGTTCTGCGCGGGAATTCCAAGTTGAATGGCCAATGACATTCCACCGCTTCCGAAACTCCATACCCTGTCATATTGAGCGATAATTTTTGAGGTGGGCTCATCGGAAATCGGGTAACGTTTGAGCATGCGTGATTCGGAACCATCACTGTATGGGTGCTTGGATATTGTAATTTTTTCCACCCCAGTCCGCAGCTTCAACAAATCGAGGTAAGTCTCCAATTGCGCATAAAACTCTTCGGCTTTGATAGACCCAAAACGATGCCTAATCTCAGGATGGAATGGCAAAAAACTGTCAAGAAACAGGCCTTCATGTCGAGGTGTTTTCGAGCATTTGCCGCCTGGGGAATCCAGATGACTGACCTTGGCAACGTGCCGGGGTTTGAAGAAGGCAATTGCATCAAGATTTGTCAAGCTACAATTGCTCAAAAAGAACACTGGACTACTTGCCCCTCGAAAAGGTTTGCGGAGGGAATTCAGCAAACCACGAAAACCTCGATACAAGTTGGAAAGCTTGATGTGCCGAAGATGCGAACGATTGGAGCATACTATCCAGGGAACACCCGAAGCAGCAATCTCCATAAGAAAGGGAAGCATTTCGGGCTTCCTCCAAAGCGGTCGCAAAATCATAATTGCCGCAGGATTTTGTTCTCGCAGGGCGGAGCGAAAATTTTGAAAGGACCTGGGGACGGTGCATTTTTCGGTGATGGTATCGGGCAAAGACGGAAAATTCCCGTATTGTTCGGCCATCTCTGGGTAAACCAAACTCGTGATGTCAATGACGTGCGCGAAACGGCGCCAATCTCCTAAACCTTCGGAATTGCGACGAGCCCAGTATAGGCAACTGACAACAACCGTCCTTTCCGGTGAGATTTCCGATGGCAGATACGCAATCATAGAATATTCACTTCACCTTTGGCTATCGCTGCTTTTAACCACTGTTCGGTGCGCCACAAATCTTCCTCACAATGAACATCGAAACAACCTTCCCCAACATAGGGTTGAATGCGGGTGCCCATACATGGCCAGGGCCCTTTGCCAAGTCCGTTTTCACGCACATGCTTCATGCTAATCGCCCAGAAGGAATGGTCAAAAAACACACACTCCGGCAAGCTTTGCCGATTGGCGGAAACATTGCCCATGCCTTCGGACAATGCGTTCAATATACCATCCACACCAACAAAACTGGCCCGATACGGATGATATTCGTTGTTGTGATGCGACGGAACAACTGCTGAAAGCGAGTCGTTTCTAAATAATATCTTAAGGCACTCGTCAATCATGGATGACGTGATTGTCCCGACGTTTGCGTGCTGCACGACGAGATAATCCACTTTTTCGTGCTTCTCGATGATTCCGAGAGCATGAAAAACCGCATCGCTACTCTGTGCATTTGGCCCTGCCAACTCATCAGGTCTCAATATCGTCTCGTAACCGATTTCAGACGCTGCATGCAAAATTCGAGGACAATCACTACTAAAAAAATACCTTCCAATGTATTTGGAAGATCGCGCCGCCATGGCCGGATAGTGCAAAAGCGGACGCCCAAGAACGGGAAGAACATTTTTGTCTTTGAGCGTGCTGCCGCTTCTGCCAATCATCAGGGCAACGCAATCTGCTCGTTTACCTATGGGATGTGACTGATGCATATTTATGATGTTCTGAATCGAGAATCCGTTTCTCTTTGCTGCCGACTATTTCCTCGGCGGTTCGCACGTCCTGGACAAAGCGGGAAAATTCCTTGGTTTTGAGATCGATGGCGACTTTGTCGAAGTGGATCCAATCGACATCGCCTAGCTTGACGTGTTTTTCGAGCATTCTGGCACCGGCCGCGATGGCAAGCGAACACCCGGTGGAACCGAGGTCGTGGCTGGAATAGCCCGGGATGATTCGCGGGTCACGGCCCGCGAGAGCTTCATAAGCGCGGACAACGGCAATATTGCAGTCCGCGCGCGGAGCCGGATAGGCTGAGATACAGTGGAGAAGATAAATGACCTCGTTGTGTGCGTAGGTGTTGAGGACGTGGTCGATGTATTCCTGTTCAGTGAGGCCTGTGGAGACGACGATGGGACCGTGGTAAGATAAGGCGAGTCGTGCGTGATAATCCCGATGGTTCGAAATGGTGGAGGGGATTTTGATCAGCTTGGGCTCGAAGCGCAGAATCGCCTCGTAAGACGGATAGTCGAGCACCGAGCAGAACCATTGGATGCCGAGTTTCCGGCAGGTTGAATCCAGCAGGGCGAGGAGTTCGTCGTTGAGTTCCACGCCCCTGCGGTAGTCCCCCAAGGTTTCGCCGAAAGGCGACCAGTAATAACTGGCAAGGTTTTCCGGAGAGTAGAATGAATCGACGTGGCGTTTCTGGACTTTGATGAGATCGGCCCCAGCTTCCGTGGCCCGCTCGATCATTTCGACGAGCCGTGCGGCCTCCCCGAGGTGGTTGTTGGTGAATTCGGCGACGACAAGCACGCGGTCCGGATTGGCGAGGTCGATGGGGCGGCCGGGTCGGTGCGGAGTGCCTCCGCCTGCGATTTCGCAGTTAAAGTCGGCGCAAGTAAAGGCGCTGTAGTCCTTATGGCCGATGTGGCGCAAGATCAGGCGGCTGCCATCGCTGAAATAGCGGCGGAACTGGCGAAACTCGCTTTCCTGCGACGTGATCACCGCGTCGCGCTCTTCGGCCTCCGCTCCGGAAAAATCGGTGCCAATTTTCTGGCTGACGGCACCGCCGCGGGTAGAGAAGTCGAAACCGAGAAGGTACACACGCTGCGGGCGTCCGCGCAGTTTGGCAAGATAAAGGGAGAGTTTCAGAGCATTGAGGAGGACGAATGGCTCGTCGAAAAACTCCGGGCGTTCCAGTCGTGCGATGGTGAAATCGTCGTGGTCGAGTTCCAGCGGGACAGGAGGCAGCAATTCATGGGGCACGCTGGCGGGCAGTGGCTTGCCGGCGAGATAATACAAACAGCTGAAGCCATCCGCCGCGAGGCTATGTCGCACCCAGTTCGCACTGAAGATCCCTATGTCGCCAGGCCGCACCCGCTCGGAGTCGTTGAGATTGATGACCAATCCGGGCGGCAGCGTAGCCAAGTTAGTTTCATCCAGGCTCGGCCCCTTGCCGATGATGAAGATGTCGTCACTGGCTAGTTTTGAAACGATTTTTTTGACGTGGCGGAATATGGGTTCCTGCATGGATCTCTATGTTTCCGGTTATTAGCCCTTGCGGTCAGATACGGATCATCATGAAAAGCGCGTCGCTGGTGCGGGTGGCCTCGCGGGCGTGGCGCCAAGTGGTTTCGAGCCACATCCGGTCGGTGCCGTCGAAGAGATCGGGGTCTGCGCCCTGCGGTGCGTTGTGGCGGATCCAGTGGATGTAGTTGAAGATGCCGTAGCGCTGGTAGCCGTGGACGGCTGTTTGCGCGCCCGGGGCGGCGCGGCCGGCGACGATTTCGAGGGCATGCGGCGAGAAATAGGAGATGTGCTCGACCATGAAATTGCGGGCACGGAACGAGGTGGAGAGGGTGGCGAGTTCGTCATCGAGATTCGGCACCTCGATGCAAAGGGTTCCGCCGGGAGCGAGGAGCGCGACGGCATCCCGAACAAGCGCGACGGGATCGAGAACGTGTTCGAGGACGTGCCACATGGTGACCAAATCGAATTTGCCCCGATGTTGGGCGACGAAGGATTCGTCCAGAAGTCCGTGGACGAAGGCCGGCATGCCGTGCCCACCCTCGCCAAGCCATTGCCTGCCGGCTTCGATGCGACTGTGGCTTGGTTCGAGGACGGTGATGTCCATGGGTGACCAGCACCGTTTCATTTCGCTGGCGAAGAATCCGTAGCCGCCACCCACGTCGACCACGCGGAAGGCCAAGCCACCGTCTTCGCGGGCCAAGCGAATGCCATGGCGAGCAAAGCGATCGGTGCGGCGGCGGGCTTCCACCCGGCTATGGGCCAGGAGGGTTTCCATGGGTGTCCCGTAATACTTGATGACGTTGTTCACTTGTCCATCCTCCTCATAAAAATCGAGACTGTAATCGGGCGGACTCATCTGAACGTGGCCACAGGAGGCGCAGGCCACGACTTTGAGCGTGCCGGATGCATCGCCCTTGATGGTATCAGCGATGGTTTCACGGGCCGTGTCGTGGTTACATAAAATGCAACAGAAGGAATGGGTTTCTGGGGCGTTCATGATGAGAAATGCAGGGTGCCACGAAAATGGCGGCAGGTTCAGTGACGGTGATGGAGCAAGCGATTAGCGACCAACCTTAAAGCGATACTTTCGATCTGGCGTGAGATACTGACCCGCATAGGACTGGTCTTCGACGATGACGGGAAGGCCCGCTTCGAGGGCGAGGTTGAGGCCGGGCAATATGTCCCAGCTCCAAGCTCCCTTTGGGTTTTCGAACGAACGGAAACTGCCGCGGATGACGGACATCATATTATAGACGCAACACCCGAGGATGCGGTATTCATAGCCGGAGGTGGCGTCGAGGATTTCCTCTTTGCTGAGTGAAGAAGAAAGGCTGCGCACACGGGATTGATAAATCGGCGGGCCGACTTCGCCGGTGACCATCCATTCGTTCAATTCAGGACAAGCGAGCATGGATGCTTCGTGCCTACCACTGCGGAAACACGAAATGGCAACGCCCCACATCGGGAGCCCGATAGTGAAGTTCTCCGTACCATCGATGGGGTCGATTACGATGATCTCCCCGTCCGTAACCCCGGCATTTTCATACGAGGACCGTTCTTCGGACACGATCCGGGCTTCAGGCAACATCTTCGAGGCAAGAGCAAGCAGCATTTCCTGCATGGCAAGGTCGCCCGTGGTGACATAGCTCCCGTCATCCTTCTGCACCCGCTCCTTACGCAACTTGAGGATGTCCGGCAATGATTCGCGCATCCGCGCGCGTGCTGCGTTAAGGTAGTGGAGCATGGTGGCAACCGGGTTTTAGAAGCTATGCAAATATTCGATATAGCATCCTTGTTGCATGAGGCTGCGTAATCACGCCCCTCTTGTAGACAGGGATGTCTTGATATCCTGCAGATCTTCGAAACTTTTTTGTCTAGCCAATCGGCCACGATCAATTTCGAAGATCTGATCCGCCTTTTGGATGGTGCTGAGGCGGTGCGCGATGACGATGAGGGTGATTTTTCCGTGAAGCGACTCGATGGCCTGCATAAGAGCTTCCTCGGTGGCATTGTCCAGCGCACTGGTGGCCTCGTCGAGCATGAGAGTGGTTGGCCGATGATACAGTGCGCGGGCGAGGCCAATGCGCTGGCGCTGGCCGCCGGAAAGGCGCACGCCGCGTTCGCCGACGCGGCTTTGGTAACCATCGCGCAGTTCGCTCTCAATAAATCCGGCGATTTGTGCGATGCGGGCGCATTCCGCCACACGCTCGACGTCGATCTTCCGCGTTGGAATGCCGAAGGCAATGTTGGCAGCGATCGTGTCATCAACGAGGAAAATGTCCTGTGGGACGTAGCCGAGCCCGGCGCGCCAGGCCGCGAGAGTAGCGGGTGTGAGCGGGGTCTGATCAATCATGATGCGCCCAGCTTCCGGGGTGTGTAGGCCGAGGAGGAGATCAACGAGGGTGGATTTTCCGGAGCCGGTGGCACCGATGAGAGCAATGAACTGGTTCCTGCGGATTTCTAGGTTGAGCTGATCGAACAGCGGCACCTCGCTTCCGGGATAACGGAAAGTGAGATTCTCGACGCGAATCTGGTGGAACCATTCAAGAGCCGCAGGTGGTTCCGGTAGCGCTGACGATCCGGCCGCAGAATCGCGTGGTGCCTCCCTGAACTCTTCATGCACTTCCTCGACGGTATGGGCCATCATTGACATCTGGGTGGCTGAGCCATAGATAAGCTGCAAGTTCGGCAGAAGACGATAGCCGGCCAAGGCCATCACGCCGAGTTTGGGGATCAGGGCCGCGAAGTTCTCCCCTTGAGCGGCGAGCACCAGGACGGCGGCTACCATGCCACCGAAGGCCAAGGGTTCCACGAGGTAGCGCGGGGTGCTCTGGTAGATCGGCTGCCATTTCATCAGCACGGCGTGCATCCGCGAGTGCTTGGCATAACGCTCGATAAAGGTTCCTTCGCGCTGGTGGACTTTGACGGGCTTGATGCCACCGAGCAGTTGCTGGGCCTCGCGCATCGCACCGCGTCCGGAGAGCTTGAGACTAGCGGAGTGGTTCGCGCGGCGCTTTCCAAGCAAGCCGAAGACGAGGCCGTAGAATCCTCCAAGACCAAGGGCGGCGGCGAGGGCCAGAACCGGATCTACGAAGATAAGTGTCCCGATAAGAAGCAGGACCGTGAGGAAGCGACTGATGCCATCGAGCAACGGCAAAAGGACGCTATTCACCATCTGGTTGACATCAGAGACAGTTTTTTTGAGCATCTCACCGGTATTGCGCTGGAGGAAGTAGCTGTATGGGTTCGAAGTAATACGGGTGATCAGGCTCAGGCGCAGCCAGTGCCCGAGACCCTGGGAATAGCGCACGCGGATCACCTCTCCGAGTAGCAGCAAACCATTGGATAGAAAGAGCATGAGAATCGCGAAGCTCCCGGCCGCGATGAGCACGGTACGGTCGGACATCTCGGGAAGAGCCCCGAGAATCGCTATTCCAATCTGCGATTCCCGCACCTGCCCCGGGTCTGACGCGAGTGCGAGAAACGGAAAGATGGAGGTGACGCCAATCACCTGAAACAGCCCTTGGACTAGGGTGACCATGGAGACAATCGCCAGCTTCTTGCGACCGTATGGCTTGGCGAGGTCATAAAGTTTTCGGATGAAACCGGAAGAGTTGGCGAAGAATCGAGACACAGTGTTTTATGGGTGACAAGCTATCTAGCTAAAAACGATTCATCCCTGAGTATTACTTTTAAAATCATGAAGCAGATGGCTTGTCGTAATGGCAGGTATTTCATCAGGTGCTTCGTTTGTTTTGCCCACGTTTGAATGCAGATTCAACGGTTGAAATATTGGCTTCAAATCTATAGCGGCAAGATACAGCAAGTATAAGGCAGCCGCAGCAGGGCGCGGCAACGCATCGATGCTCAGAGCGAATCTGGCAAGCAAACCTCTTGTAAAAAGCATCAGGACAGTAGTCCTGCGAAGTAACGCACCAAACCGAAACATTGCGAGATAGAGCAGCGGAACGAACAAGGAGAACTTTGAGTCTATCGCCAGCGGCCACGTGTTAAGGAGACGCTGTTCCTCTGTCGCTCCCGCAATGTAGTTGGTGCTACGACGGAAATGAATTTCCGCCCCAAACAGCGCCAGCCAGACGGCGGATTTGCCGAGGTTTGTTTAGTCCCAGGGCGAAACGAAGAACCAGCTGGCAACCACGACGGCTGCAACCATGACGACGGCAGCAGGAATGATTCGGCCGGCACGGCGCGCCCAGAAATGGGAAAGCGTGAATTTCGCGGCTTCGAGGTCCCTGATAATCAGCGAGGTGATCAGGAACCCGGAAATGACGAAAAACACATCTACCCCGATGAAGCCGCCGGGGACGCCCAGACCGGCATGAAACAAGACCACGGCCAGCACCGCAAGGGCGCGGAGGCCATCGATTTCAGGGCGGTAGCGGAACTCTTCAATCAGGCGGGTCATCAGCACAACTGGAAAAAACAGGGTGAGCTTAAATGAACTTCGGCTCACATATTCTATCGAAGTTTGATCCAATCTAGCATCTCAAATTCTCGCGCATGCCATTCCGCAGTGAGACGGAAGCCATCGGCAGGGGGCGTCGATGGCTGCCAATTCAAGAGCGCCTTGGCCTTGGAAATTTCGGCGGCGGTGTCTTGCATATCCGCAGCGATGGCGGGTTGAAAGTCGATGATGGCGGCTTTTCCAAGGTGCTGTTCCAAGGACTGGATCATTCCCTTGATGGACATTGGCGTGTTGCCACCACCAAGATTGATGATTTCGTAACCAAGCGGCTTGAGCGCGACGAGGGTGCCGCGGGCGATGTCGTCGATGTAGGTGAAATCCCGGGTGGCGGTGCCGTCGCCGTAAAGCGTGATCGGCTGGCCACGGCGAATCCACTCGGAGAAGCGAAAGGGTGCCATGTCCGGGCGGCCGGCAGGTCCATAGACGGTGAAATAGCGAACCACCGAAACATCGATGCCGTGGAGATGGTGCCAGACGTAGCTAAGTGCTTCGGCGGCGAGCTTGGTGGCGGCGTAAGGCGAGATTGGTCGGGTGACGTTGGCATCCTCCGTGAAGGGCAGGGGCTGTCCGGCGTAAAGGGAAGAGGTTGAAGCAATTACAAATTTTGAGATGCCGTGTTTCACCATGCGTTCGAGAAGATTGAGGGATGCTACCGTATTGGTGCGCATGTAGACATGGGGGTCGGTGATCGAGGCCCGGACTCCGGCACGGGCAGCCAAATTGATCACCGCGTCAAAGCGATGGGCGGTGAAGATCCGGTCTAGGCCCGTGCCATCCTCGATGTCCAGCTCGACGAATTGAAAGCCCGGGGATTTAAGCAGCGGTTCGAGCCGGTGGTGCTTGAGCCGGACGTCATAATAATCGTTGAGATTGTCGAGACCCACCACGAGATGACCGGCATCGAGAGCGAGCTGAGTAGTGCGAGCGCCGATGAATCCGGCGCAGCCTGTGATGAGAAGTTGCATGGAATGAGTATGTCAGGGCTGGATAGACTCAGCTTCGGAATGCGCATTTATAGATCGGAACAAGATTCTTCGCGATCAGGGCACAGATTTGTTGTGCGGCCGATCCCCCCGCCCTTTCCTCACTGGTGTAGCTACTCCAGCAGTTAATTTTGTAAGTTTTGTTTCGGCGCTACGCGAATTCACCAATCGGTCAGATAACCTCTAAGTTGACTGATAGAAGATTCAGAGCTTCAACGCTGGGGCGCGATTGAATCGTTGCGCGGGGTCGCGAGATTCCTTGAATCGAGGACGGGAATGAGCGCGTCACGGATGTAAAGGGCTCCATTCCGGGTGAGGTGGTGGTGGTCGTAATAAAGTGCTTTCCCCCCCGCTCCATGAGAAAGACCTCCTTTTGCGGGTCTCTCAGGAGAGCAGATACATCCACTATTTTGGCACCAGCGGTGTTGAGTTCGGGCACCAACGCGGCGATTGCACGGTTTCTCACATTAACCTCTTCGGGCGTGGCTGAGAAGCGGGAAACATCCGTGCGGAAGAGCTCATGAAAGATCAGCGCCTTCGGCACCCGCATCCGGTGATTCGGAACTTCTATGAGAATCCACGGGGTGCTGCCTGCCGCACGGATTCGCTCGACCGTTTCAACGAGCTTCCGGCCGAAGCTACCCTCCTCTACCCCGAGTTCCGGCTTGGATTCAGGCGCAAAATAGCCGCTCCAACGGGCCGCAAGTAGGACGGAAGGAATCTTTTCGCTGGCGATAAAGTTCAGGACCGATTCATTGAACGCGGGAGTATCCGACCCTAGGGAGAAATCTTCGTCGCCTTGTTCCGGCTGCCAACCAAGGACCGGGGCGGTGCTTGAGTGCCAGGCGGTGATCACTCCCTGATTCTGGTCCAGCCCGAGTTGGTCGACAGCGGGAAGAATCGAGCGGGCATGACTGTCGCCCCAAACCATCAGCGCAATGGGAGCCGGTGATGCCGCACCAAGACGGGGGAACCGTCGGTGCACGGCATCTTGCAGAGAGACCCGATGAGTGATTCGATTCTCAAGAAGTGCTTCCGCCCTTGCCGCATCATACCCGTTGACCGTATCGGAAAATCGATTCGGAAAGCCGGATGTCGCACTCAAGGTAATGGCGGCAACGCCAGAGGCGGCCAAGCCGAGGCCTGCCCAGCCAAACATCCTGGACTGGCTACCGCCGAGGCGGCGTACCCGGAACGGGGTTTCGACGAGCCGCCAGGATATCACAGCCATAACGAGACTCGCGGCAACCATGCCGAGACGATAAACCATCGAGAGGGGCTCCAAGGCCCAATAGGAGCTGAAGGCGAAGAGCGGCCAATGCCAGAGATAGAGCGAATAGGAAATGAGTCCGATGAATACCAGAGGCCTCGACGAGAGAAGGGACCCAACCGCACTCAACGGCGCGCGGGCTCCCGGCCGGCTGTCCGATGAAACCCAGATCAAGAGGCAGGTTCCGAGGCAGGACGGCAGGGCGGCGAGTCCCGGGAAAGGCGTTTCCTTCGTATAGAGGAAACAGGGAGCGAGGATGGCGGCAAGGGCGAGCCCGCATAGAACCTCGCGCCACAAGCGAGATAAGGAGACGGCGGGCAGAATGGCCACGATGGACCCGGCAAGCAGTTCCCAGGCACGCGTTGGCAGCAGATAGAACGTGGCCGCCGGCGCACGCGGCAACAAGAAGACGCTCAGCGCAAGGCTGATCATGAAGGCCGGAATCAGCAGCACCAGCAGCGGGCCGCGACGGCGGAAAAGCGGATAACGGAAAAGCAACAGCAACAGGAACGGAACGATGATGTAGAACTGCTCTTCCACGGCAAGCGACCAGGTGTGCAGCAGCGGTTGTTCATCGGCGGAGCTGGCGAAGTAGTTGGTGGATCGCCAGAAATGGAAGTTGGAGGCGAAGACCGCGTGCATTCCCACGGACTTGCCCAGCGCCGCGTAATCCGAGGGCAGCAACAGGAACCAGCCGGCCACCAGCACGGCCATCACCATCACCACGGCCGCCGGGAGGATCCGGCGTGCACGGCGTTCCCAGAAATGGACGAGGGAGAACTTTCCGGCGTGAAGGTCCCTGAGGATCAGCGAAGTGATCAGGAACCCGGAGATCACAAAGAAAACGTCCACCCCGACGAAGCCGCCCGGGACCCCGAGGCCCGCATGGAACAGGACCACTGCCAGCACCGCCACGGCGCGGAGCCCGTCGATTTCCGGCCGGTAGGGGAAGTTCTGAATCAAGGACATGAAGGGTTCAAAGAAGAAGCTCGGGAACCGGAGGTCGCAGACCGACAGTGTGGTTCCGTCTTTCCGCGGCTCAGTAGGCCGACGGCTCGCGGTCATCCCAAGCCCGGAGAGCGAGTTGTTTGACAAGGGGTTCCAGGCAGCCCGCCACATGGGCATGCCCGGCTCGGTTCATGTGCAGTCCGTCACGGGAATAGAGACCCGCATGCCCGCCGGGAACGTCGTTCATCAAGCTGCAGTAACTCGCGGATGATGGAGTGATCCACCTCGCAAGCTTCCGGTCCATGTCGATGCAGAGGCGGTTCAAATAGGATTCCTCCGGGCGGTGTGAGGGCCCCATGATCAGGAGTGGAAGGCAGCGCTGCTGGCAGAAGCCGATGGCCTCTTGAAGCAAGCGGAGCTCGTCGCGTTGCATCCAGCGGTCAAGCAGGGCCATTCTTCCCGCCCGATAGATCAGCCCCCGCAACGACAGTCCGAGGACTTTTTTCGAGCCGGAAGGTGGCGCGCCATCTCCCGACGCCCCCTCCGGCAACCCTTCGCCCGCCCGATCGACAGCAGGACCCCGTAATGGCGACGCCCGGGTCATCAAAAGGAGCTCCCCGTCAAAGTCGCGACGCTCGATTTCATTCCATCCCAGCTTCCAAGGCCGCAGGAGGAAGGGGTGAAGGTAGTAACGGATGACTCCTTTTCGCACCACCGTCGCGAAGATCCCGGCTTTTCGTACGAAGGTATTGCGGACATGAAGAAGCACCGCATCCAGTTCTCTGTCTTTGACCAAAGCAGCGATCCGATCCGCGGGGTCCTCCTCGAAGCCCCTGCTGATATGAACTTTCAGCCGGATCCCCTGGCTGGCGAGGGTGGAAGCCAGGAGCCGATGATAAAGCCGTGAACGGGGAATTCCGGGCTGGTGCGTCAGACAACCGCCGACGATGCCCAGGTTAAGAGTCAGTTCCTTCACACCCTCCAAGGTATCGAAGTGCGGCCAGATACTCGTGGGGCGAAATGAAACGCCCGCTCCGTGCATCGGCGGCAAACGAGAGGTTCGATCGCTTGTTGGACTCGAAAAGACCCTTCACCTCGCCGGCAAGCTGTCTTTTCTCGGGACCGGTGAGCAAGCTCGTCGGCAGTGGGGGAAGCACTTCGGCCGCTGTCGCGCTTTCCCGCAGCAGTGAAACCAGCACCGAAGTCTGGGAAGGCCCTGCCGAGAGGATGGAGAGTTCGCGCGAAGCGAGGAAACGGAGGCGCCCGAGGACCCTCCGCAAAAGGGTGACGTCGTTCAGAGCAGGAATGGGAGGATGAATGTAATTCAATCCGGCTTGCTCGATCTTTCCGAGTATGGACCCGATGATTTCCCAATACTGCGAACTGTCCACTCCGCTGACCGGCCAGTGCCCCGCATCCAGGCTGTAGTCGTGGTGGCCATAGATCACGCTCCTGACAGCGAACTCCCGGCAGGCGGCAAGGATCCGGTCGATCCTTTCGAAAGCGACCCGGCTCTCAACGATTGGTACGATCCCGACCCCCGTCACTCCCGCTTTCGCCAATTCGGCCAGGCAGGCCGCCACTTCGCCGCCTTCTTCGACTTTGGGGAGAATCAGGAACTCCAGCGCCAGCGACTCCCGCAACACTTTCACCACATCGAGGTCCAAGCGGAAGCAGTCGCTCCCCACTGGATTGACCCTGACTCCGACGCGGATGCCCCGGTGGCGGTCGGCAGCTTCCGCGCAGAAGCGGATGATCTGCTCCCGAGCCCGAATCTTCAGTTCCTGGCTCTGTTGCGGGATTCCGGGCACCCAGAAACTGTCCTCCAGATCGAAGACCGCCACGTGGCGCGTGTTCTGGAAAGGAGAAAGCAGCCGCCCGGTGGTCTTGGGACTCCTGAGCGGGATGAACTGGAAGATTTCCACAGGATGAACACCAGATCGAACGCAATCGGCGACCGGCTTGTTCGGGCGATTCAAACCACCCGAGTGCCAAGAGGAATGGCCGGGCGATTTAGCGCCAGCGGAGGCCGGAAGGCCGGAGACCGGAAGATGAAGAAAAGCGCTGCGTGGATGCGGCGTGGGCGGCCCAGACCGCATGCGAATGGCAAGCGAATGGGTGGTGCCAAAGGCTGACTGAAAGGCTTTCCTTGGGCTTTTCGTTCGCTGGCCGACGGGGACGTCAGCGGTCCCAGGAGGCTGCTCATTCGCGCTTCATTCGCTCTGCGGGCGAAGTCAGGTTCACTCAGGGATGCTGCGGGTGATCCAATATTCCGGGAATCTTGCGGAGTGAGCGATGGCTAGAACCCAAATCGCATCGGCATGAAAGAGATAAGCGATGTGGTAGGGAAATACCTTGAGATTGACCCGGCGATATCCCTTGGAACGCACGCGGGGCACCCCAGGCTGGTCGGCGATCCAGTGAACGACCGATTTCACCTCCTCCTTGAGACGTATCCCCAAGCCGGATTCAATCGATTCGTAGCGGCTGATGGCATCGGCAAGCTCAGCCGAGGCCTCCTCCAGGAGGCCGGAGGTTCATGCTGGGTAGAGTTCGTCGAGTTGGGCGAAAAGATCGGCAATCGGACGGGATTTGGCGGTGCCGTTTCTTACGGCCTCGACTCGCGCGCCGATTTCATCGTCCCAAGCCACCTGAACACCCGGCGAGAAATCCTGATCCGGTTCCGAGACATCAATCAGGATCCTGGCGAGCTTGAGCCGTTGCGCGGACGGGAGTTCGAGGCAATCCCGGGTGATCTCTGAGATAAGCTTCATTGCCAGACCATCGCGTGTTTATCGACGACAAGCAAGAAGAAGTGCTGGGGAGCTGGGTCGGTGCGTCGGTGCGTCGGTGCGTCGGTGCGTCATTCCTGCGTCTAAGCTGACACGAAGTATTCACTCTGCGGCAAGATGCCGCAGTCACGGGGAAGAGGCTGAGGGGCTTGAAGGGCTGAGGCACCGGCGCCGGGCTGCGAAGCGCTTTCACCACCCCAACATCACACAAAGCACGATCTCAGGTCACCGAAGTGGCAGCAAGCGGACGCGATGCCTCTGGTGATCCAAGGTGATCAAGCAACCGGAGAGCAGTTGGTCCCGGTGTTTGTTGAGGATTTCCATGAGCGCCGGACCGATGTTTTCGGGGGTCGGGCATTGGACCCTCAACTGAATGACGCTGGGAAAGCGCGTACCCCTGCGTGCGAGCATGCGGGTAAAATCCAAATCCTGCGTGATGATCACCGCGCCATGATGGCAAGCATAATCAAAGATCACGTCGTCTGCGTCGCCGAAATGACCGATGTCCGGCCAATGGTTGGCGGAAACACCGTGGGGTGCCAGATAGTCGCACCAGCGTGGCGGGAGGTTTTCGTCGATGATCAGCCTCACGACGCGAGCTCGTAAGTCTCGGATGCGGAGACATCGGCAGCGAATTCCAATGCCGCCCGGACGGATCCGGGGGTGAGGTAGGGGTAGTCGCGGCAGATGTCATCCGGGCTGCGGCCCGAAGCAATCTGGCGGACGATATTCGCCACGGTGACACGCGTTCCCCTGATGCAGGGCATTCCCGTCATGACTTTCGGGTCGGCCGAAATTTCCGGATGAGTTCTCACCACTCAAGATTACGGGAAGCAACCCGAATAGCAAGCCTGGATCGGGTCCCGCTGGCGGCTCCGTCGGTTCGATGGTGCCGCTCGGGGCGTCGCATTTTCACATTGGATGTTGAG
>Ga0247843_1005489_pt1 | contig 17577 bp, 21 predicted proteins | sample LaCruzMarch2017__FD_192420 | JGI IMG/M metagenome (GOLD analysis project Ga0247843, IMG submission 192420) | Freshwater microbial communities from meromictic Lake La Cruz, Castile-La Mancha, Spain - LaCruzMarch2017_8m | ecosystem: Environmental > Aquatic > Freshwater > Lake | place: Spain... | reverse complement strand
ATTGTGTCAGAGGTATTATTACAAGTTCAAATCAACTGGTTCAGGGGTTGATTACGCATTAGGTTATGCTTCAAGTTCAACAGGATTTAGGGATATTACAGCTTTTCCAGTAACGATGAGAACAGTACCATCGTCTTTAGAGCAAACTGGAACGGCATCCGATTATTCTATTAGAGCACCAGCGGGAACAGTTACTTGTTCAGCAGTTCCATTTTATTATGGTGGCACAGCTAATGTGGCATTAACTGAATATACAGTTTCTTCAGGACTTACAACTGGTCAAGGCTCAAGTTCACGCTTTGCTAATTCAAATGCTTATGTTGCTTGGAGTGCAGAACTATGATTTATAAATTACTTACAACAACCGAAGATGGGGTAAAAATCTTTGCTCGTATCGATGAAGATGGCAAATGCCGTTTAACTTGCACAGAACATAACCCTGAATTTAAAAAACAAATCCTTGCTGACGAAGCCCAACTTCAAGATGCGGATGGGAATGTAATGACTGATGCTAAAGCGTATGTAGCGAGCTTGCCATGAAACAAACCCTACTTCGGTAGGGTTTTTTGTTACCACCCTTAGTACCCGGTTTGACTAAATAGACAGTAAATCAAAACGGGAGAATTAAAATCGCTGCCTATTCCGAACTCCAGGTGGAGCAATACGCTACATTTTCTACGACAGTCAATGTAGAAGATTCTGCTGGGACCGCTATTAACCTTTTTGGTTATAGTGCGGCTTCTCAGATACGCAAGTCCTATTACTCATCTTCCTCTAATAATTTTACTGCGACCATTACGGGCAACGCTAATGGCGAAATTACTTTGTCTATGACGGCTGCCAATACAGCCAATCTTACACCAGGCCGAGCATTGTATGATTTGGTCATTACGGCACCAAACGGAACAAAAACCAGAGTTGTAGAAGGCATCGTTAACATTCTTGCTGGAGTAACGCAATAATGGCCGTTAATGTAAGAGTAAATACAACAGGTGCAATTGGCCGTGCTACAATTAAATCGTCACCAAAGACAGCAATTGCAGCCGACACTTTTGCACCAAAACCAAATGTAAGTTTATCTGAAATTGGTGGCGTTAGCACTCTTGGTGTGGAAAACGGTGATGCTCTAATATTTAATTCGGCAACAAATAGATTTGAAGCCAATACGGTACAAGCTTTTGTAACCGAAGTTATTGGAGGCACATTTTAATAACTGTGCTTATTCATAAATACCATATTAAAACAATAAAAAAGGTACCAGCTCATGGCTAATACTGTCATTCAACTAAAATTTTCAACGGCTACAGCGACACCAACAACGCTGAATGTAGCCGAACCAGCGTATTCTTATACCAGTAATACACTCTTTATTGGTTCTCCTGCTGGTACAGGTTCTATTGCCATTGGCGGTAAATTCTATCTAGACCAACAACAAGATATTTACAACACCGCAAATGCTGCCTTTACTGCCGCAAATACCAGTTCAGCAGCAAACCTTGCGTTTAATCAGGCCAATGCGGCTTTTATAACTGCTAACTCTGCAGGTGTTTATGCAAATGGCGCCTTTGTAGCTGCCAATGCGGCTCAGGTCACAGCAACATCTGCTGGTGTTTATGCAAATGGTGCCTTTGCAGCTGCTAACACAGCACAAGTTACGGCTACATCCGCCGGTGTTTATGCGAATGGTGCTTTTGTAGCTGCCAATACAGCACAGAATTCAGCTACTGCGGCCTTTATTCGTGCTAACAATAGTATTAGTGCTAATGCTGGTGGTACAATTACAGGCTCATTAGTTGTTACAGGTAATTTAACTGTTCAAGGCAATACTACTTTTGTTGATACAGAAATTTTATCTGTTGAAGATTCATTAATTAAATTAGCAAACAATAACACTTCAGATGCTCTTGATATTGGTTTCTATGGACAATATGATTCAACTGGAATAAAATATGCTGGTTTGGCAAGAAATGCTGCCACCAATAACTTCTTCTTGTTTAGAGATTTGACGGCTGACCCTGCAGGTAATACATTAGCATCTGGTTCTGTAACTGCTGCCAATGCGGCCACTTTAATTGCCAATGTTTCTGCTTTCTCTATTACCATTGGCAATCAAAATATTCAGACCTATACTGATAATGCTTTCAATACTGCTAATGCGGCTTTTGCTAAAGCAAATACACAAGATGCTATAAACTTAACACAAAACAATAGCATTACGGCGGCTTTCTCTGCGGCTAATACAGCACAAATTACGGCTACATCTGCTGGTGTATATGCCAATGGCGCTTTTGCAGCTGCTAATACTGACTTTACTGGCATTACAATTACGGCTGCGGATCATGGTAGCGCTTCAGCTGTAGCTGCATTTAAAGTAGAGGCAAATGGTCGTATTAGTTCTGCTAATTCAACCACCATTGCTATCTCGGCCTCTGCAATTACCTCAGGCACACTAGGTGTGGCAAGAGGAGGTACTGGCGTAGGAACATTCACAAATAATGGTGTTCTATTGGGCCAAGGTACATCGGCACTAACAACAGCATCTTCATCTACTGAAGGCCATGTGTTAACAATTAATGCTTCAGGGGTACCAACATTTGCACACCTACAAGGTGGGACATTTTAATTAATATGAAAAGAGGTTGTTATGAGTGTGGAATTTTCAAATGCTTACCAAGAAATTTTATTTGATAATTTAGTATCAATTATTAAACAGAATTTTGTCTTTCAAACTCAACTAAAAATAGCTGAAGAATCCGGTAAAGCAACAGCTGAGATACAGGCAAAATATAATGAGTTGTTACAGGCACATGAAATCTTAAAAGATTTTAAAATGAAGGCCGATAGTAATGTTTCAGCACATGAAGATAAAAGTAGGTTACAAGGAGCTTTAAATGATGTAATGAAACAAAATACAGCCCTTCAAAAACAATTAGAAGAAAAAAATACGGAGATTGCAAGTTTGAAAGAGTATGTGGAAAAGCTAGAAAATATTGCAACTCCTTCTAAGTTAAAAAAATTAAATCCTGAAAAGTTTGCTGAAGAAATTATTTTAGAACAACCTGTGCCTAATCTCTTTGCTATTAAGGTAAATGATGGTAGCTCGTTCTAATGGCAAACACAGTAATACAACTTAAGCACTCAACAGAACCTGGCAATGTTCCATCATCGCTAGCCAATGGTGAAATTTCTATCAACAATCGTGATGGAAAGTTTTTCTATTCCACTCCCGCTAATGTAGTAATCACGCACTATCCTTATCCTGGTCCCGCAGGATTAAATACTGAAATTCAATTCAATGATTCTGGTGTTCTTGGTTCAGATTCAGATTTAAGCTTTAATAAAACAACAGACATATTAAGTGCAAAAAATATTGTTATATCTGGCAATAACTATTTTGGTAATGCTAATTTACATGAAGGTATCACGCAACTTTCAGTAACGCATAGTGGCGCAAGTGCTTATCTTTTTGACCAATATTCTGGTAATAATCCATCACTTTATGTTGGAGCTGGTGAAACACTATCTTTCAATCTTAATGTTTCTGGTCATCCATTTGTAATTCGTGAAACTTCTGGTGGTGCAAATACTTCTGCTGGCCTAACACATATATCAACCACAGGTGTTGTATCAACTGAAGCTAATGCTCAAGGAAAAGTTTCTGGTATTTTATTTTGGAAAGTTCCGTTTTCTTTAGTTGGTAGCACATATGTGTATCAATGTACCATTCATGGTGGCATGGTTGGTAATATTGTTATACAACAGCCTGCCTCATTTGTTGCTGCCAATACAACACTTGCTTTCAATACTGCCAATGCGGCCTTCTTAGCGGCCAATGCAGCTACAGCGACCGACACGACACAAAACAATTCTATTACGGCTGCGTTTGCGGCTGCTAATGCGGCTACTGCTACAGATACAACACAAAATAACTCCATTACGGCGGCCTTTGCAGCCGCTAATACAGCTACTGCTACTAATCTCACTCAAAACAATAGTATTACGGCAGCTTTTACTCGTGCTAATAACTCACTAGATGCTAATAATGGCGGTACTGTTACTGGCACAATTACTGCCACTTCGTTTATTACAACAGGTAGTTTTGGTAATATATTAGGCGCCAATACAATATATGCAAACAACTTTGTAGCAAATACAGGATTCATTCAGTTTGCGGATGGTTCAAAACAATTTACGGCTAATGCGGGTTCAGGTGGTGGTACAACAGACCAATATGCCAGAAATACCGCCAATGCAGCTTTCATAGCTGCTAATTCGGCCGGGTCTTATGCAAATAGCGCTTTTACTGCTGCTAATTTGGCCATCGCTATTGATACAACACAAAATAATAGTATTACGGCCGCTTTTATACATGCTAATGCTTCATTTGCTTTTGCAAACACTGTATCTGGTGGTTCTGCAATTGACAATGTGGCTAGGGCTTTAGCCAATACATCACAGGCTACTGCACAAGCTGCCTTTGCACTGGCCAATACCGATGTTACAAATATTACAATTTCTCCATCGCAAACATATGGTAATGCTACACATTCTCCTGTAATTACTGTATCTGCAAATGGTAGAATTAACGCAATTTCAACCGTGGCGGTAACGGCTACTGACCCTAGTGCCATAGCCTTTGCCATAGCATTAGGATAAATAAACTATTATGGCACAACCAACAACAAGACAACAATTCATTGATTACTGCAAACGCCGTCTAGGCTTTCCAGTAATTGACATTAATGTGGATGACGACCAGATTAGCGACCGAGTTGATGATGCTTTACAATTCTTTGAAGATTATCATTTTGATGGTGTTGAAAAAATGTTTATGAAGCATAGAATTACACAAGCAGACATTGACCGCCGTTGGATTTATGCGCCTGATGCAGTTACCTATGTTGTAGGTATGTTTCCTTTTGATGATTCTAATTCATCTATTAATATGTTTGACCTGCGATATCAATTACGCTTGCATGACCTCTATGACTTTACATCGGTAAGTTATGTGTCGTATGAAATTACCATGCAACATATTCGCACATTAAATCTATTATTTTCTGGTACACCACAAATTCGTTTTAATCGCAAACAAAATAAAATCTTTTTAGATATTGATTGGTCAAGAGATTTAAATGTTGGTGATTATGTGATAATTGATTGTTATAGAGCTATTCGTCCAGCCACAATTACACTTACAGGGACTGGCACAGCAGTTACAACGGCCAATACAATTACAGGAACAGGCACCATATTTGACCAAGAGTTATTAGAAGGTGATGTCATTACGCTTGGTGGCCAAGAATTACAGGTTTATCAAATTATAACACCAACAATACTTACAACAATTGGTCCTGTAACCAGTAATGTTACAAACGGTGTGTTAACTAAACCAGGTAATTCAGAGGTCTTTAATGATAGATTTCTAAAACGCTATGCAACAGCACTTATCAAATACCAATGGGGTTCCAATTTAAGTAAGTTTGCTGGCATACAAATGCCTGGCGGTGTTACTTTAGATGGTGTTCGTATTATGACCGAAGCTAAAGAAGAAATGGACAAAATTGAAGATGAAATATATAACTTCAATAGCTTGCCAAGTGAGATATTTACAGGATAATTGTAGTGGCCACCAATGTCTATTTTAATCCGTTTCCATCCAGCCAGATAACTTCCGAGCAGTTGCTCGTAGAAGATTTGGTAATTGAGGCCATGCAGATTTATGGAATGGATATCTTTTATCTTCCTCGTTCAACTCGTGACCAAGTAGATTATCTATATGGTGAAGATACATTAAAACAATATGTCACCGCATATCCAATTGAGATGTATTTGGAAAATGTTACAGGTATGGATGGTGAACAAGATTTTATTTCCAAGTTTGGTTTAGAAATTCGTGATGAGTTAACATTTCTTGTTTCTCGCCGTAGGTTTGCCGCAACGATACCTTCAAATCGGCCATTAGCAGGCGATTTAATTTATATTCCTCTCATTAGAAATATATTTGAAATTACCCATGTAGAGCATGAAAACGACCAAGCAATGTTTTACACATTAGGCCGTGGTCGTGGTGGTAATGTGTATGTTTACGGATTAAAACTTAAACAGTATGTATTTTCAAACGAAATTATTCAAGTTGGTATATCTGAAATTGACGACCAAATTCGTAACTACTATCCAAGAACAAATGTAACACTATCTGCTGGTGGCACAGGCCAGTTTGTCAATGATGAAATTGTCTATCAAAGTGCCAATACATTAGCAAACGCCACGGCAACTGCGATTGTCCACGACTTTACTCCAAATTCACAAATTACAATCTTTAGAACAATTGGTACCTTTGCAGCTGGCGGTACAATTAAAGGCAACACGAGTAATGCAACTTGGACAATTAGTACCTCAGATGATTTGGTTCCATTAGATAATGCCTTTGAAGATATTATTGACAACAATCGTATTCAAGCTGAAGCTAATGCCATCATTGATTTTACAGACACAAATCCTTTTGGTGAACCATAATGTTAGGCCAAGCACACTTCTATAATCGGTCTATTCGTAAAATTGTTGTCGCATTTGGCACAATTTTTAATGATATACAGCTACAACGCTACACAAAAGATGGTAATACCAAAAAAGAAATCTTTCGTGTGCCGTTATCCTATGGTTCAAAAGAAAGATATCTTACACAAATTACTTCGGATCCAACACTTACAAAATCAATTAATGTAAGTGTTCCTAGAATTTCATTTGAACTTACAGGCATGTCATATGATTCTAGCCGTAAGCAACAGTCGTTAATACAGAACTTTGCTTTAAATGCCAATGGCGGAATTAATACACAATATACGCCTGTGCCATATGATTTTAATTTTTCTATGTCCATCTATGTTCGTAATACAGAAGATGGCACACAAATTGTAGAACAGATTTTACCATTTTTTAAACCAGATTTTACTGTTACTGTTGATTTTATTACTGGCATGGATCAAAAGTATGATATGCCAATTACCTTAAATTCAGTCAACACAACAACAGAATACGAAGGTGGGTTAAATGACGGCAGCACTCGTTTAATACTTTGGGATTTAGATTTTACTGTTAAGAGTTATTTGTGGCCAGCAGTTAAAACACCAAAAGGATTAATTGGTGCTTTAAACACCACAACAGGTCTATACGGCCGTGCCAATACAAATATATTCATTGATACACAAAACCGTGATGCTCAAAGAGTTACTGTTGATTATGCCAATGGTAATAATTACTTTATTACAGCCGAAACAATTCGTGTTGATAGACCTGATTCAAATGAAATTACAGGCAAGGTGGTTTATTTTAGCAATAGTAATACAGGTATATTGGTTGTTGAACAATTAACTCAACTACTACAAGCAAACGATGTCGTTGTTGGAGATTACTCCAATGCGTCCTACAATGTAACAGCGGTTGCTGTATCACCTGTTAAAGCTATCGCAATTGTAACTGAACCTGATCCACAAAATGCTGATCCAGATGATGAATTTGGTTTCTCTGAAACAATAACTAATTGGCCTAATACCTTATTATGAACAACTTAAATGAAAAATTATCTGAAGCCTTAGAAATACAACCTCTAGAAATTAAACAATCTACCGAAATAGTAGAGATTAAAGATGTTGTTGAAGATGATGCTGAGTTTGCTAGGCAAAACATTCGTGATTTGATTGTAAAAGGCAACGATGCTGCAAGTCATATTGTAGAAATTGCCAAACAATCTGAGCACCCAAGAGCCTTTGAAGTGGCCGCTGGCATGTTAAAAAATCTATCAGATATGAATAAAGATTTACTAGAGATTCAAAAACGCAAGCAGGATTTACAACCAAAAGTAACCAACAATACACAAAATCTAAACATAGACAAGGCCGTATTTGTTGGCTCTACCGCAGAATTACTTAAACAATTGAAGGAAAATAAATAAGATTATGGAAAAATTAATTGAACAACTTAGAACAATCTTAGGTACAAACTTTGGCCTATATTTCAAAATACATTCATATCATTGGAATGTTGAGGGTCCTAATTTTGTTGAATATCACACTTATCTTGGTAATCTATATACACAAATTTTTAATAACACCGATTTAATTGCTGAAAAGCTTCGTATGCTTGGAACTTATGCGCCGGTTAGTTTAACGAGAGTGAAAGAGTTTTCTGATATTGAAGAAGATGTTTCTGTATTAGAAGCAACGCAAATGTTTCAAAATTTAGTTGTTGCCAATGATAGATATATTATTCATCTACGAGCAGGCATTGTTGCAGCTGAGGCCGCAAATGAACCTGCCATTGGTAATTTTCTACAAGACATCTTAGACCAACACCAGAAACATGCTTGGTTTCTAAAGAGTATTACAAAATAAATGTCAGACGGCTATCTAGGAAATGAACGCCTAAAAAGAGTTGGCGTAGAAATATCTTTTACTGAAGAACAGTTAAAAGAAATTATATTATGCACCCAAGATCCAGTTTACTTTATTAATAATTATGTAAAGATTGTTAATATTGATAAAGGTTTAGTACCTTTTAATATGTGGGATTTTCAAGAAGAAATGGTTCGTGATTTTCATAAGAATCGTTTTTCTATTTGTAAAATGCCCCGTCAAGTTGGTAAAACTACCACCACAGTAGGTTATATGTTATGGTGTGTTTTATTCCAAGACGATTACACAATTGCTATTCTTGCAAACAAAGGTTCTCTCGCACAAGAAATTATGTCCCGCCTACAAAAGGCCTATGAGTATTTGCCATTATGGTTACAACAAGGCATTATTGTCTGGAATAAAAGAAACATTGAACTAGAAAATGGTTCTAAAGTATTTGCATATGCCACATCTTCAGCTGGTGTTCGTGGTGGTTCGTATAACTTAATCTTTTTGGATGAGTTTGCGTTTGTGCCACATAATATGGCAGTTGATTTCTTTACATCAACCTATCCAGTTATTTCTTCTGGTCAAACATCAAAGGTTATTATTGTATCCACACCGAATGGTTTGAATTTGTTTTACAAGATGTGGACAGATGCCATTGAAAAGCGTAGCCTCTATAAACCAGTTGAAGTTCACTGGTCTATGGTGCCAGGCCGAGATGATAAGTGGAAAGAAGAAACAATACGCAATACTTCCGAAGAACAGTTTCGGCAAGAGTTTGAATGTGTTGATGGTGACACTATTGTTGAAATCTACGATAAGAAAACAAAAGAAGAATATTGTGTAAAAATTAAAGATTTATATGATTTAATTTGATTTTGAATTTATTGCTTTTATAAATACAATTATGAAAGAAATAAAATCAAACTATCGCAAAATTTGGGAAGAAGTTTATGGCCCAATACCTAAAGATTTAGATGGCAGGCCATATGAAATACACCACATGGATGGCAATCACAAAAATAACTCAATAGAAAATCTAAAATGTTTAACTATTAAAGAACATTATGATTCACATTATAATAATGGCGATTACGGTGCTTGTGTGATGATAGCTAAAAGAATGGGTTTACCAAAAGATTATATTTCAAATATACAAAAAGGAAAAAAAAGACCTGGTATAGGCGGTGTTAAAAAAGGAACAATTCCTTGGAATAAAAATAAATCAGGATATAAATTAAACACCACAGAAGAAGGCAAAATAAAAAAAATTCTGGCAGTAAAAAAGAGAGCTATTATTTCAGACGAGGCTGCGGAACAAATAAGAAAATTGTTTTTGGAAAAAGTAGAAATACTTAATGATAACATAGGAAAAACAATGAAAAATGGTTTAGTTATGTCTTATGAAAGAGCTTTTTGTTTAGAGTATTCAAAAAAATATAAAGTTTCTGACCAATACATATACAGAATTTTAAGGGATAAATCTAAAATTGTTTAGAAAAAACAAAGGTAGGTACTTAATAAAGACACCTACTGGTTATGAAAGTTTTCAAGGAATACAAAAGAAAATAGTTGATAGTATGTTTACTATAACTTTTGTGGACAACTCATTTATAAAATCTTCGGGTAAACATTTATTTTTAACAGACCTTGGTTTTCAAAAAACTAAAGACATAAAAGTTGGACAATTTTTAACCGGTAAACTAATAACATCTATTGATAGTGTTAATGGTGAATTTGAAGTTTTTGATCCGGTTGGAGTTAAAAATCATTCAACATATTATTCCAACAATGTAATATCTCACAATACCGAGTTTATTGGTTCTTCGGCCACGCTAATTTCAGGCGCCAAGTTAAGGTCATTAAGTTTCTTTAATCCAATCTCATCTATTGAGAATGTGGATGTTTATGAAAATCCAATAGAAGGCCATCTATACATCGCAACTGTTGATTGTGCCGAAGGTGTTGGTGCCGACTATTCTACCATTAACATTATAGATGTATCACAGGTGCCGTATAGGCAGGTTGCTAAATACAGAAGCAATAAGTTACCTTTATTGTTCTTCCCAACTATCATTTATAGTTTGTGTAGAAGGTACAATGAAGCCTTTATCTTAGTTGAAACAAACAATATTGGCCAACAGGTGGTAGACATTCTACACTACGATTTAGAGTATGAGAATGTTTATAAGATTGACCACCATCACATTAAAGGCCAAACAATCTCTGGTGGCTTTAAGAGAGCTTCAAACTTTGGTATTAAAACCACCAAAACAGTTAAAAAGATTGGTTGTGCCAATCTAAAAACACTTATAGAATCTGATAAGTTGATTATAAATGACTTTGATACCATTGCCGAAATGAATACTTTTGTTCGTGTCCGTGATAGCTACTCTGCGGAAGAAGGCAATAATGATGACTTGGTTATGGGGCTGGTGCTCTTTGCTTGGTTAACCGCACAGTCCTACTTTAGAGATGCTACGAACATAGACATACGAAGGGTTCTATTACAAGAACAAAACATGCTGGCTGAAGAAGATTTAGTACCTGTAGGCTTCATAGATGATGGTCGGAAAGAAGAAGTTTTGGTAGATTCAGGTGATTTGTGGACAGAAAAAGGGTATCTTTCTTCAACTTTATAAAATGTATATCTATATTTGTATGTTGGTTGAACAAACAAAAAAACTAAATAGATAATAAATAGAAATTGACCCAATAAACAAAAGGAGAAATCCATGGCATTTCAATTATCCGCAGGGGTAAATGTATCAGAAGTTGACCTGACTACAATTGTCCCATCAGTCGCCACTTCCATTGGCGCATTTGCAGGACCTTTTGCGTGGGGACCAACTAATGAAGTAGTAACTATATCCGATGAAGTTCGTCTTGCTAGTAGATTTGGCAATCCGAACTCCACAAACTATGAATACTGGTTCTCAGCTGCAAACTTCCTAGCATATACAAATAATCTTAAAATTGTTCGTGCTGCTAACACCGCTTATTCTACATTAAATGCATCCGCTAATACAAACGGTGCAATTTTAATTCAAAATGAAGATGACTATGAAGGCAATCACGCAACAGCAAACACAACTAACGGCCCAATGGTTGCCAAATGTCCAGGTGCTCTTGGTAATTCGTTGCGTATTTCAATGTGTCCAAGTTCACAGGCATTTTCTTCTAATTTAACTGTTACTGATTCGTTAAGAGCTAATGCCGTTACGGCTGGCGACACAACAATTAATGTTAACGGCACGCCAAATGCCGCCGCAAACTTAATTGCAGGCGATTTAATTTCTGTTGATGGTGGAACATCTTATATTCGTGTTGAATCAGTAAACGCAACCGCAATCATTACAACAACTGCACCAGGCACCGTTGTAGTTGGTACAGCAGTTCTTCGTAAATGGCAATATGCTGACCAATTCAAAGTTGCTCCAGGCACCTCTGATTATGCTACAAGTAAATCTGGCGCAAATGACGAAATTCACATTATTGTTCTTGATGAAGATGGTAACTTTACAGGTACCGCAAACAATGTCGTAGAAAAATGGGCATTTGTATCTAAGGCAGCCGATGCTAAAGATTCTAGTGGTAGTTCAATCTATTATCCAAATGTATTAAACGACCAATCTGAATATGTTTGGTGGACAGGCCATCAACCAGGTGCAACCAATTGGGGTAACAACGCACAAGGCACAACATTTAATACAATTCGTGTACCATTTAGCGCTTCAATGAGCGGTGGTGAAGATGGTACGATTACAACCGCCAATGTGATTAGCGCTTACGCTCAGTTTGCAAATGCTGACTCTGTTGATATTTCATTAATCATTTCTGGTCCTGCTAACCAAGCAATCGCAACCAATTTAATTAGCAATATTGCTGAAGTTCGTAAAGATTGTTTAGTATTCTTATCACCAGAAAGATCCGATGTAGTAAATAATCCAGGTAATGAAGTCACCGACTCTCTTGCCTATCGTGATTCTTTAACCTCAACCTCTTTTGCAGTTATGGATTCTGGTTGGAAATATCAATACGACAAATATAACGACACATACCGCTATGTTCCATTGAATGGTGACATTGCTGGTCTATGTGCAAGAACAGACCTAGAGCGTGATCCATGGTATTCGCCAGGCGGTCTCAATCGTGGTATTATTAAAAATGTAATTAAGCTCGCATACAACCCAACGAAAACAAACCGTGATGACCTCTATGTAAAAGGCATTAATCCTGTCGTTTCATTCCAAGGTGAAGGCACAGTATTGTTTGGTGATAAGACGATGTTAAGCAAACCATCTGCGTTTGACCGCATCAATGTTCGCCGTTTATTTGTTGTGTTAGAAAAATCAATTGCTCGGGCTGCAAGGTTCTCGCTGTTTGAATTTAATGACCAGTTCACAAGAGCACAGTTTGTAGCACTTGTAGAACCGTTCTTGCGTGATGTCCAAGGTCGCCGTGGTATTACTGACTTCCGTGTTGTTTGTGATGAAACAAACAATACAGGTGAAGTCATTGACCGCAACGAATTTGTTGGTGATATTTACATTAAACCTGCTCGTTCTATCAACTTTATTCAACTTAACTTTGTTGCCGTTCGCACAGGTGTTTCGTTTGATGAAGTTGTAGGACAGTTCTAAAATGGCATATACATACTTATTAGGATGGTCAGATATAAATAAATTTTACTATGGAGTAAGATTTGCTAAAAATTCTTGTCCTAATGAGTTATGTAAAACCTATTTTTCTAGCTCAAAACATGTAAAAAAAATTATCAATGAGCATGGCATACCTAATATAATTAAAGTGAGAAAATTATTTTCTAGTGTAGATTGTGCAAGAATTTGGGAACATAAAGTTTTAAGGCGGTTAAATGTTATAAAAAAAGATAAATGGATTAATAAAACGGATAATATTTCTATATCTTTACAATCGTCAATGTTTGTTCACACCGAAGAAATAAGAAAAAAGAAATCTCTTTCTCATATTGGTAAAAAACATAGTGAAGAAACCAAAAAAAGAATAAGCGAATCACAAAAAGGTAAACCGAGAAATTACTTAAAAGGCAAAAAAAGGCCAGAACACGCTTTACTAATAAGTAAAATGCAAAAAGAATTTGGCGGATTCGCATTAAAACAAAAAAGTAATTAAGGAGATATAAAAAATGGCTTTTTCCGTAAACGAATTTAGAAGTCAAATGATTGGAGACGGAGCCCGTCCAAATCTATTTGAAGTTTCTATGCCATTTCCTGTGTTCTCAGCACCAGGAAATGCTCAAACAAAATTAACTTATATGTGTAAAACAGCACAGATACCTGGCTCTACGCTAGGTGTCGTGCCTGTTCAATACTTTGGTCGTGAATTGAAATTTGTAGGTAATCGTACCTTTACTGATTGGACAATTACAATTATTAACGATGAAGATTTTGTCATTCGTAACGCCTTTGAGCGTTGGATGGCAGGTATCAATTCACATAATTTGAATGTTCGTAATCCAGCTGCGTTAGCGCCACTTGGTTATTCAGTTGATGGCGATGTTACACAATTTGGTAAAAATGGTAACACATTGAAGAAATATAAATTCATAGGCTTATTTCCAACCGATTTGACGCCAATTGATGTTGATTGGGGCTCAAACGATACAATTGAAGAATTTACGGTAACTTTAGCATTCCAATGGTGGGAAGCCTTAGAATACGGTGTAGTGTAAAAGAAAGGCTTCGGCCTTTCTTTCTTTTTAGGATGATATATTAATGGCAATTCGCTTATTTGGTTTTACACTTGGCTCAAAGGACATTGTTCAGAAGCAGGATCCTGCTCAACAATCTTTTGCTTTGCCAACAGAGGCACTTGACGATGGTGCCGTTACAATTACACAGAATGCCTACTATGGCACATATGTTGACTTAGAAGGTTCTGTTCGTAATGAATTAGAACTCATCACTCGGTATCGTGAAATGGCCAATCATCCTGAATTGGAAATGGCCATTGATGATATTGTCAATGAAGCAATCACTCACGATGTTACAGGAAGAACTGTTGATATTATAACAGATAAGTTAAAGCAACCTGAAACAGTCAAAAAGAAAATTCACGAAGAATTTCAAAACATTCTGAAGATGCTTAATTTTGGTAATCTTTCTGATGACTTATTTAAGCGTTGGTATATTGATGGTCGCATTTACTATCATGTTGTAGTTGACGAAAGAGATCCAAAAGCAGGCATACAAGAGCTAAGATACATTGACCCACGCAAGATTCGTAAAGTGCGTGAAGTTAAAAAAGGCAAAGACCCAAAAACTGGTGCTGATATTATTGCTTCTATTGCTGAGTATTATGTTTACTCTGACCGAGGCACAGCTGCACAATCATATGGTGCTTCTATCAATGCCGGTTTAAGAATTGCTGCTGATGCTGTTATTAATGTAAACTCTGGTCTAATGGATGCTAAGAACACATTTGTGATTTCTTATCTACACAAAGCCATTAAACCACTTAATCAGTTACGCATGATTGAAGATGCGGTAGTTATCTATCGTATCTCACGAGCACCAGAGCGCCGTATATTTTACATTGATGTAGGTAATTTACCAAGAGGTAAAGCCGAACAATATCTAAAAGATATTATGGTCAAGTATCGTAACAAAATGGTTTACGATGCCAATACTGGTGAGTTGCGTGATGACCGCAAACACATGTCTATGCTTGAAGATTTCTGGCTGCCACGCCGTGAAGGTGGTAAAGGCACAGAGATTACCACATTACCTGCAGGCCAAAACCTTGGTGAATTAGCTGATGTGGTTTATTTTAGACAGAAGCTTTTACAATCACTAAATGTGCCAATTTCAAGATTAGAACCACAACAAGGTGGCATGATTGGTCTTGGTCGCACAACTGAAGTAACCCGTGACGAAGTTAAGTTTATGAAATTTATTACCAGATTGCGTAATAAGTTTTCTCAGATATTTGACCATGCGTTAGAAAAACAATTAGTTCTAAAAGGCATCTGTTCACAAGACGAATGGCGCCAGTTTAGGGAAGATATCTATTACGACTACATGAAGGATAATAACTTCACGGAGCTAAGAGATGCAGAATTACTTACATCACGAGTTCAATTGTTAGCAACTGTTGATCCATATATGGGCAGATACTTCTCTGCTAAGTGGGTTAAAAAGAATATTCTACAACAAACGGATGAAGATGTAGAAGCAATGGAAAAACAAATGGCCGAAGAATCTGAACAAGGTGTTGGCCAACCACTTCAGCAACCTGGCATGGAACAAGAGCAAGTAAGTGCTGATGAATACCCACCTGAAGATAATACACAAGAGAATGGTGCCTCTGAATCTATGACACCAATGTTAGATGCCGAAGTAGAGAAGTATTCATCTCTACTAAATAGGCGATAAACGGAGAATAATATGGACACACAAAATTTTATTAATCAAGTGGCTACTGGCGATGCATCCGGTGCTAAAGAGTTATTGAATGACCTTTTGTCATCTAGAGCTTTTGATATGTTAGATGCCAAAAAAATTGAATTAGCACAATCGTTATATGGCGATAAAGAAGATTTGGATGTTGAAGTCCAAGATACAGCGGATACACCAGTAGAAGAAGAATGAAAAATTTACAAGATTTCAAAAACCTTGTAGAAGAAGAAAAGTCGGACTATAAACAGTTTGACATGCTTGTTCGTGCTGGTCTGGCCAATAAGGCACAGTTAGCACGAATTCATCGCATTATGGACAAGATGACAGAAGAGCGTCCACAGTTCAATAATGCTGATAGAGAAATTATGCGTAACTTGTTTAATCGCATGGCAGATTTAATTAGCAATAATAAACAAATTTTTATGCGTGCTAGGCAAGCGGTAAAAGAAGAACTAGAAGAAGGTATTTTAGATACTGCCGACATTAAAGTATCTCCTTCTGGTCGTAAAGTAAGAGCTCATCGTATTAAAATAGGTGATGTGGCATATGGCAAAGATGAGGACATTAAAGAAGATTTTGAACTTATAGAAGCTACAAAAGATTTAGACGGAGATCCGCCTTTTGTTTTAATGTTGAAACGCAAGGCTATTCGCCTGTATCCAAATAAAGCACGAGTAGCTCTATATTATAACAAACAATTAGATAAATATTTTACCATTCCTTATGGTGAAGGTATTGATGCTCCACTTCAGGCAGAAGAAACCATTGAGGAAGCAGTTGATGCGATAGGTCAACTACAAAAGATTCACGATACACACCAGCATTTTAGTGGTCCAATCTTAAAAAAGCTTAATGGTGTTGTAAGACATAAAGATGGCACTGCCACTAAGGTTGATGCTCAAACCGCACGAGCTGTATTAATGATGCATAAAAGTTTGAATGATGATAATAAAAAGAAATTTGCTGATATGGTGGCAAGGTCATCACATCATATGCAAAAGGCTGCAGAGTTTGCTGTTAGTAAAATGAAATGAATTTAATTGAATTAATTATTTCTGGTAAACTAAACGAAGCTAAACAACATAGTATTAATCGTTTAACTGAGATAGTAGGAAAACGCTTAGCAGAAGCCAAGCGTTATGTAGAAGCAGATATGTTTGAGTTTGTAGAAGAGCATCTTGATGAGAAAAGAAATCCAAATCTCATTAAAATGGGACGAATCACTAGAATTCGCCGTAGAATTAGACGAAATGCCAAAGGTAAAATTGTGGTTCAAAAGAATCGCAGACGCTCTGGTATTAAAGGGTATAGAATTTCAGGTAACACAGTTAGACGAATTTCAGCTGTAGAGAGATTAAGAAAATCCCGTTTATTGAAACGGTCATGGAAAACAACAAGAAGAGCTAAACTTCGCCGGTCATTGCTAAAGAGAAAAATGTCAATGCGTAGGCGAGCATCAATAGGACTAAAATAAAATGCCATTTGAAATCATAAACGCTGTTAGAGCAAAGTCAACAATTCGTGTTGTTGGCGGTGTGGCTAATACACACATTAATTTATCGGCACTTTCAGCACAAACTGGAGAAACGGTGACAGCTGCGGCTATCGCACAAGTGTCAACATCAACAAACGGTATTTTTAGAATTTATAGAGGTAATAGTGGAGCAGGCACATTGATTTTAGAATTGCCTTCAGCTGCTATTAATTTGGTATTATATGAATATGACATTACTTTTGCA
>Ga0247843_1005487_pt1 | contig 17582 bp, 13 predicted proteins | sample LaCruzMarch2017__FD_192420 | JGI IMG/M metagenome (GOLD analysis project Ga0247843, IMG submission 192420) | Freshwater microbial communities from meromictic Lake La Cruz, Castile-La Mancha, Spain - LaCruzMarch2017_8m | ecosystem: Environmental > Aquatic > Freshwater > Lake | place: Spain... | reverse complement strand
AGAAAGGGGAATGGGCCAATGACGTCACCAACAGAGGGGGGGTCCGGGGGGGCATCCCCCCCGGCATTCACACGTACCACCATCACCTCCAAAAGCCCGAGCGAAGCAGTTTTCATGACGGCCCAGCAACCACCACCACGACGGCCCAACAATCGTGCTCCTGCTGCTGCTGAAGCAAAAAGCGGTGGCGATAATAATACTTCTAACAATGACGAAGAAGAGCAACAACGGATATATTATCGACCGAGTGTGCATCAAATAACGTGTCGGGGTGCGTTTCATTTGCGTCCGACTCCTCCTCCTCCGAGTAGCAGTGGCGATGATGATGATAACAGCGCAGACTACAAAAATAGTATTGCTAATACTGAAACAGTCAATGAGGTGGTCGAAACACTCGTTGATGATGTATTCATTTGTCAGGGCATACAAAGCAAATTACGGCATGTGGCCGATTACCCATTGGCATATAATAAAGAGGAGGCTATGCGGTGGTTTGAAAGTGGGAGCAGTAGTGGTAATAGCAGTATTAGCAATGGCGTTGGAAGTAGTGGTGGGGGGAATGTTAATATGATGAAATCTCAGCGGCAGCAACAGCAACAGCAACGATCAATGGAAGCAACAACAAATTCAAAGACAATCAAGGATGCTAGTAATGCAATTAATGATCAAGAGAAGAATAATACATCTACCACTACTACTGCTGCTGCAACTGCAACAACCGATGATGCAACATTTTCGTCCTACGGTACAACACAGATTAATATATTAACAATACAGGAAATACCTGTAGTTGTTAATAGTAAAGCAATGGCAGCAGCTGCAGCAGTCGATCGAGATGATCCATTTAGTGGATTTGGTTCTCTTGATACTAACAATCCTGCATTATCAGATATTATGAATCCTTTTGAAAGTATCTTTGGTAGTTTCTTTGGTGATGGTAATAGTTTGGGGGGGGACGAAAAGGATCAATCCCCTCCTTCTCCATGGGGACGAGGAGATCCATCCTCAAATCATAATAATAGTAGCAATTCCAGCAACAATAACAACAGATTGTCGTCATCATCATCATCATCATCATCATCATCATCACGTTCTGTCACATCCTCAACACGCATGGAACGAGATAGCAATGGTAAACGCATCGTCACAACAATTACTAAAACAACAATTATTGATACGGATGGCAAGCGTAAGACAGAAACAGTAACCACCAAACGACACCTAGATGATGGTAATAGGATTGAAACGAATACTATTGTACATGATGAACAATACAGGGCACGATTAACAAGGAAGAAATCAAACGCAAAGAAGGATGGTAACAATAATAACAACAGCACTACTAATGTAGATGATGATACCAACAAAAATATTGTCAACGATACAAGTATTAGTAGTAGTAGTAGTACTCGTGGTGCTCGACCAATGTTCCCCCCCTCTTTTCCATTTCATCATGGTATGATGATGAATAATCCATTTAATCCCTACGGAGGAGGATCGTTGTCACCGTCGTCGTCTCGTCAAAAGGTAATAATTGAAAAACCACCCGTCAATCCGCCCAAGGTGGCAGTGATTGCGACTGATTGTTTATTAGGTATATCGGTTACGGATTCATCGACATCTGATCCAGATGGCCTACCATCCTCATCATCATCATCGATTAATAATCGATCTAAAACAAGGGCGTCATCATCGACATCATCATCACCATCATCTGACAAGAATACCAACAACAACAACAACACGATGAAGAAGAAAGGTTGGCGGAAGACTGAATATTTATTCAAACTTGGTCGTTTTATACCCCCCTTTATGATTGTGGGTAAGTATTATAAGGATGAGGATGAAGATGAACGTCGACGTATTGAAATACAAAAAGAGTATGACAAGTTAGTTAAGCGTTTACGTGTATGGGATAGTAAGTCATTATCAACTACTACTACTACTACTACAAATAAGAAGAATGACGACGACAACGACGACGACGAGGAAAGGAAGAAGATGAAGAAGAAGAAGGAAGAACAACAAAAACAACAGCAAGGAGAAGGTAGTAATACAATTATTAGTATATCATCTTCATCATTTCCACGTACCGAATATTATTTACAACGTATGTATGTACAAATGGTTAAGAATATGAATATGATGTCATACATAATGACAGATGTGGTATGTAAACGTGATTTTCCATACAAGGTAAAGACGGGTGGAGAACGCATTATTGATAATATGGGCCCTACCGTGGAACGTACTGGTAAGTTAATGCGTGATGTATGGGATATGTGGATGGGATGGACCACGGGTGGTGGAAATGGCAATGGTGGTGGAAGTTGGGGTGGTGGTGGAGGTGGACGTTTCTAGAGATAGAGGACTGTGAGAAAGAAGACAAAATATCATAAAAGGTAGTAAAAAACGCTTTTTTGTTTTTGTAACTATTTTCTCTATTCGACATTCACCAATGTTACTTCTAGCAATCCCACCTCAGGATCAATCCTGTCTACATGAACAAGAACTTTTTCTCCACTTTTTAATGTCCCCTTGACACCTGTACATCTACCGGTAGCACCTAGCCGTATAATAACAACTTCATTATTACGACCAGTGCTCATTGCTTTGACCTGTCGTCGATTATTTATACCACCGGTAGATTCCAAATGACGTGAAAGTTCATACAAGGCTGATACTTGACGAGAGGAGCCGCCACGGCTTCGTAAATGCAAGGAAGGTGATTGCTTCGACGATTGTATGTTGCTAATACTATCACTTGCTCGTGCGGCAATTTTTGACACCTCAAGGCATTCTTCCATTGTCAATGGTTTGCCATATCCACATAAAGCAGACAATGTCTGTTTTTGAGCAATCCCATCAATATACCTTCGCAACGGAGCAGTCCCGAGACGACCACGACGATCAGATCCACTACCAGCGGCGCGTGGGATTGGTTGCTTTGCTCTACTCATCAATGTCTCGATAGCGAATGCATACAATTCTAATGAAGAATCTACCATCCGATGTCCACGCGTTCGTTGAAACGAATGTCCCACACCATCATCCCTCGTTTTTTTTGTCCTAATTCGAGATGATGATGCAACTTGTAATTCGTTTGATATCAATTCTCTATTCGTTAGACGCTGTTCACGCCTCTGTGCTGCTTGGTTGCGTTGATTGTGCCGTGTACTCCATAAGGATAAATTCCTCTCAGCCACGGTTAGTATTGCTTTCGCATTTGAGTTGAGATTATCAGCAGCACTATCCTCCAGCAAAGCAGTTGCACTAGCAAATGATAGTGCCTTGGGACTAGAAATGATTGTCCTCTCTATTCCTGCTTCTAGTAGTCGACCATCTCGTTCATCTATATATGCCCAAAGTGTCACACATCTATTTGTGTTATTGTCCTTATTCGTTGTTAATGATAATGATGTCAGTGCCACTGGAGGTAGTAAATGTAACGGTCCCATCGGTAAATCATATCTACTTTGACCACGACGTTCCGCCGCCTGTCGTAGCAAGTGTAAACTTGATACAACATTGTTCGGATAATGATGATGATAACTGTTGTTATTATTGGCATCATCATTGTATAAATCAGAAACATCGGCAATATGAACAAGTATCTCCCATTTGGACGCAATCTTGTTTACCTTACGTCCAGTCGATGATCGTAAACGTATGCCAATGGCATCATCACGGAAGGTTGTACGTTCAGCATCAATGCATATACATGGTAATGATGAAAGATTTATTCTACCCTCAAGTAGGCTATCATTATTATTAGTATCCTCGTTTATTCTCTTCGTTTTCTTCCCCAATAATGACAAGCGACAATTCTCACTTAGGACCTCACGTCTTTTACTATCAAATTCTGCTACTAATCGAGCTGCATCTAATACCTCTGTTGACCAGGGTTCATAGTACGATCTATTATTCTTACTACTACCACTAATACCAATCTTATTATTGTGTGACATCATACTTTTTTTTTCAGACCAAATACCAATTTTCAATAATGCCATAGTCGCACCTACTGGTGTTAATGGGTAACCGAATTCAGTCAAGACTGTACGTACATCCAACTCTAACATCTTTCCATTATAATCACTATCATTGTTGTTGTTTTCTGATCCTGTCCAAACATCACCCATGGCAAGACATTCTAATCGACGTGCTATACGTTCATTGGTCGCTGTTTGTAGTATTGGAGTAGTAAATGGTGGTAACGTATCTGTTGTTGTTGGTTGTATTATTGTTGTCGCTGCTGCCGCTGTTGCTGTTGCCGACGCCATAGTAGTAGAAACAACGAATTTGCGTCCCTCCGCGGCTGCCTTGATACTAGGATCCACGGCCAACCACCCACCATTGACCAATGTTACACGAATAGTAGTACCATTCGTCGTCGAGGACAAGTAGGAAGAGGAGGATGTGACATATTGACAAGAACGTCGTTTATATCTTCCACCTAATTTGGCATCCATGGCTAGTATATGAGTGGCTATAATCTTTCGTACTATTATACTACTACTACTTTCACTACTTGCACTATCAGCATCACTAGCGTCGTTGTTTATTATATTTCTTCCATGATTTTGTTGTTGTTGTTGTTGCTGCTGCTGCTGCTGCTGCTGCTTTGGTAAATAATCGGGATATAAATAATCAATCACCATATCTGTATCTACCATACGTGATGTCGATTTGTTATTACCAGACATTTTAATAAGATTATGTAACAATTCTTCAATATGATTATAATTTGTACTCGTTGTTGATGATGATGTTGATGTTGACGAATTTAATTGAGATAATATATTAGGTATATTCTTCTTTGTAAGTGTGGCGGTGGTAGCAGATGTACTCCTCCGACGGTAATTATTATTTTTGTTATTATTGCTGCTATATGATGAGGAGGATGATGATGATGTTCGAATAGCAACACGTCCATTATATATAGTTGACAACGTTGTTTCTATTGGTAATATATCATTCTGTAATGACTTTGTGGCTATATTGTAGTAATATTCCAACTTATTCATCAATATATCAATTGTAGTTGCAGCAGCAGTCGCAGTAGTGGTAGCTGTGTTATGAATTGAAGAAGAGATGGAGGAGGAGAGGAGAGTATCAATATACTCTTGGTCCCAAATAGTTGTAATTTGGCCAATATCAATTACTTTCTTTTCGTTATCAAATTTTCCATTGTTATTCATTGTCATGACCTCGAGCAATGGTGGTTTATTGTTGTTGTTGTTGTTGTTGCTATGACCATCATCATCATCATTATTGCTACTATCAGTGACGATGGTAGACGAAGAAGAAGATAGTCGTAGTCCCACGATGAGACACAGCTTCCATGATCCATTATCATAACTTTCAGCAATCCTTGGTCTGTCTTTATTTGTTAATGTTACAAGATGAGACCTGTAGCCATACTTGTGCAATAGTAATTCAATCTCATTGTTTGTTGCTGTTGTAGTGGAGGCAGCAGCATGTTGTTGTGCGGCACTACTATTATGAGCAATGTTATATTCGTTATCCAATGATGATGAAGCGTGGAGTAGTATGACACCACCCCTAAACGCATTGCGACATTTATGATTGCTTCTCATTATTGCATCATCCCGTCGAGGATGATGGTCGGACCATTGTAAATAATTACAACAACGACAAACCGTGCCGTCGTCAAGCAAAGTTGACAACTGATGTCGTCGTCGTCGTGTGACGCGGACGAATGACAATGGCGTCGACTTTGTTGCTATGGCCGTCGATGACGGCAATGTCGATAATAATAGTACAGTGAGCATAATGATAATGAATGGAAGAAGAGGGGAAAGACCAGTCACAATAAACGCTTCAACTTTTATGATGTACTTTATGATGCTGGGTTTGGACGGTGGAAGTGTGTTCTCGTTCCGTCCTTGATTGCGACTTGCGACACTCATTTTTTACCATATGAAATTGAGAGACCTTGGCCTTGCTCTACCTCACGTTGACCAAGACTACTTCGCATACTCTGATGATGGTGTAATAGTTTTCAGCACGCGTAGACGAAGGACAAATGATCAAGTAAATAAAAGTTTAAGTCAAAAGAGTGTTAAATGCTCTTATCCCACAGAGTTTGGATATTTTTCATTTCCTGCGTTGCCCCTGTTCTGAACAGGAGACTAATCACAGGATGTGTTAGTTGCCAATTCACTGTCTTGTTGCCATGGAATTGTATAGAACTCAATTGAACATGGTACTAGAAGAAAATGTCAAAATCATCTCAGGGGTCCAAATAGTACATCATTATCTTTATGACAAGCAACAACACACAGTACTGAAAGAATTGTTCATCATCATAATTTGTCAACAATAAATTCTACCTACAATAACAGAAAGTCTTCGCTAAGATTCCAAATGAACTAAATCCAACAACAGAAAAAGCCTCGGAACTGTATACTATACATTATCTCATTCCATTACAGCACCAAGTTTTAACTTCTTCATTATCTTTGCTTGTGAAGTCTTCATACCTGACATAGGTGGACTTGCTGTTACAGCAAGCTTCAAAGCAGCATTGGCCTTCATTACGTGTTGCTGTACTTCTGCGACAGTATAAGAAGATACAGGCGTTACTTGACTTTCTCCCCATGACCATGGTCTAATGTTTTGAATGCTTACAAAGTTTCGTCTAAAGATGGTACCAACTGTTGACTTTGATGTACTGCTCACTTCGTCATCGTCAACAACTTCGTTGCTAATGTGGACACAGCTTATTGATGATGATTTGTTGCCTTTTGTGTCGTCAATTGAAGCAATCTCTTCCCCATTTGTAATGAATGCTGAAAAATCCAATACTGTCTGCGATGGTGTCTTTCTATTCAGGCGATGATGATATTGATGAAACAATTCATTTTCTAACTGCTCTTGTTGCTGTTTCAACTCATGCATCACAGTTTTGTCATTCAAAATATCCTGCGCCGATGGTAATGAAAATGACCTTGACTTGATCCGATTCTCGGTATCAGAGATAACAAACTGTTTCTTTACCTTGTACACGTCCTCCTTGAGAATGAAATGTCTACTTCTAGTAACACCAGCCTTCTCACTCACTGCTGTATTCTCATTACGACTTTCGGTCAACTCATCAATCAGTTCTAGTTTGTTTTTCTTATCTGTACTAACAATCTCCCTATTGTCGATGCGATTGGTTTCATTTGACGACGTACGTCCTACCTTTTCAATGATAAATGAAGGAGTTTGCTGTTCTTTGATAGTTGGATTGTCCATCTTATCATTACACTCATTGACAAGCTCAGTATATGCCAACTTCTTCTTGGCCTTACGCCAACGTCGCATCGCTTCGGATTTACTGTAAAACTTATTACCTATTTTGATTGGTCCAGTATCATCTATACTAGAAATACGAACAGTATCTTCACCACCACCGATGAATGCCCTTACATCTGCCCTTACATCATCCATAATCTCGTAAATGAATTGAGTGTAGGCCTTGGTAGTTCGTCCAAATATTACCACATCGCTTGTTTGTGATAATGTATCATCATCTTCTATAATGGTATTTCTGGTAATGACGTTTGATTTCAATAATGTGAGAGCTGAATCATCATCATCGCGACCCTTGCGACAACGAGAGTACTTAGGATTAGACGATAATTCATCAAGCTCAGCTGTCACGTTGACTATACCAGTAAAGGGATTATCAGCAGATGACACTGAATCTGTATCTATCATCATGAGATTGGGTTTTGAAGAGGATGGAATTTGTATTTCTTCATCGCTGCTCATCTTGGCGTTAATCATATTGGTGGTAATAACACTCCCGTTGTTGAATTTACCCTCAAATCCATCCTCCTTCTCCTCCTCCTCCTCCTCCTCCTCCTCCTCCTTGGACAGCTGTTTACGATAACATAGTGGTAGTAATATTGACTCCTCAAATGTATCCTCCTTATTTGTCACCACGGTAACAAACATTGGTATAGAATCTTGTACTGTTAAAGTTACATCAGGTGTCGTCCGTGTTGGTATGTCAGGGAGTAAATCGTCCATTTCAGCTAGGATATTCCGTCTATCATTGCTTTTGTCGGTCATGACATCATTCACTTTTGTATCCACATTACACCATCGTCCTTCTAATGACTGTCGAGGAGCAGTTGTTGTTGTTGTTGTTGTTGTTGCTGTTGTTGTTGTTGTTGTTGTTGTCTCCCCGACGTGGGACTTGTCCAATCGAGTCTTCCGCTTCATGATACCAATAGCCTCAGTTAATAGACAATTACGTTTGGCTAACATTGTCGAATCCAAGGTGATATGGTGGTACTTATCGATTGCATCACGAAGGTAGCATGTCGTGACACGTACCGATCGTCGATCGTTGTCGTTGAGGAATGAAATTACGTTTGCTATACACGCTGTGTGCGGGGTTAGAGTTAGGAGTTCAATATGCGGTGGTGGAGGGGGGGGGAGTTGTGGTGGTAGTGGTTGTGGTGGGAGCATGGACTTACGGCAGCAGTCGTCTCGTGCTGGTGTGGTTGGAGCGCTACTTCCCACGGTGGTGGGGGTAGTTGTCGTCTCATCATCGCTATTCATGTGAATGTCTAGTTTTGAGATGGATGAAATGATGGAATTATCAGTCGCTGACACAACTAGCCCTAGCCTGCTGTCACAGCGATCGACGGTGTCGAGTGGAGGAGGAGGAGGAGGGACCGGGTCATTCTTTGCCTTCTTCGCTGCAACAATGACGTCGATTACTTTGACAATGCTTCTTGTTGCCATCCCGTCCAATTCGCAAATCAACCATGGCAGCGACACATTTTTGGTCTTTGCAATGATACTACTAGCGACGGTATTTGCAATCTTCGTCTCGCTGGACGAATCGATGTAACCTAATAGTGGAGACGATGCATTATCATCGACATAATTGATGGGTAGGGTTGGAGTAAAACTCATGGCGCTGGTGGACGATTATATCGCAGACACATTTAGAGTTTCGGCTTTGATTTTCAATGGATATTTGTTTGTGCCGTCTTGCAATGGTGTAATGGGATGAATCAACATACCAATGTCGGCATCCACGAAGCGATGTGAGCACCCCATTCTCGTTCACGCGATGTTCATGAGTGGACCTCGGGACTGCTCGACAAAATTTACTTGTGGGCCGGATGAGCTCCGCCATTGCTCGTTCAGCGATGACCATGACGCGGACCTCGGCACTACTCGACAAAATTCGGGTCCCCCGGTCCTTCTTTCACAGAAGAAAACGGGGAGAAGAGAAAAGAATAAAAGGTCCGTGAGCCAGCGATCTCGATCTTTGCCATGTCGATGATGATCAGTCTCACTGGCTCAACGAGCACTCAGCTATCAATCAATTGACATCACCATGCACACGAGTGCTCGTTGAGCCAGTGACTGATCATGCGAACGCCGCTGGCGTCATCATCCATGGACAACAACCGACGCCATCGATCATCGCGATCGGTCACCTTTGCCGACTTGAATGACGACGGGAACAACGGCGCAACTACTAGCGATGAGGAGATTGCTGCTGTTCCGCCGAGAGACCACAAACGTTCAATATCAGCGCCTCCTCAATCTCAGACTTCATCATTACCAAAAACCACTGCTGTTGCACCCGCCACCATCGTCGACGAGGCACAGGAATGTCTAGCCCAATCGAATCTCATGTTTCTATATGCCGATTTACGTTTACTAAGTGCGACTGGACGGATTAATACCAAGTTTGAATCTTTATGTATCGACTCAGATCGTGTACCGAAAACGACGAGTGCGGAAATGGCACAATTGGCCAATCTTGTTCTTCCGACTGATATCGAAATGCAGAATAATAATTGCGAGGGTATATCACCGGTCCAAATTATGGCCATACTATTCGTGGAATTAAGACAGGAGGTCTTGGCACAACGACGTAAGGTCATGGAACAGTCGGAAAAAGATAGGAACAAAAAAGGATTGGTCCCAGCAACATCAATTACTAGACTCATTGATAGTGAAGAGGATCAGGATCGTAATATTGATGATGATGATGGTGATGGCTTACTTAATAAAATTACTGATCGACAGGGACGGAAACAATTAGAAATGGATATGCATCATAGATTACGTGCATACAATGATATGCTATCACAGGATTTAAAGGGTATGCCAGAGGTAAGGATAGAAAATTTTGTCCAGCAGAAATTACGAAGAGTGAATTGGTTTGCAAGAGCCGAGAATGAATCGATAATAGGTAGAAATGATGATAATAACAATTATTCTGACGAGGATAATGACGGAGGGAGTAATAAGAGTATATTGACCGCACCTGGACGTTTCCAATTGCCGTCTAAATTTGGTGGACTGATAATGTCATCTCCAATCATAAGACGGGGACATTCGATTGATGAATTATCAGCAGCGAGTAATGAAGCATGTGGGAGTAATGAAGCATGTGGGAATAATGACAAAGATGCTTGCTTAGTCACTCCAACCAAGAAAGCTGATAGCAGTAATGGTGGAGTTGGTCAACAGACTACGAAGTCTGACCTATTTCCGATAAATGAAACAGATGGTGATGAACTACCATCGCCCCAAAACATTCAACCACCCTTGTCAACAATGGGCACGCCTAACAGCTTGTCTCATTCGATGCCCCAAACGCCAAAACAAGCAACAAAAAAAGATCTTCTGAAGAAACAATATACACGCGTGAAGGAGGATCGAGCATTGCAAAATCAATTTGATGATTATGAGGTATTCGCTGGCGCCGAGGATATTGGGAACAAGGTACTAACAATGACGTCACAGATAAACTTTGCTGAACACTGTCCAACTGGAAAGTTGTTACCTGGCGAGCAAGGGCGGAATATGTCAGAGAATGAACTACTTGACTTTATGACCAAGGCTATTGATAATCGGGATAGTCAATCATTAGATTTCATGTCTGCATTTTTCAAGGATGAGACTGTATCACAGACAATGGTAAAAAGTGAGGCAAAGTTTGTTTGGTTACAGGATTGGTTCCCAATTAAAGATTGTATTTATGCCATAACGGTTGATACAAAGACAAAGAGAGTATTGGTGGTATTCCGTGGAGCGCAGACACGTAGTGATTGGAATCATGGATTTGATGCCAAGTCAAAACGATGTGATAATCCAGTGAAAGAACAATATATAGGGAAGACAGACTATCTTAGGGTACACCGTGGCTTCTATGATTACTTATTTCGAGTGCGAAAAGATACACGTACAACTAAGTATGATGAGATAACTACCAAAGGTATGTGTACAAATTAAGAAATCCCATTAATGTAATTGTAGCATCTACAGCGGCATGCATTCTCATCTTCTTCGACTGTCGTCGTCTACGTTGCTTTACAATAAAAGTGTGTGAATATGGAAATAAGATGATTGGTAGTGAATTTTCTGTTATCGTGAATGGATTAAGTCTTGGTGGAGGACTGGGTCTACTTTTTGGATTCTATGCCTCGACTGATGAGAGGCTTACTCGGATTAGTCCAGTGAAGATATTTACCTATGGCATGCCACTAATTGCTACTAATTCATTCGCTGATGCATTTAGACATCAAGAAATGAGTCGTAAAGTGCAACATGCACGCTTTTACAACCACAACGATGTTGGTGAGTATTATAATTCCTGATGTATACACATCAATTTTCATCTTGGACAGCATACATAGTCGTCTGCTCATCGTGTTTTTCCACTACTCTTGTTTTTTGGTATGTAAGTTCCACACATGCCACTGAATATTAAGCCGACATTGAGAGGTAGTCGATTCGTACATGTGGGTATCGATGTGAAGTTACATCCAGTTCGATTCGTTAGCGGTTACAGACATCCACAAATTCATTGGAATGCACGCGAGGAGCCATTACGTGCCTACTGGAGAGCACTTCGGAATAATGTATTTCTAAAAACGCCACTCCCATGGAGAATAAAGTACTTTCATAGCATACCCGAATATCGTAAACGGTTAGCGCGTGCTGATTTAAAAGCCAAGGTCGATGGTCCATCTCGTTGGTACCGTCTTCGGTCTAAAACATCGACGCCATTTTTACACAGTACACTTGATGAGGCATATGAGCATTTGGTATACACTACAGCCAAGGGAATAAACACAAAAACATAAGTTATAGTCATTATGGTCATGACCTAATTGTAACGTGATCTGACACTGCCCACCAGCTGGTAATGGAGGGATATAATTGGAGTCATGAGAAGAATGTCGTGACTATATTCAGCGCACCGAATTACTGTCGGTGCTTTTCTTTATGTAATCACATCTACAGAACTCAAACAATTACATTGTTTCTTCAATACTATCCGCCTAGTTTTGAAAGAGGTTCTTTCCTTGCTTCATCAGCATACGCTGATGGCCACACCCTCGTCAATTGTATTCCCCTTCGTTTTACGAATTCGGATGAATTGTCGAAAACACTGCTCCCCTCTATTTCGCTCGCCCATCTACTCTCCGTCAGCTAACACTTGTATCCCCCACACCACCACCCTACCATTCTCCATCTTCGGAAATCCTACTCCCCCAACACCACCCTTCCTCCTCCCCCCCCCTCTCTTCCTTACTTAATCTTCTTGGCACTTCTATCTTGAATATCAATTTTATCTTGTGTCGATGTTGCAATACCAAGTATCCCCCCAGAATTTACACGTTGTTTACTTAACCAATGGGCCTTAAACCACACGAGCGTTTCATCCCACCCTTCCCGAAAATCAATTATGGGCGTATAATTCAAATCTCGGTGCGATGCCGCAATATCGAACCAACGATGCATGGTTAGTACAATAACATTAAACCTATTAAGTTTCATCGTGACACCTAAAATTTTACCCAATATTTCGCATATCGTTGCCACGACGAGTAACAAAGTTTTCGGTAATTTCATCCTCGTGTATAATGATGTGAAACCCATGGCAATAATGGCCTCATTTAATACCTCCCAGAAGATTAAATATTGTTCGCCGTTGGGGTGCGTGGTACCATCGGTAACAATATAAAATTTTCCACATGCCGGACTATCGATATTAACTAATGCGCGTTCTGCCAATATCAATCCGTGACAATAATTATCGACGTGCGTAAAACAGATGCGATTGCGTCCATTTCCGAATATGTGTAATTTGTTGCACATGGCGGCCTCGAGTAAATTGGGCAAAAATAGATTATCGCGCGGTCCATATACCTGATGCGGCGCGACCGATACGGTGAGCAACGATTCGCAACAGGCCGACGTGACTTCCATTTCGGCCATGGCCTTCGTTCGTGCATACGGCTGCATGTATCGCTTCAGCGGCAAAGGGGGCATTTGATCCTCGGTAAGTCCATCGACATCGACGCCCGTAAACCGCGTCGAGGGCGACGAACTGAATACCAATTTGGGTATGCCATACTTGCGACACGCCGCGAGTATGTTGAGCGTGCCCGAATAATTGACCTTGCGATACAACGGCAATGGATGGAAGGGACCCACGGCCGCGGCATTGTGCCACACGCACCCGATATTCGGCGTGGAGAGCAAGTCGTCGACGGCCCGTGCGTCGGTTATGTCGCCCACGCGCCATTCGATGTTGGGATGATCCCACGTAGTATCATCAGGAGGGGGGGGCACCACGTCGAAGGAAATCACCTTGGTCGCGCCGCGTTCGACCAGCATTTCGACCAATCGCGTACCCACGAAGCCCGTCCCACCGGTCACGATACATATCGATGGTACTGGGGGGTAGGACGATTGCTGTGATACACGACGTTGGAGGGGGGTGCTTGCCGGTGCCACAGTTGGTCTTAATTGGTTCATGTTGGTGGGGAGGACAACGACATTGTCGTCATTGTTTTTTGTTGGGGAAGTGATTTACAAGGCGGATCTCCTATCCTATGGAATGGAAGAGGGAGGAGGAATAACGTCATCATCCGTTCCGTATCGGTCGTATTGGTTCATGTTGATGGGGATGAGGACAACGACGTGTGTACAACACCATCAGTTTTGTGAGTATTATGGGGAGCTTCAATTTCTGTTACTCCTTCTGAAATCGCTATCCACCAACAAGCCTCAAGTGATTGAAGGAGGTCTTGAGATTATTTCATCATCATCATCATCATCATCATCGTAATATTGATTACGGATGCTTGGTCTGTTGCCACTGCTTGATCTATGTCCTCCACTTGTCCTGCTACTCCCGCTCGCTCTATGGCTTCTACTACTACTTGTTCTATGGCTCTCACTTGTTCTATGACTATTGCTTGTCCTATGACTGTCACCACTGGTTCTATGGCCCCCACTCTTTCTATGACTACCAGTTGTTGCATGACTCTGTCGACTATTACTTGAACGATGACTATTACTTGAACGATGACTATCCCTGCTGATATCGGAGATGTGTGATGATAAGCTACTGTGGCTGTTGCCGTAGTCGTGGTGAAGTTTAATACGACCAATTCGAGTATCAGCGAAGTCATTATCAATACTGTCAGAATATGGAGGTATATGTCTGGTGGACTTCCTGTCTTCTTCTATTGTCATTTCCAATTCCGGTGGGATGTTAACAATCACTTCTCTAGCATCATGTCTAATGACATATCTTCGCCCAAAGAGAAAGAATGCCATGAAAATTATAGCAATTGTTATCCCAAACAAGAAGCGACACCTATAGCTTTCACATATTTCATTTTCGTCACTTGCGTCAGTCTCCCCCATCATTTCCGTTGATGACTGCTCATTGTTGGAGGATACTCCCAAGTTACCATCCTCCGATGCCGGCGCGACATGGACAAATCGGGAGTAACTACAATCACTCTCCGAGAAGCCGATGCGTGCATCCTCCATATCAAATGTAACATCATGACCCATCATTACATTCGCACCTAATAAATTCCCCATTTGTTCAGACCTGTCAAGGAATATTCGTGATGTGTACTTCCCTTCACCCTCACGACGCATGTAGTGCCGTGGAGGCATGGCGACCATAACATCGTTGGGCATACTAAAATCGACATTGCCCGCGAGACCGGGTATTTCCCGAGGATCTGTAACCTGGATTTCATCCCCAACTCCCCCGTGATGCGGGACCATTTGTAATACAATCGTGGGTAGACGTGCTATATCAGACTCGAGCATCTCCATCAAATCATTCGTATATTCTGTCTTCGTGACCTGTAACCACAATCTACGGAATTCGTCAGATATTGACTCTGCGAGGTAAGTGTCTGGAGTAGCAGAATCAATCGTTGCGCTCGATCCAACGTCGATGGGATGATATCGCGATTTTTCATTGAACATGACACTTGCATCAGCAGTCGAACCCTCTCGGATATAAATCTTTCGTATCATAACTTCAAAGGTGGACGACTCCCCATCACCAGTACCCTGTGCAAAGACCATGGGTGTCTTGTGCAACCTCGTTTCGACGCCCCCCAGTACAACGATTCCGCCCCCCGTCATGGCCGTTTCATCCTCCCCATCCCCAGACGCGAAGCATAGACTAAACATAGCACGTTGGATAACCGACATGGTACGCATTTGTCCCCAAAAACTTTCAGCACGTCTATCCAACCCAACAACGCCACTTGCCAAACCGAGTTCGACATACCCCACCGCATTCGTTTGACATCCGAATGTTAATGGAAAACTAAACGTAAATGCACGATCCGGGTCCGTGCTATCATCTCCCGCCGTATTTGTTGTTGTCGTTGTTGTCGTCGTCGCCGATACGGCATGATCATGCGGACCGGTGGCATATGCCATATCTCGCGCCTCATATGCGATCCATCCTAAATTGTCCGACGTATTCATCGAATTCCCCCCCTCTACGATACAATGTCCTCCATCCTCCTCGCCTTCGCCAAAATGATGAGTCTGCTCGGTCGTCGTCGGGTCCACGAATTGACAACTGCCCAATGAACAGGAAGTTTGTCGTCGTCGTTCGTCATCGTCGTCATCATCGGTATCCCTTTTATTACACCGACTTTCTACGAATGTAGAAGACGACGATGGGTCAAAGTAGTGCGATGCATCATCCCCGGCATTACTACCGCCACTCATTTGCGCGCCACCGACGGCCACGCATCCCGAACATTCGCCGCACGGGAATGCGGTCATCGAGCTCGACGTATCGATGCGCGCCGTTTGGCGTTGGGGCGGCATTCCCACCCATATATCCATGTAGTAGTGGCGGGGCGGCGTCGCGCTCGCGCGGATGGGTCCGACCCATCGACGATCTTCGTCATTTCGCCGTCGCGGTCGAGGGAATCCGTCGTCGTCCCTCCCACGCGAATGATCCTCCTCCCCACTTTCGTCGCGGAGTTCCGCCGCCCCTCCGGACGACGATGGTCCCGGCTCGCGCCGACGTCGTTCGAGGACTCGACGATGACCGAGGATGGGGAATGCGACGATGCGCCGTCGTCCCCCGCCGCTCCTGTCGTCGTCGGCGCTCGATGTTTTCGCGACGAATGCGCGAAAAAACGACGGCGACGACGACGACGACAACAACACTACGACGGAAACGACGACGACGACGACCAATCCACCGGCGTGGCGGTGGCGTACGACGATCATGATGACGACGAGTATTCAAGCCGTCGAGCGACCTTGCGTTGATTGGAGACTTTATTACGGCCCGACGCCGGTCATTCTATTTTTTTACCTCGGAGTCGTTTTAGACTCAGCGTCTCGGCGGGAAACCAAAAGAGGACAATCCACGAACCGGAAGGGAGAAATGAGGTCGCGCTTCTCGTAATAAGCAAAAAATAGTAAAAGAAATCTAACGTCACTACCGTTAAGTATATTTTGTCACTATTTGGACAAACACTGTGTTTATTGGGACAAACAAACTGTGTGGGCCTCCGGACGCTGTGTCTAAAACGACTCCTCGAGAGAAGCGAAGCCTCCGTCGTTCGGGATCATTCCCGCCCTGCGTTAGTTCCCGCCATTCCCATCTAACTCACTCTAACTCTCTCTCGGCCAGGTTTTTAATAGGGAGAAAATAAAAAACGTCCCAAATTGGGTCGATTTTGAAAGGAAGTCGATTTCGATCGAAGTAAGGGTATCGGCGGACTCGCACGGCCTAGGCGATCATGGATTGGGTACTGGTTTGGTCGTCCGACGGCGCCGTGGTGGTGAAATCGACTAAAACAGGGTATAAAATTTTGGCGGGCCCACTGTAAATTAATTGAAACGCACACTCAGCCTCTACTTTGTTGCAATCGATGCCTTTCGTACAACTGACAGCTTACCCCTGATGTCACCATTGCCTCACACTCTGGCTCCAATAATGTATCATAGAAATGGAGAGCACTACTGAAAACCAACTTTGACGTTTTAGTTAATGTACGAAAGGTGTCTTTAGGCGACCGAGAGATTAGACGTGTAATAGAGATTAGATGTGTAATAGATAATAAAAAACTTGTTATCATATTATCACAACCCTCCGTTCGGTACATTATTCTTCATCAAAATATGCATCACCAGAATCATTTTCGTCTTCTCCCACAAGTCCACTTCCCAATGGTGGTTCATACACATCCATTAACTCCCGACAGTATTCCAAGGCTTCCTCGCAGTCATCC
>Ga0247843_1005480_pt1 | contig 17599 bp, 17 predicted proteins | sample LaCruzMarch2017__FD_192420 | JGI IMG/M metagenome (GOLD analysis project Ga0247843, IMG submission 192420) | Freshwater microbial communities from meromictic Lake La Cruz, Castile-La Mancha, Spain - LaCruzMarch2017_8m | ecosystem: Environmental > Aquatic > Freshwater > Lake | place: Spain... | reverse complement strand
ACAGGTTCGCTTTAGGTTGTTCCCCACCCCGCCTCACGGCGACGCAGTTACCTTCAGCTACACGGCGCCATGCCAGCACCGTACTCGGTCTTTCACCGGTTAGTCGTTTCAGTTTCATGTTCACACACGCGGGCCCCGCCCAGATGGGGGCCAACTCCTACGAGGAGTACGTTCGGAGTTTCATGGAGACTGTGAAACCGGACGTGCTGTCGATGGACCACTATCCGCTCATGCGGCCTGGCGACGATTCCCGCAGCGAATACCTCAAGAACCTCGAATCGATGCGCAAGCACTCGAGCTCAGCGGGCATCCCATTCTGGAACTTCTTCCATTCCATGCCCTTCGGGGACCGCATGGATCCCACCGAGGCCCAAATCCGCTGGATGATCCACGCGTCCATAGCCCATGGATCCAAGGGAGTTCTGTACTTCTGCTACTGGACCCCAGGCAAGGGCAACGGCGGCACCGGCGAGTTCCCCAAGGGCGGAGCACTCCTCACAGCCGAAGGTTTCAAGACGCGTCACTATGATGAGGCACGACGGATCAACGACGGGCTTGAGCATTGGGGGCCCGTCCTGATGCGCCTGACCGGCCAGGGCGTCGTCCGATACACCACCGGCAACCCATCGACTCCACTGGCGCGCACCGGGGTCCGATCGCTCAACCGGGTGGGTTCCGATCCCGAATCCACCCTCCTGATCGGCACCTTGAAACACGCCGACGGCCGGCGCGCCGTCGTGCTGGTCAACCACAACACCGCTTACACGGCTTGGCCCACGGTGGTGTTCGATTCCGGGGGCGAAGTCGTTGAAATCAGCCGGGAAGACGGGCGTCAACACCCCGTGATGGACGACAGTCCGGAATTGCCGGGGATTCAACTCTCCCTCGGAGCCGGAGACGCCCGATTGTTTCTCTTGCCACCGCAGCCGGAACGGAAATGACCCACACCGCTCCGGTCAACGGCCCGGCCGCTCGCGGTTCTCCAGCGGAGCCAACAAGGCCCGTTCATTAGAGTGGGTCAACAAATCCAAGGCTTCCTCAGCGCTGACCCATCGCAGATCAGCGACCTCTCGCGTATCTTGCACGGGCCCCTGTTGCTGAAGCTCCATGTGCCAGTACAAGACCACCTTGGGCATTCCATTGACCGCATAGACGCTGCCACCGGCGAAGCGATCCACCGTGGCTCGGCAACCCGTCTCTTCTTCGACCTCGCGCACCGCGGCCTGAAGCCATCCTTCGCCCGGGTCGAGCTTGCCTTTCGGCAGAGCCCATTCCGGACCATAGCGGGTCCGATGGATCAGAATCAGTTCCCGCCCCCGCGGGGATATTCGCCATACCAGACCACCGGCTGCCTGGATCACTTCGGTTGGAATCGCGTCGCTCAAGGTTGACCATGGAAACCGACCGCACTGCGGAGGGCAATCCACACCTGCGCAGAAATGCTCCGAGGGGAAGCGTCGAGAATGAGGAGCCTGCCCCCAAATTAAATCCACCCGCGCCACCAGTACCAGACGCCCCCCAATTCCTCATGAAACCAGCGTTCAAAGCGGATCAACCCCTCGCTTCGAGGCACGACCCACCAGTGCTCGGGCCGATCCAATGCGTCCAAACCCTGGAAATCGCAACCCACCGGCAAGACATCCACGCCTTGTTTGCGGCAAGCGGCTGCTCCCCGGGCCAAATGGAGGGCGGAACTGACCAGAATGACCCGCTTCCAGCCCCGTTTTCGAACCATGTCGCCGATTGCGACGGATTCTTCATGGGTATCCCGGCAGGCCGGCAGACGCTGAAGATCCCCGGATGGCAAGCGCCAGGTCCGGATCCAAGAAGCGAGCAATTCGCTCTCGGAGCGGGGGTTTCCGAGCCATTGGAAAGGCCCACCACTGACGACCAAAGTCTGGGCCTTCCCCTGACGCATCACCTCCAAAGCGGTCAGGGTCCGCTCAAACGAGGAGCCCGTGCTGAACCAAAGGAGTTCGCGTGCGGAGAACTGAAGGTCTCCGGACAACACCACCACGGCATCGGCTACCGGCAAGGTCACCGGATGAATCCGATCGTAGGGCCTCTCCAAACGGGCCAAGAGCAATGCCGAGAAGGGGGTTCCACCCACCAGCCAGAGACCACCGGCCAGGCACAGAGAGGTGAAGCCGGCCAGCCAAGCCCTGCGCCGAAACGCCAGACCGCTGACCAGCAACGCTCCCGCCCAAGCCGCTCCCAGCGGCTGAACCAGCGCCTCTACAGGTCCCATGCAGGGAGAGGCTAGCCAGCCTCCTTGTCTCAAGGCGAGCCCGGCCCTCATCCGGAATGATTGAGCGGGTTGCAAGGAAAGCGATGGCGCGACGGATTCTTTTGCAAGACGGGGGAGAATCAGCGCGGGCCAGTTGGAAGGCGATAACGAGGGAACCACGAAATTTTTGTGGCAAAAGACCCAGCCATCAAGACCCACCCATTGAACGGTTCCGGCTCCGGAAATCGGCAACGTCCCCGAGGCTGTCCGCACTCGGTTCCAAATTACTGCGGCAGCACCAGGAACCCGCTTTGCGCATCGCCGATGATCTGGGTCTGCTGCCCCTGATGCCGCCAATGGTGATAGGCGATCAGGGCGCAGAACAGGGCATCGAGCCGATCTTCCGCTTCCTTGGAATAGACGGCTTCGAGAAGTCCTTCGCCCACGAGTCCTGGATGCAATTCGGGAAAACGGCACTGGAGGCAGCTGCGCAGGAGCGACTGATAGCGGCGAAACTCCCGGCGTCGTTCCGCCACCGTGCCGCGCTTGTATTTCAGGATCCGCGGCAGCCCGAACCACCGGATCATGGCCGGATGGGGATAAACTTCCATGGCCAGTCGCGAGGCCGCCAAATCCCAGCCCAGCGAGAAACCTTCCGACGCCAGCACCCTGGCAATCCGCAAAGGCCGGGCACAAAGACGGGCGTTGGAGGGGTGACATCCGGCATGCTCCCGTCCAAACAATCGATGGGTCAGTCGGTCGACGGGGCGGGATCCGCTCCGATTGGGACAAACCAGCGGAGCATCCACGGCCATCACGCAGGGCAGCTGTCCGACCCGTTCACGCAACCATCCCGACAGAGAGTCGTCCCCTAGGGTCCAACGCGACTCCAACACCGAGGCGGTTTGTCCATCGGCCTCGATCAAACAGATTCCGTCCCGGTTGCGTTCGCCCCAGGCCAAATCGATCCCCACCAGCAGCATACTACAACATACTCGCTGCCGATCCTCCCAGCGCAAGCAACGGCCTTGTGAACAAAACCAACAGGCCCCTTCCCTTTTTGAAGGACGAATCTAGGTTGGTGGAACGCAACAACGCGTCGGAGTCGCCGAGATGAACAAACGTCTTATCTATCCCTTCTTCATCGTCGCCCTCGTGGCCTATGTCGGCCTCGGGGCCAAGCTTTTCCAGCTCAGCGCGTCGGACGAACGGGATGACCCCTATCAACAGCTCGAACTCTTCACCCGGGTTCTGGAACGGGTCCGCAAAGATTACGTCGATGGCGAAACCCTGACCTACAAGGATCTCATCCAGGGCGCGATGAAAGGGATGCTTTCCACCCTCGATCCGCACAGCGAATTCATGACGCTGTCCAAGTTCAACGAACTGAAGGAAGACACCGAGGGGACCTACGGAGGAGTGGGGTTGCAGGTCCACGTGAAGGAAGGGGTGCTCACCGTAATCGCCCCCATGGAAGACACCCCGGCCTTCGAGGCGGGCATCCTTCCCGGAGACCAGATCCTGAAAATCAACGGCAAGCCCACCGACCGACTGGTCATGGGCGACGCCGTGAAGATCCTGCGGGGAGAACCCAAATCCAAGGTGACGTTGTCGGTGATCCGACCCTCGCTCTCGGAGCCCAAGGAGATTTCACTGACCCGGGAAGACATCCGTGTCTACACGGTCAAAGATCAGAACAACCACCGGGAATTCCAGGTCAGCGCCGACCACTTGGGCTACGTGCGCATTACCCAGTTCGCCGAAAAGACCGACGAGGAATTGGAGACGGCATTGGTAACCCTCGAAAAACAAGGCCTCGAAGGCCTGGTCATCGACCTGCGTGGCAACCCGGGCGGGCTGCTGGATCAAGCCGTGGCCGTCTCGGAAAAATTCCTGCCCAAGGGCAAACCCATCGTCTCGACCGAAGGGCGCAACCGTGCGGCCGACCAGCAGCGCAAGGCCTCGGGCAAGGGCAAAGTCCGTTCCTATCCCTTGGTGCTACTCATCAATGGCGGTAGCGCCAGCGCGTCGGAGATCGTGGCCGGATGCCTTCAGGACCTCGAGCGGGCCGTGGTCATCGGAGAGCAATCCTTCGGCAAGGGGTCCGTGCAGAACATCCTGCCCCTCAACGACGGTTCCGCCCTGCGCCTCACCACCGCCAAGTATTACACTCCGAGCCACAAGGTCATCCATGAGCGAGGCATCTCGCCCAACATCGTCGTCCCCATCACCGACGAAGACGAAGCGGCCATCCAACTCCGGCGCATGCCCGGTGGCACCAACAGCCTTGAGGATACGCTGAGGCTGTACCCCGTGGCCCAGCAGGCTCGCTTGCGCGATCTGGTACTGGCCGACGCCGACCCTCAACTTGAGCGGGCCATGGACTTGCTCAAGGGAGTCCGGCTCTTGGCCAAACGTCCTGGGGCCAAGTCCCCGAGAGCCGAGGCAACCTCCCCGAATTCCAAGCCTGCCGCACCCGCCGCCCCGTGATCCGGAATTCCCTCCCCGCGGGGATGCACGGAATGATTGCCTTCCAAAATGGTTCTCGCCATCGAATCGTCCTGTGACGAAACCAGTGCCGCCGTGGTCCAGGACGGGCGGTTGCTTTCCAACATCGTGGCTTCCCAGGTCCGCCTCCACTCCGAATACGGTGGGGTGGTTCCAGAACTGGCAACCCGGGAACACCTCCGCAACCTGATCCCTGTCGTCCGTCAGGCCTTGGATACCGCAGGGGTTTCCATGGCCGACCTCACCGCCGTGGCCGCCACCCGGGGACCCGGGCTGCCCGCGGCCCTGATGGCCGGATGGACCGCCGCCCAATCCTTGGCCGCGGCACGCGGGTTGCCGGTAATCGGTATCCACCACCACGAAGCCCACTTGTACTCCCCATGGATTTCCGGCCAACCCTCCCGGTTTCATGGCGCCGCGATCCCACCCCATGTCTCACTCATCGCATCCGGCGGACACACCCTGCTGGTGCATGTCCGTGCCGAACTCGATCAAGTGATCCTCGGCGGCACCCTCGACGATGCGGCCGGTGAGTGCTTTGACAAGGCTGCCAAACTCTTGGGCCTGCCCTACCCCGGGGGGCCGGTGCTGGACCGCCTGGCCGAAGAAGGCCGCGCTGACCGCTTTGAATTTCCGCGACCGCTGCGCCACGAACCCAATCACTTGTTCAGTTTCAGCGGTCTCAAAACCAGCGTTCGGGTCTTCCTCGAGAAGAACCCCGGTCTGGCCGATTCTCCCCAGGACTTGCGCGATCTGTGCGCCGGAATCCGCGCCGCGATCGTGGACACCCTCACCACCAAACTCGTCGCCGCCGCCACCAAGATTGGTGTGCGTTGCATCACCGCCAGCGGGGGGGTCGCCTGCAATCGGGGGCTGCGCCGGGAATTGCAACTGGCAGCGAAGAAACGACAACTGGAACTGCGCATCGCGGAGCCGGCCTTCTGCACCGACAACGCCGCCATGATCGGCCTTTTGGCCGAGCGCCGGTTGGCCCGCGGGCAATCCACGTTGCTGGACACGGAAACCGGTCCTGGATGGGAACTCGAGACCCACGCGCAACCCTCAGCAGCAGCGCCGGCAACACCGTCCTCGGCCGCTCTTCCCTCGTCGTGACGATCTCCATCATCTTGCCGGCCTTCAACGAAGCGAGCCTGTTGCCCACCACGCTGGCCGCTGTCCATGCAGCCCGGAGTGCCTTCGATCGGGTGCACTGGGCCTCGGAGGTCATCGTCTGCGACAACAACTCCACGGATGCCACCGCGCAAATCGCCCGGGAACACGGAGCACGGGTTGTCTTCGAACCCATCAACATGATCGCCCGCGCCCGCAACGCGGGCGCCTCGGTGGCGACCGGCGACTGGTTGGTGTTCATCGATGCCGACTCTCAGCCTTCCATCGAACTCTTCGCAGCCATGATCGATGCGATCCAATCCGGCGGGGTTCTAGCCGGCGGAGCCACCGTCCGCATGGACAGCAACGACTTCCGCGGCCGCATGGGCACAGCGCTCTGGAACACGGCCAGTCGCCTTCGCCGCCTCATGGCCGGGTCCTTCATCTTTGTCGAGACCGTAGCGTTCCGGCAGATTGGCGGATTCAGTGCGCAATTCTACGCTGCGGAGGAGATCGACCTCACCCACCGCCTGAGGCCCGTGGCCCGCGCTTCGAATCGGCGCATCGTCATTCTTTACAAGACCCCGCTGCTGACCTCGGCCCGGAAGCTCAAGCTTTACACGCCGTTCGAAATCGGACGCCTGATACTCTCGGCAGCCATCCGGCCAAAGGCCACCCTCACGAACAAAGAGGCCTGCCACCTCTGGTACGACGGCCGTCGCTGAGCCCGGAACCCGGTTCTTGTCCCTGGCACCGGCGGGCAGACGGTGTGCCATGCCGTGAGCCCCGGATCGCACGGATGCTGAACGGCCTTGCTGCAGTCACACTGCGCTGCTATCCGTTGCCCATCTTCGGTCGGATGAATCCCCGGATGTCGCGGGCGGCAGCGGCGGCGCGTCGACCGTCACCCCCGGCATGCTTTCCGCTTTCTACAAACTGGTCTTCAAACTCTGGCGTGCGCGGCGGTACCGATGGTTCTTGGACTCGATCCAACCACGGCCGGATTGTTCGATGGTCGATGTCGGAGGCTATTGGTGGAACTGGCAGGGCAAGGCCAGAGACTTCGGCAACGTCCTGTGCATCAATCCTGTCGACGTGGGGGACGGATCGAACTCGGGCGAAGCGAACGTGCGGCAGGCCATCGGCGACGGTTGCGCCCTGACGTTCCCAGACGGGGCATTTGACATCGCCTTCTCCAATTCGGTGATCGAGCACGTGGGAAGTCTCGACCGACAGGCGGCCTTCGCACACGAGGTGCGTCGGGTGGGCCGCAAGGTCTGGCTCCAGACCCCGGCCCGCGAATGCCCCTTCGAGCCGCATCTCCTGGCCTTCGGGCTCCATTGGATCCCAGGCCGCCTCGGATACCTCGCCCGGAAATACCTGTCCCCTGCGGCCTGGATCCACGGGCCCGAATCGGAGACCATGCGGGAGATTCTCAACGGCACGCGCCTGCTCTCCCACCAGGAATTCGTCGAACTGTTCCCAGACTGCCGCATCATCACGGAGCGAATGCTCTGGGTATTTCCCAAGGGATACATCGCCCTGAGGGAGGGCGACGGCCGGGGTCGCGATCGACCGGCCTCAGAGCCTGTCTGAAAATGGGGAGGGCCACCGGCGCACTGATCTTCTTGTCTCGGCGCGAAATATGCCCATAATCGCCCCTTCGATATCGCATTTATGGCTAAAGTGTACACCGACAAGGACGCCGACCTGAGCGTCTTCAAAGGCAAAACCCTCGCTGTGCTCGGCTTCGGCTCCCAAGGCCACGCCCACGCGCTGAACCTCAAAGAGTCCGGATGCAACGTCATCATCGGCCTCTACGAAGGTTCCAAGTCCATCAAGGTAGCCCGTGAAAAAGGCTTCGAGGTGCTCGCTAGCGCCGAGGCCGTCAAGCGCGCGGATGTCATCATGATCGCGCTGCCTGACACCAAGCAGGCCGCCGCCTACGAGAAGGACATCGCCCCGAACCTGACCGCCGGCAAGACGCTGCTCTTCAGCCACGGCTTCGCGATCCACTTCAAGACCATCGTTCCGCCGAAGGACGTCAACGTGATCCTCGTCGCCCCGAAGGGCCCGGGCCACATCGTTCGTCGGCAGTACACCGAGGGCAAGGGCGTGCCCAGCCTCATCGCCATTTACCAGAACCCCGGACGCAACGCGAAGAAGATCGCGCTGGCCTGGGCCAAGGGCATCGGCGGCACCCGCGCCGGCGTCCTCGAGACCACCTTCAAGGAAGAGACCGAAACCGATTTGTTCGGTGAGCAGACGGTTCTCTGCGGCGGCGCCAGCGCGCTCGTCCAGGCCGGATTCGAAGTGCTCGTCGAGGCGGGTTATTCTCCCGAGATGGCTTACTTCGAGTGTCTCCATGAGCTGAAGCTCATCGTCGACCTCATGAACGAGGCCGGTATCGCCGGCATGCGTTTCTCGATCTCCGAGACGGCCAAGTGGGGCGACGTGACCGTCGGCCCGAAGATCATCGACGCTTCGGTCAAGAAGCGCATGAAGGCTGCACTCAAGGACATTCAGTCCGGCAAGTTCGCCAAGGACTGGGTCGCCGAGTACAAGAGTGGCTACAAGAAGTACAACGCCCTGCTCGCCGCCGGCGAGAAGCACCCGATCGAGAAGACCGGTGCCAAGCTCCGTGCGATGATGCCCTGGATGCAGAAGCGCCAGATCAAGGGCGCTCAGGCCGCCTACTGACCGCGAGGTCTCCGCTGGACATACCGCCGGCCCTCCACCTCGGAGGTCCGGCGGTTTTCTTTTTCCCGACTTCCCTCCTCCCCGGCATCCTGTCCCCCAATGGCCCGCAGCGTAATCCTCGCAGGAACCATCCGATGCGATGGGTGTTGCCTGCCGCCCCGCTGGTGCCTCTGCGCCGCGCTGCGTCCAGTGGTCAGCGCGGTGGCGGTGGATGTGTTGATCCATCGCCGTGAGAACTGGCGCCCTACCAGCACCGGCAAGCTGGTGGCCCGCACCCTTCAGGGTTCGCGGACCCATGTGTATCAGCGGGTCCAGCCACCCACGCGGGAAACCATTGCCCGTCCCGACCGGGAACTTTGGATCCTGCATCCAGGCGGAGAACCGGTTGAGAACTTGCTCCCTCGCCCTGCCGACCAACCCGCCCCTCAGGTGCTTCTGCTGGACGGCAACTGGGGACAAGCCGGTGAGATGCTTCGGACGGTCCAAGGTTGGGGACGACTGGTCCGGCTCAGCCAAAGCGGAGCGAGTCGATACTGGCTGCGATCCCAGGAACGCCTGGACCAATTCTCCACGGCCGAGGCTCTCATTGCCGTGCTTCAATCGCTGGGAGACGTGGAAGCCGCCTCGCAGTTCGAGCTTCAATTCGAATTGCATGTCTATGCCACGCTTCGAGCTCGCGGACACAAGGAGGCTGCCGAAACGTATCTGAAGGGGTCCTCACTGCCGGAGGCCTTCCCTGAATTTCTGAGTCAACTGAACGAGCGACGGCGCAATCCTTCCGAACCCAGCGCCTCCCGACTAGGGCCTCATCCGCAGCCCGAGCGATTGGGCTGAATCCCGGTCATTTCCGCATTGGGATTTTGACCGTGAGCCCCTTTCATCAAGGGGTGGCGCGTGAGTACCAACTGAACCCCTTCCGTCCGCCGGCTGACCTGCGGATCGACTACGCGCAGGAACTCAATACCCAGCAGTATGAGGCAGTCACCGCGCCCCCGGGCCCCTGCCTGGTCCTCGCCGGTGCGGGTGCCGGCAAGACGCGCACCCTGACCTACCGCGTCGCCTGGCTCATCGAGCACGGCATCCCTGCTGACCGCATCCTCCTGCTGACCTTCACCAACAAGTCGGCCCGCGAAATGATGGAGCGCGTCGGAGACTTGCTCGGCGGCAGTGTGGCAGACCTTTGGGGAGGCACCTTCCATTCGATCGGGGTTCGCATCCTGCGCCTGCACGCCGACCGACTCGGCTACCGTCGCGACTTCACAATCGCCGACCGCGAGGACGCCAAAGACCTGCTCAACGCCTGCATCACCGACGCGGGCATCGACGTGAAGGCCATCCGCTTCCCCAAGGCCGAGGCCTTGTCCGACCTCTTCTCCATGCAAGTCAACACCGGGCAAACCTTGGAGGAAGTGACCGGCGGCGAAGATGGTCCCTTTGCCGGCGTGATGGACTCCATCCGACTCGTCCAACGCAAGTACGCCGAGCGCAAGCGCCTGGCCGGGCTGATGGACTTCGATGACCTGCTGGTGCTCTGGCTGCGACTCCTGCAGGACTTTCCCGACATTGCCGAGACCTACCAACGACGCTTCCAATTCGTCCTGGTCGACGAGTACCAGGACACCAACATCCTCCAGGCCACGCTGCTGGACTGCCTGACCTTGCGAAACCGCAACCTCATGGCCGTGGGTGATGACGCCCAGAGTATCTACTCCTGGCGTGGAGCCAATTTCGCCAACATCCTGAAATTCCCCGAGCGCCATGCCGGCGCGAAGGTCTTCAAGATCGAGACCAACTACCGCAGCACGCCCGAAATCCTCGCCCTGGCCAACGCCGCCATCGCCGCCAACCTGCGTCAGTTCCCCAAGGCCCTCCAAGCCCATCGGCCGCCGGGTCAAAAGCCAGCCCTCATCGTCTCGACGGATGCTCGGGAACAAGCCGCCTTCATTGCCCAACGCGCCCTGGAATTGCGCGATGAAGGGGTTTCCCTGAGCGAAGTCTGCGTCCTGTACCGCTCGCACTTCCATGCGCTGGAACTGCAAATGGAGCTGACCCGACGCAACATTCCCTTCGTCATCACCAGCGGCATCCGCTTCTTCGAACAAGCCCACATCAAGGACGTGGCGGCCTACCTCAAGCTCATCGCCAACCCTTCCGACGAACTGGCGTTCAAGCGCCTGGCCCGGATGCTGCCCGGCGTGGGCGGCAAGAGTGCCGACACGCTCTGGGCGGCCTTCAGCGCGCGGTTCCTTCCGTCGTCTGATTCAACCCCGGAATTCGAAGCCTCCGACAACGATGGAGCCTTGCCTGCGGTTCGGCCCATCGCTCCTGAACTCAGCGCCATCAGCCGCAGCGTGCCGAAGAAAGCAGCGGTGGCTTGGGCCCAGTTCACTGCCACCATCGCCCAATGCGAGAGTCCCGAGCGACGGGGACAACCCGGCCGCCTCATCCGCTGGGTGCTGGAAGCCGACTACGAAGACTACGTTCGCAAGACCTACGAAAACGCCCGCAACCGGCTGGAGGACCTCGCCCAGCTCGCGGCCTACGCCGACTCCTTCGAAGAAACCAATGTCTTCCTTTCGGAACTGGCTCTGCAGTCCAACATCGAAGCCGAGCAGAACAAGCCGCGGGACGGAGACGACGAGGATCGCCTGAAGCTCTCGACCGTCCACCAGGCCAAGGGCCTCGAATTCCGGGCCGTGTTCATCATCATGCTCTGCGACGGTCTGTTTCCGAGTGGGCGGTCGGCGGAGACTGCCGACGGCGAGGAAGAAGAACGTCGGCTCTTCTATGTCGCGCTGACCCGGGCCAAGGACGAACTGTACCTCTGCCGTCCCCTGCTCCGCTTCATGGCGGGAGCGGGCGAGGCCTTCCAACCGGCGTCCCGCTTTCTGGGTGAATTTCCTGAGACTCTCGTCGAGGAGTGGAAAATCCACGCACCGGTCTTGCCCGTGTCTCCCCGAAGCCCACGCAGCAGTCCCGGCCGCTCTCCAGATCCCGATCCTTTCCGCGATCCGGACCCGGATCCCGACCCCATCGACGACGGCGATGTGCCGTTCTGAGGAAAGCCTCCGTGGAGAGACCTCGTTACCCTCTCGAGCGCCCCCTTCCCTTTCACCCTGATCGACCAAGCCCCATGCGCCATTCCCTGACCACCGCACCTGCCACGGATCCCACGGCCCTCTACCGCTATCGGGACGGCCTGTACGCCGAGGACCTGCTGATCCTTGCACTGGTCCGGATGGACTTTTTCACGGCTCTGGCTGCCGAGCCCACCGACTTGGCAGGACTGTGCTCGCGCCACCAACTCCACGCACGCCCGGCGGACGTGATGATCACGCTCTTCCGCGCCATGGGGCTCATCGAACCGAGCGAAGGTCGCTACACGGTGACCGAAACTGCCCGGGAGCATCTGGTCTCGTCGTCCCCGTGGTTTATCGGTCCCTACTACGAGTCCCTGGTGGATCGTCCTGTGGTGAAAGATCTCTTACGGGTCCTGCAGACAGACCGGCCCGCCAACTGGGGAAGCCAGGCCTCACAACCCGACTGGCACAAGGCCATGGAGAAGCCCGACTTCGCTCGCCAATTCACCCAGGCCATGGATTGCCGGGGAGTTTTTCTGGCGCGTGCCCTTGCTGAACACCTGCCCATCCATCAATCCCGCTCCTTGCTGGACATCGCCGGTGGATCAGGCATTTACGCCTGCTCCCTGTGCGCCCATTTCCCGGAACTGCAGGCCACCGTGCTCGAGAAACCGCCGGTGGATGCGATTTGCGCTCAGGCCATTGCGACCCGCGGATTTAGCGACCGGGTCCAGGTGGTGGCGGGTGACATGCTCTCTCAACCCCTGCCCCGCGGGCACGACCTGCACCTTTACTCCAATGTGCTGCACGACTGGGACATTCCCATCGTTCGAGAGCTCCTGGCCCGATCCTTCGAAGCCCTGCCTTCCGGCGGGCGACTACTCATTCACGACGCCTTCCTCAACCGAGACAAATCCGGCCCGCTCCACGTCGCGGAATACTCGGTGATGCTCATGCACGCCACGCAAGGCCGCTGCTACGGTGTGGGCGAAATGGAATCCTGGCTTCAGGCCACCGGGTTCACCGATTGCCTTGAATTGCCCGGCGGCGCCGCCCGAAGCGGCCTGATTGCCACCAAGCCCTGAGGTGCTTGAGTACCGGGCTGGGTCACTGGCCTGGCTGCTACGTGCTCAAGCTCTCCAAAGGACGCTGCTGGAACGCCGATTCTCGGCGCTTTTACGAGTTCGACCAATTACGAGTTCGACCGCGAGTTCGACTGATCACCAACCCACCGGAGCGCGCTTGCCCTGCTTGGTGATCGTCTTCTCCTCTTCCCAGACGGCCAAGCCATCCCGGGTGGCCAAGGCCATTTGGAACACGTAGGTCGACTCGCGCTGGTTGCCCTGACGAGTTCGGTTCTCGATGATCTTGCCCGAGAGCGTGTAATCCGGACGGCCTGCCACCTTTTGGGTGCCGAGAAATTGCTGTTCGCGCTTGGCTTCCGCCGCCAGAGGGTCTTCGGGCCCACCCAGACCTGCGGTGATATCAGCGACAACCTTGCCGGTTCCCAGCAGCGCCACCCGGATCTTCTTCACCAGAATGTCCGTATCGATCTGGACGCTCGTGTTGTTGACGATGCGGCTGATGGCCAATATGGCCCGCCCATCGGGTCCGCTGCCCTTCAGGCTTCCAGAGTTGATGTGCTTGGAGATCAGCGAATTGATCATGGACTCGGAGGCCATGTTCCAATCTTGGACATTGATCTCACCCACATTGCTAAGGGTTCGAGTGCTGGCAGGGTCCACATAGGTGGCCTGACTGGAAGCGCACCCTCCCAAGAGTGCGGCCGTGGCGACAACGAGGACGGTGGAGACAAGGGGGCGATTCATGGACGAACAGAAGGGTTCAACCGGAAGGAAATTCAATTATCGGGCGTTTTCGTACAGCTTCAGGCGGAAATCACGGACTGAAGGATTCGGAGCCACCCCGTTGATGAACAGGGACTCCTTGCCTTCGACCTGGCGAATGACAGCCACCGACGAAGGCCCTTCGACCAAGTTGCCGTCCTTGTCGAACCACTCCCACTTGTAGGCGAACCGCTGGTACCGGCGGGTGGTGTTCAGCACTTCGGCCTGCACCTTGAGGAATCCCCCGGGACCATCGGAGACATTCACCCCCAGGATCTGGACCTTTCGGGCCAAGGAGGCGTCGGTAATCACCCGCTTCTCCGAAACCATGTTGCGTTGGAAGGCCGGTTGGGCCGTCTCGGTGGTGTTGACGGTTTGGCAACCGGCACCCAGCAAAGCCAGCAGGGCTGCGGTGGCAAAGACTCGGACAAAATGGAAGTTCATTTGAGGCGGATCGCCGTGACCACGAGGGGTGACAGCGGACTCACGGACCGAACGAGGATCAAGTTAATGGATTTTGGATCGACGGCAACTTCGGCCTGCTGGGTATTCGGAGCCGAGACCCGGAGCTTGCCATCGGCCGGAGTCGGAAAGGAGCAAAACTGGTACTCCTTGGGCAAGGTGGTCCAGGTGCGGGTGTCAGAAATGTTGATGGCCGCCTGAGAGGCCGCCGTCGCAAGCATCGACACCAAACCGGCCACCGCACCCCCCTGCTCCTCAGCGACCTGGTTCACGAAGTACGCCGCCGAGGCCTTGATGGTGGTGGACATGAGCGTCTTGGTGACAATGCCCGGCAGCTCATTGCGGAAAGCCTGGCCGATCACACTGTCCATATTGGCCAAAGGTACGGTTGATTCGCTTCCGGCGACCGAAGACACGGTCAGTGGCGCAATGTAACTGGGATTGAACTCCAACGTGGGTAAAGCGACCCCGACATACGGTACGCGGTTGGCACCCACGATGAAGAGCGGGATATCGATCCGGAACTGTTCCCGGTGCGGAGCGCTGCCAGTCTCGAAGACCACGAATGTCCGGGGTGGAATGGGTTCGCCATTGGCCGCCTTTTCAGCCACGGCCAAATCGGCATTGATGTACTTGTTGTCGCCGGACATGCCTTTGACTCGTTCGAACGACTTCCGAGCCCGTTCCAAGTCGCTGCCGCCGGTGGAAAGCGACAGAAAATAAAGACCATCGAGATACACCGGGAACGGATTGGCGTAGTCGGCATACGCCTTGAGTTGATCCAGCGCCGCGTACCTCTTCTTCATCTCGCCGCTGACCAAGGGATCCGACTGGGCTTTCTGGGTGCTTTGGTATTCGCCCGCTTTTTCCGATGCTGCGGACTGAATTTCCTTCTGATCGCGATCAATGCGTTTGCGGTTGTTGTCCACGGCATCCTGCTGTCGCTGGTAGGCGCGAAACAGTTCTGGCCGCGCCATTTCGGGCTGACCCAATTGCAGAAAATTCAACGCCTTGTAAGTGCTGACGAGCACCTTGTCATAGTCGCGCCCGGTGTAAGGCAAGTTCGCCTGATTCGACAACAAAGCACCGGCTTCACGCGAAACACTCGTCTTGGCCTTCTCATCGAAGCGATTGATCAAATCATCGGCCTGTTGGAAAGCAGCCTGACTCTCGGAAATTTTCCCTGCCGCACGGAGGGCCATCGCCTGTTCAAGTCGATACACCAGCGCGTCCTTGCCACCCGAAGCACTCTCTGCTTTGCGTGAATAGTCTGCGGCTGCGGCATCAAGGTGCCCACCGCTCCAGAGCCCCTTGGTCTCGGAGGTCTTTTCCTGATAGGTCTGGCAACCTGAGAGTAAAAACGCCGCGGCCAGAACGATCCAAACCATCCGCTTCGCCTGTTGGAAGACCATGGACTTGATATTTGCTGGTTTGATCAAAGCGCCCACATGCGTATCCATGGATCCTACGATCACTTCCTCAAAACAGAACCCACGGCAATCCCACGATCGTCCACAACCGTGGCTTTCGACAACTTCGGGAGTACATCCGTGATGCGAACCTTGCCGACCTCAACCTCCTCCTTGCCCAAGACCTCCTGGGTATCGGGATCAACCAACTCCTTGCCGACGGCAAACACGCGCCAAACTTGATCCACCGCCACACCAGTCCCCTCACCGCGGTTGACCGTTACGGTCTTGTCCGCTTTGGCGATCACTTTAACCGGAAAGATCACATCCGCGACCTGCGTCGCTGCCCAATCGGCTGATTCTTTGACCACGGTTCGGATCAGAGAATCGGTGACTTCGGCATCATTGCTGGCCTCATTCAGCGTTTGTTGGGCATCGGTCGAACTGATCGATTTGGAGGTCGATTCCAGAAGCTTGCCTGAGGAAGCCTCGTAAATCTTGGTGATCAGCGACAAACGGATCGTCCGTTTCGTCAGGGTCGTATTGGTGATCTTCTGCTCCAGTCGCTGGGTTTGGTCCTCATAATCATCGACCGTCAACACGGTAAGATACTTGGTTTCCGCCAAATTCAGGGCCTTTTGCTTCTCCAGACTCAAACCACGGGCGGTGTCGTCATCCGTCAGGATTTCCCTGAGATCGCTGCGCACGACCACCTGAAAGCGCCGAGTCGCCTGGATGCCATGGATGAAATGCTCCATCAACGACTGCGACATCTGTTCGCCCGAAAGAGCCTTCCGTGCATTGGCAAGCTTGGCGGCAACAGCCGAGTTCACCTTGACTGGAGCCACGGCAATGGTTTCCCGCTGAGCGAGCGCACTGGAAGCTGTGGCGCACCATCCCGCCAGCATCAAAATTCGGATCAAGAAGTTCATAGTCTGGAATTTGAAACAATCCGTGGGTGGAAATTGGGTCTCTCGGAAGCTGAAGGTCGACATTTCTTCGCAAGAAAACGCCGTTGATTCGAGCAGGTTTTCATCAGCTCAACGGTTTAAACAGTCTTGAGCATCAAAATCCCCCTCTCGCCGAGGCCACGAAAACACCCAGTGCAACTGTCCAAGCCACAACCGATGACGGCAAGCCCTCTTTGGCAGGAATCCAATCCACCGATGAGAGCCTGTCCCCAGACGTGTCTCCCTGGATGTGTCCTTTGAGCGGGGATTGCGTTGCATGAAGAATCTCCTACCGTCCCGTAACCTAGCACTTCGCATGAATCTTTTTGACACCGTCAGAACTCTGGGATCGGCCACTGTATTGGCGGCTTTGGTGGGTTGTGCCACGGATCCAAACCGCCCCAGCCTCACCGATCATCGCCAACCCGGACCCGCCGTGGGCCACGCAGTGGGTGCGACGGTAGGTGCCGTTGGAGGCAATGCTGTTGGGGCCGTCGTCGGAGTGGCTGAGGGAGCAGCAGTTGCAGCCAAGTTCCCGTTCAATAACACCCGCCGCGTGGTCCGCCAGTGGCGACAGGAAACCACTTCAGATGGGCGAGTGATTCAAGTTCCGGTAGATATCGAGGTGGATGCTTACGGTCGGCCGCTCACCGCAGCCAAATCAGTATCAAAATAGGCAACGTTCCGCTTACCGCATCGATGGATAGATCCGGGTTCTCGCGAGGTAAACCGGTAGGTAGGTAAGGCGGCAATAAGTCATTCGAAATTCGAAGGCGAATCTATGAACAGCCGAATATGAGCCTTTGGATCTAAAGCCGAATTAATTCCGGACGAGCGCGATTCGCAATCCATCCAAATCGCCATCCAGTCCATCCGAATAAAGCAAAAGCCGGACTCTATTGGAGTCCGGCTTTTAAAGGTTTGGCGGCTACCTACTCTCGCGCAAGCTATACATGCACTACCATCGGCAATGCGGTGTTTGACGGCCGAGTTCGGGAAGGGATCGGGTCGGGCCACCGCTTTATGGCCACCATAAAATTGTCACTGCAGCACCATTACCAGCACTGCATTAAAATGTTTTCGGTCAAAGATCAGAACTACTCAGAGCAACCAATTGTAGCAATCTATTGTAGCAGCTAATTGAACCAAACCTTATTGGTTCAAAAAACCTCCAAGACCTGAAGATAAAAAGCCGGACTCCCAAAGAAATCCAACTTAGGAAAAATCCGGCTTAGGAAAGGTTCGGCGGCTACCTACTCTCGCGCAAGCTATACATGCACTACCATCGGCAATGCGGTGTTTGACG
>Ga0247843_1005479_pt1 | contig 17601 bp, 14 predicted proteins | sample LaCruzMarch2017__FD_192420 | JGI IMG/M metagenome (GOLD analysis project Ga0247843, IMG submission 192420) | Freshwater microbial communities from meromictic Lake La Cruz, Castile-La Mancha, Spain - LaCruzMarch2017_8m | ecosystem: Environmental > Aquatic > Freshwater > Lake | place: Spain... | reverse complement strand
AACATGTCGCTGTTGCGCCGGTTGACCCACAACCTGCTCCAGACGAGCCCCGAGCTTTCCGGCAAGTCAGTGCGCTCCAAGCGACTGGCCGCCGCTCTCAATCCGAAACGCCTCGCCGCATTCCTCGGGCTATCCTAAGTGCGGTTACCCTGTCATGGGGACGACCTCGAATGGAGTGTGGGTTCCGGGAATCGAAGGATTCCGGGTTCATCCTTCGCCAGCAGGCTGGCGAGGGAGAGCGGCAGCGGGCTGCGCGCAGTCCATGGCGGCTCGCGACAGGAGTGTCGTGGCTCCTTGAAAAAGGCCGCCGCGGTTTCCCGGGGCGGCCTTTGGAAGGATGGATGGAGCTTGGCGCGACGATCACTCGCCGGCGGGCTTTTCTTCCGCGGCCGGGGCGGCTTCGGCGGCAGGAGCTGGGGCGGCGGGTTTGGCTTCCTTGGCCTGGGCGGCGACCTTGGCGACGTCGGCGGCGGGCAGGATGACGGGGGTCACCTGAATCTGGCCGTTGCGAGTGCCACCGCCCTTGGGTTGCCGCAATACGGAGACGCCGAGCAGCTTGCCGGTGGCGAGGAAGACCGGGCAGCCGATGGCGTCGGTGTTGACGCGATAGAACATGCGCGGACGGACGGTCATGCCGGAGATCTCGGTGGTGAGCAGGCTGGGCTCGCGGTTGAGGGATTCGTCGAGGCGGCCGAGGGCGATGCACTCGTCGAGCAATGCGCCGGGGGCGGAGTCGGCGAGGTCGATGGCCTTGAACTCGACGCCCTTGGCTTCCTCGCTGTCGCTGCGGACCTTGATGAAGGCGAGGCCGAGGTCCTCGTCCTTCATGACGAGGTCGGCGGGGACTTCGGAGCCGTCGGCGGTGATGACTTTGATCTCCTTGATCTCGGACTGGGCCTTCAGCTTGATCGGGCCCATCGGGGTGTTGACGGTTTGGCCGTCGACCATCGACGACTTGTCGAGACCACCGAGGGCGGTGACGATCAGGCCGGACGCATCGATGACCGTGCCGGTGATTTCGCTCTTTTCTTCCTTATCCTGGCCGGCGAGCGCGGCCTTGACCTGGGCGGGCACCTCGCCCTCGGCACCCATGCTGGTCTTGGCCAGCACGGAGAGCCAGACGACGGCGTCCTTGTGGGTTTCGGAGAGCTTCTTTCCGGTCTCCCGCAGTTCGGCGGTGGAGGCGGAGGCGAAAGCGGTGGTAGCCGCGAGGGCGAGGGTCAGGTGGCGGATCATGGTGGACGGATGAGGATTGATGATTGTCGATTGAGGATTGTTGATTGCTGATTTTTAGAATTACCAGCGGGGTTCGATTTCCAGGAACTGGGTGCGGGGGCCGCGGCGGATGCCGAAGACGACGCTGCGCGGTTTGGTTTGGGCGAGGGCGGCGAGCTTGGTTTTGAGGGCGTCGATCTCGTTCACCGTGCTGCCGTCGATGGTGAGGATGATGTCGTCCGGTGCAAGTCCGCCGAGGGCCGCCCAGCCGCTGGGCTCGACCTTGAGGACGGAGAGGCCGGCGGGTTCTTCGCCCTGTTGTTCCTTGGCCTGGTCGCGCTGGGTGGCGGAAAGCTGGCGGGCGGTGAACTCGAAAAGGACATCCTTGTATTCGAGCAGCTCGCTGTCGTCGATCGGCCGCGGGGCGAGGGCGACCGACCAGGTCTGCGGCTGGCCATCGCGCATGCCGGTGAGCTCCAGAGTGGAGTCGACCGGGTAGGCGAGGATGAGTTCGGGGAAGACTTCGGAGTCCTCCGGGCGGCGGGCGTTGATCACTTTGCCGTCGAGCTTGAGCAGCAGGTCGCCTTCCTTGAGCCCGGCCTTGGTGGCGGGGGAATCCGGGGCGAGGCCGATGACGCGGACGCCTTTCTTGCCGGCGATGCCGAGGGCACTGGCGAGCTCGTCGGTGATGACCTGGGTCGCGGCACCGAGCCAGGCCTTTTCGGCGATGCGGGGCTTCACGGGGTCTTTCGCGGGGCCGACCTTGACCACGGTGGCGAGCTGCTGGTTGGCGCGTTCGAACTCGACGAGCAGCGGCTTGGGCTCGGTGAGGGCCTTGGTGAATTCGGCGGTTAAGGCTTCGAGTTCGGCGCGGTTTTTGACCGGCTTGCCGCCGACGCGGATGATGACGTCGGAGCCACGGAGGGGCGGCTTGGCTTCGGAAGACGGACCACCGCCGCGGACGGTATCGACGAGCACACCGTCCTTGGTATCGCGGAATTTTTCCAACGCGGAGACTTTGGTGAAGTCGCGGGCGGTGAGACCCCACTCACGGAGTTCGTTTTCCTTCGCCATGTTCGGCTCGCGGACGACGGTGGTCATTTCCCAGGTTTGCGGCTTGCCGTCGCGGACACCTGTTAGAGTCACCTTGGTGTCGGGAGCGGTGCCGAGGACCATCGCGTTGAAAATCGGCAGGTCTTCCGCGGCGTGGCTGTCGGGCAGCGCGGTGCCCTGGTAGGTGGTGATAAAGTCGCCGGGCTGGATGCCGGCCTTGTCGGCCGGGCTGTCTTTCCAGACGGAGGAAACGAGCGCGCCCTTCTGGTCGGCCATGCTGCGGAGGAGCGGCTGGACTTCGAGGCCGATCCAACTGCGGGTGATGCTGCCTTTCGCGATGAGTTCGGCGGCGACTTTCTTGGCGAGGTTCGACGGGATCGCGCCGCCGAGGCTGGCGATGCCGACTTCGTTGACGCCGATGATTTCGCCGGCCGGATTGACCAGCGGGCCGCCGGAATTGCCGCCGTAGATCACGGCGTCGTGGCCGATCCAGCGGACCAGCTCGCCGACGGTCTCGCCGTCGAGGGTGAGGCCGATCTGGTGGCGCGGGACGATCATCGCGGTGTTGGCGACGATGCCGCGGGTGACCGACTGCGAGAGTCCGCCGGGGCTGCCCATGGCGTAGACGACGTCGCCGACCTTGAGCTGGTCGGAGTCGCCGAAGGTCGCGATGGCGAGCGGTTGGTCCTTGAAGCGGCGGGTCGAAAGGTCGAGCTTGAGAATGGCGAGGTCGGAGAGCGCGTCGGTGCCGACCAGGGTGGCATCGACCTCGTCGTGATTCGAAAGCGTGCAGACGAAGCGGGTGCCGCGGCCGGCGACGTGGTGGTTGGTGAGGACGTGGCCGTCGGCCGAGATGATGGCGCCGCTGCCGCTGCCCTGCATTTTCTTCATGCGGCCTTCCGAGCCCTCTTCCATGACCACGTAGATGCGGACCAGGGCGGGGTAGACCTTCTTGATGGCGTCCTGCACTTCGGCGGAAATCGGCGGCGCGGTGACCTCGGCAAAAAGTGGCTGGAAGGTCGAAAGGGCGAGGACGAGGAGGCCGGAGCGGCAGGTTCGGGAAATCATGACGGGAATGCGGGGCGCGCGGGGAAGCGATGGGGGCGGTCGTCCTTGTTCAACTTTCCCTGCGTGCGGGGTGGGGCCGGATTTTTACCGCGGTCAGGACCAGTCCGGCGGCGAGGACGAGGCCGGCGAAATTGGCGATGAGGTCCACCGCGTCATCGGCGTGAAAAGCCTGGAGCTGGAGATTCGGCACGACCTCGGACAAGCCCGCGAGGAGGACGGCGAGATGCCACGACTCCCGAAGTCCCGCGAGCGTGAACAGGGCCAGTCCGACCCCGCAGAACGCGGCGATGTGGGCGAAGCGCCAGTCGTGGTCGATTTTGCGGAATAGCTTCGCCATTCCGTGATCGGATCTGGATTCGGGAGGCGTGGGTGAAGGGTTGGATGCCGTAGGAGTCGGCGAAGCCTCGACCTGTCCCTGTGGCGGCGCGAGCGGCGTGGCGGGGCTGCCGGATGCAGCGAGCGCCGTGATTTCGTGACCTAACAGGAAGCCGCCGGGGAACGGTCGTGGGTGAAATTGCATCTGTGGGAAAACCAGGAACCACCCCGCCGCGACGAAGACCAGCGAGGCGGCGGCCTGCCGCGGCAGGCCATGCTTTCCGCCAACCAGAATGGCGGTCCAGACGAGCCAGGCGAGGACCAGGATGACGGTGGCCGCCGGGATCCACGGTCGTTCCCGGACGGGTGTCACGGTCAGCCGGCGCACGCTCAGGCTGCCGGTCGCCGCGAGGTTGTTGATGAACAGCCGCGGCTCGCCGATGTCCGGTGGCAGGTCGAACACACACTCGACCCGATGCCAGCCGCGGCTGCCGGAGGCATTGATCAGATCGCCATCCTGCGGCCAGGAACAGGTGCCGTCGGGTTGCCGGCCGCCGAGGGAGACCCGGGCGCTCCACCAGGAGCGGTCGTCCTTGCGCGTCACATTTTCCCACGCGGCATCCATCGCCACATGAAGAAATCGCTGCTTTGCCAGTCCGGGGAGAAGTCCTTCCGCGCTAGCCACGGCCGGGCGGTCGGGAGGGGCCAAGGTCCAGGTATCACGATCGATTTTGAAGTGCTCCGGGGAATGGAGCACCCAGCCGCGGGCATCGCTGCCGATCCGCAGGTTGGCGGCCGGCGCGGAGTGCTCGAAACGGAACTGCCACAGCAACCCGCTGAGCACGCCAAGCAGCAGTCCGGCAAGAACGGAAAGCAGGCGGCGGCGCATCACGTTCCGGAGCTTAGCGGCCCCCCGGACCCGCTGCGATGGAAAAGCCGGGGTGAGGATGAAGACCGTCCCGCCGGCGGATTGCCGTCATTTGCGACAGGGGTCCGGCTTTCCCGGTCGCGGCTATTTGGTCTCCTTGTAAGTCGTCTGGATCACCAGCGGATCGCCGGACTTGCCGAACGCGTGCACGACCAGCTCGCGCTTGCCTTTGCGGAAGGTGAGCTGGAGCGAGATGCTGTCGTTGATGTTCATGGACGTGCGGCTCGGGGAATCGAGCGAGAGCCGGCTGGCCTCGTCTTCAAAGAACTTCGAGATGTCCTCGCTGCTGTCGGTGGTCTGCGCGGTGAGGATGCCGAGGATCCGCGAACGATCTTCGTCGTGGAAGACGGCGCGTTCGTCCGTGGCTGCCGGATAGCGCGGGACCCAGGCGGGGATCTTCGAGAGGTCGCCGGGGCCGGGCGGGAGCAGGGTGCCGGCGGCGTCCTTGAAGGGGATCTTGCCCTGGCCGACCTCCGGGTAGCCGAGGGTGACGGTTTCGCCGCTGTCTTTCAGGCGGAGGGTCATATGGCCGGCCGCGTCGTCCATGGCGACCTTCTCGAGGCCGGGATGCCGGGCGACCATGTTCTCCGCGGCGGCCTTGGCGGGATTCGCGGTGAGTTCGGAGGCGATCTGGATGCCCTTCTTTGCACAGGTGCCGACCAGCAGTGCCCCGGCGATCACGGCGAGCAAGGCAAGCCCGCCGCAGCCGATGCCCGCCCAGGCGAGCGGCGGCAGGCCTTTCTTTGTTGCGGCCTCGGGGTATTGGGGAGGTGGAGTCGTCATCTCGCGAAGCTCCGTGAAATGCGGGGGGACCGCAAGATCAGGCGTGCAGCGAGCTGAGAAAGCCGCGGAAGTGGACGCCTTGAATTTCCGGAATTGATTCCGGATTTACAAGGCAAGGGTCAAGTCCGGTCGGAGCAGCACTTCATCGACCTCGTCCGCGGCGGCGCATGAAGCTTGTTCTCACCGAGGCGGCCCTCGACGACTTTCGTTCGATCCGAACCTACAACCATGTCCCAACGGGACTCCAATAACGAAGCCCGGGGTTGCGAGGGAACGAGCTACCCCGGGTTGACGCAGTTATGAAACACTACCTCAACGAGGTTGCGTCCGGGAGGGCGGTCCGGCCAGCCGCGTGACGCAACACCTTCGGCGTAGGGATCTCAGGTGCCGCATTCCCGGGGTAGCTCGTTTCACGAGCAACCCCGGGCTCTGTGACGTAGTCCCTTTGGGACATTGGAATGCGAAGCGGATCGGCCCGGCCCGGCAATCGCTATCCATCGACCCCGGCGGATCGGAGTCCGCCGCTCCTTGGGGGACTCAGCTCCAATCCAGCACGACCTTCCCCGACTGCCCGGACATCATCGTCTCGAAACCGGTCTTGAACTCGGCGACCGGGAAGCGATGGGTGATGACCGGCGAGATATCGAGGCCGGCGCGGACCATGCTGCTCATCTTGTACCAGGTCTCGAACATCTCCCGGCCGTAGATGCCTTTTAGGACGAGGCCCTTGAAGATGACCTTGTCCCAGTCGATGGCGACCTTGTCGGGGAAGATCCCGAGCAGGGAAACCTTCGCGCCGTTGGAGGTGTGGTTGAGGATGTCGTTGAGGCCGGACGGGTGGCCGGACATTTCGAGGGCGACGTCGAAGCCTTCCTTCATGCCGAGCGACTTCATGGCATCGCCGACCGATTCCTCGGCGACGTTCACGGTGCGGGTGGCGCCGAGCTTTTCGGCGAGCTTGAGGCGCCAGGGATTGACGTCGGTGACGACCACATGGCGGGCCCCGGCGAAGCGGGCGACGGCGGCGGCCATGCAGCCGATCGGGCCGGCACCGGTGATCAGGACGTCCTCGGCGACGAGGTCCCACGACAGCGCCGTGTGGACGGCGTTGCCGAGCGGATCGAAGCAGGAAATCACTTCCTCCGGGATGGCGGGGTCGACCTTGTAAACGTTGCGGTAGGGGATGGAGAGGTATTCGGCGAAGGCGCCGGGGCGGTTGACGCCGACGCCCTGGGTGTTCGGGCACAGGTGCTGGCGGCCGGCGAGGCAGTTGCGGCAGCGGCCGCAGACGATGTGGCCTTCGCCGGAGACCAGCTCGCCGGGGACCAGGTCGGTGACGCCGGAGCCGACCGCTTCGACCACGCCGCAGAACTCGTGGCCGACATGCATCGGGACCGGGATCGTGCGCTGGGCCCAGGCGTCCCATTTCCAGATGTGGACGTCGGTGCCGCAGATCGAGGTCTTCTTGATCTTGATCAGCACGTCGGTGGGCCCGACTTCGGGCATCGGGACGTCCATCATTTCAAGACCGGGGCCGGCGGTGGCTTTGACGAGCGCTTTCATACGATTCGGATGCGGGACCGAGGGAGCATGAGCGGATTCCGCGGGCCAGAGGAATTTCAAACCGGCGGAAAAAGTGACTCATTCCGGCGATCCGGAGATCGGAATCGGTCCAAGGCTTGTTCAAGGTAGCGCCAGCACAGCCAGGCCGCGCCCCAGGAAGCGAGGAAGAAGGCGAGGAGCTGGAGGGCGAGCGGAAAGCCCGGCCGCCAGAGCCAGGGGAGGACCATCCCGAGAAACAGCGGCATGGGGGTGTGGAAGAGGTAGAGGCCGTAGCTGAGCTTGCCGAGGTGCTGGGCGGCGGGGTGTTCTAACACTTTCGCGATGGGGCGCGGCAGGCCGGCGAGGGTCGCGGAGATCAGGCCGGCGAAGACCACGGAGACGAGGGTCTGCTGGAGGTGGCGGAAGCCGGGAACGGTACGGTCCGATTCATCGAGCACGTAGAGCACGACGTAGGGGACGAAGGCGAGCCACGCGGCGATGGACAGCCGGCGGTCGCCTGCTTTCAACCCGCGGTCCATGGCCCAGGCGAACAGGGCACCGGCACCGAGGTAGTCGAGCGCGCAGGTGGTGATCGCGCCGGGGTGGTGGATCTGCGGAAAATAGGCGGGGATCAGCGCGCGGGAGATCGGGGCGAGGGCGATGGTGCCGAGGAGGACCGGCGCGAGCCAGCGGCGCGGGGTGAAGTAGATCAGCAGCGGCCACAGCAGGTAGAACTGCTGCTGGATCGCCAGGGTCCAGTAGTGCGCGGTGCCGGAGGGCCAGCCGGGCATCAGGGCGATGTGGAAATTGACCGTATGGCTGAGGTAGATCAGCGGGTGCTCGCGGATGTCGGGTGCGCCGACCAGCCACGCGAAAAGCATCGCGACGTAGCAGGGAACGAGGATCCGCAGCGCGCGGCGCTTCTGGAACTGGCGGTAGGCCGCGCCGCGCCAGGGGGTGCCGGATGCCTCGCCGGCCGATTTTTCACGCAGCAGGATCCGCGTGATGAGGAAGCCGGTGAGGGTGAGGAAGAAGTAGAGGCCGATCTCGAAGGGCAGCGCGCCACGCCATTCGCGCGGGGCCCAGTGCAGCCACATCACCCCGAGCACGGCAAAGGCGCGCCAACCGTCGAGCTGGGTGTTTCGCGGGGTGGACAAGGCTGACCGCAAGCTGGATTCCGGCGCGGCGGCTTTACAGGAAATTCGCCCCGCAGGGAGCCGGGTGGCCGGAGCGGGCCGACGATCCCGCCAGCCCGCTCCGGCAACGGCTTCCGGCTTCTCTCCCGGCAGGGGGGGCACCTGGAGGGAAACAATCCGCGCACGGGTCATGAGCACGCGTCCGTCGGCGGCTTCACTTTCATTTGAGACGGATCCGCTCAACTTCCAATCGGCGAACGACCATATCGCTCGACGAACGACCACCCCGGGAGATATTACCTCACGAACGCGAAAAGTGAGGAAGCTGCCGGTCGATAAAGGGACCGGTGCAATCCGGTCCCTCGCCGCTTCCGTCACAATCCCATCATGGAACCAAGGGCACTCTCGACTGAAGACTGGAAATCCATCGCCCGATGGCTGCTGCACGGAAATGTCGACGAAGGGGTGTCACAAGTCCTCGGTCTGCTCGGCAGCCGGCACGGCTCGGACCGCGCCTGGGTCATTCGCTATGACGACGACTTCACGCACCTCTGGAACACCCATGAGTGGACGGCTCCAGGCGTCGCATCCTTCGTCGCGGAACTTCAGGGCATCCCGGTGGAAGCCGGGACCTGGGTTCACGAAGGCATGCAGCGCGACGGCCGGGTGCTGGTCGCCGACGTCGCCCGCATGCCGCGGCGCGCCCGCGGGTTGCAGATGGAATTCCAGCGCCAGGGGATCCTTTCCTTGCTCGCTCTTCCGGTCTATCGGAACGACCGGCTGGCGTTTCAGATCGGATACGACTCGGTGCGCTGCCAGCACATCTGGTCGGAGACGGAGATCCGCGAACTGGCGGATGCCGCAGAGCTGATCGCCCGCTGCCTCGAGAACCGTGCGGAACACGGCCGGGTGCCCTTTCCGGCCTTCGCGGTGGAGTCCCGGCTGATCCATCTGCGGATCGGCGCGGGATCGGTGGCGGTGCCGCTTTCGGAGATCCACTGGATCGAGGCCGATGGCGACTACACGGTGGTCCACACCCGGGGAAACCGCCGGATCACCGAGCGGCGGAGCGTGCGGGAGTGGGAAGGACTGCTGCCGAAGGAAGACTTCATCCGCGTCCACCGCGGGGCGATCGTACGGGTGGATGCGATATCCCGGCTGGAGCGGGGTGGCGGCCAGTGGCAACTGATGCTGGCGGACGGACCAACGCTGACGGTCGGGCGCGCCTACCGGCCGGCGTTGAGGATTTATCTGGGGTTCTGATCCGCCGTGCGGCCGCCGACCTTGAGCGCGGAGATCGACAGGCCCGAAAGTGGAAGCTAGCATGCGCCCGGATGACTTTGGCCGAGCTGGGATGGGATGAATTTTTCGCGGAGGCCTTCGTGCCTTACGAGGCGAAGGGCTGGGTGCCGGCGCGCCTGATCCGCGAGACGCCGATCAACTTCAGCGCCTTCCTGGGCGAGGACGAGGACGGCGAGATCGAGGAAATCGACTGCGTGCTCGGCGGCAAGGTCTGGCACGAGGCGGCGAACGATGCCGACTTGCCCGCGGTCGGCGACTGGGTGGCGGTGGAGCTCGGCGACGAGAATACCGACCACGTGATCCGCGCCCGCCTGCCGCGGCGTTCGTGCTTTTCGCGGAAGATGCCGGGCAAGACGGTGGAGGAGCAGGTGATCGGTGCGAACGTCGACGTGGTGGCGGTGGTGACCGACTCCGGTCCCGACCACAACCCGCGGCGGATGGAGCGCTACTTCGCGTTGATCGGCCGCAGCGGGGCGAAGGCGGTGGTGCTGGTGAACAAGGCCGACCTTTTTCCCAAGGCGCACAACGAGGCCTGTGCGGCCGAGCTGCGCGAACTCTGCCCGGAAGCCGACATCCACGTGACCAGCGCGCTTGGCGGCAAGGGGCTGCACGTGCTGAAGAAGTATCTCAAGAAGGGAATCACGATGTGCGTCGTGGGTTCCTCCGGGGTCGGCAAGTCGACGCTGGTCAACCAGCTCTACGGCGAGGAGTGGCAGTGGACCAGCGAGGTCAACGACGTGACCGGCAAGGGCCGCCACACGACCACCTCGCGCGAGCTGGTGCCGCTGCCGAAGGGCGGGATGCTGATCGACAATCCCGGGATGAGGGAGATCCAGATGTGGACCGACGAGCAGACGCTGCGCGAGAGCTTCGCCGACGTGGAGTCGATGTCCGCCGAGTGCCGCTTCGCCGACTGCAAGCACGGCAACGACAAGGGCTGCGCGATCCGCGAGGCGGTGGCGGCGGGGAAGCTCGACTTGCAGCGGCTGGAGAGCTTCCTGAATCTCGACGACGAGATTGAAAAGCTCCGCCACCTTGCGAAGAAGCGGCAGATGACCGTCGAGCGCTGGGCCAAGCGCAACAGCCGGGTCAAGGCGCGCAACCTCAACGACCGGATCCAGCTCGAGGAAGACGAGCGCGGCGAGTGGCGGGATTGAGGTCGAAAGGGCTCAGCCCGCGGGATGCTTCTCGTGGAGGCGGCTCCAGAAGTCCTTCCAATAGGTATCGTAGTAGTCGTTGGCGGCTTCCTCGATGTGCGGGAGGTCTTTCACCACCGGCGCGGTGGCGGGATCGTAGTCCGCGAGGTGCCCGCCGCCGGCGCGCTGGCGGGGCGAGACGAAACGCCACTCCGTGTCGCCCAGCACGTCCTTGCAGAGCGCGGCGAGTTCGGGGTCGTATTCCTTGAGCTGGGCGCGGGTGTGGATGTGGTTGTGGTCGTGATCCATGGTGCGGTTGGTGTCGAACCAGGCCTGGACGCCTTCCGCCCAGTATTCCGCGCGGTTGGTCGCCGCGTAGCATTCCTTGGGACCTCCGAACACGATGAGCACCTCGTCGTCCTTGGTCACGGTGACCTGGCGGGTGGTGGCCTTGCCGTTGACGAGGATGTCACCGCCGTCCAGGCACTTGGCCAGGAAGGGGCGCGGTTGATCGGGGAATGCGGCCACCAGCGCGTCGAGCAGGCTGACCGGCGTCGTGCTCCCGACGCGGCGGAATTTCTGGGCGGCGCGGCCGTCGTGGTAGATGCCTTTCGCCTTGGCGTTGTCGAACGCGGCCTGCAGGCGCTTCTTCAGTTCGTCGTCGAAGCCCGCACCATCGATGACGTGGCCGAACTCGTGGATCAGGATGCTTTCCAACTGCATGCCGCCTTCATACTCGAGCACATCCTCCTCGGCGAAGAGGACGACCGGGCGTCCGTCGATGCGGGTTAGGAACCCGCGTTGCCGCCAGTTGTAGAAATCCAGTTCCTCGCCCTTCTTGTCCGAGGCGAACTGCGGGACATCGGAGGTCAACTCGTTGTGCGCCACCAGCACGCACAGCACCTTCTTCTCGCGGATCCGGCGGGCGACGTCGGGGTGGATGGTCTTCATCACCTTGTCGAACTGGTAGGCCGCTTCGAGGTGGGCATGGTCGGAGACCTTTTCCGAAGTCGCGATCAGGATGTCCTGGACCAGCGTGGCCTTCTTGTAAAACGACGACTTCAGCGCGTAGCCGGCCGACTGTTCGGCGGAGAGGGCTTTCACTTGAAACGGAGCCGCTGCGCTCTCTTCCGAGGCCGATCGGAGGGGAAGCAGCGGCAGCAGGCCGAGAACCAAAGCGACCGCGACGAGTCCGGGGAATGGCTGGATGCGCATGTCGCTCCGCTAGCGGCCACCGGAATGAAAGTCAAACCGCGTCTCAAGGCGTGGCGGGTTGCGCAGGCCGATGCCTGCTCGTTGAAATCCTTTGCGTCCGGCCGGATCAACGGCGACGGTCGTCCTGATGAAAGCACTCCTCACCCTTCTCACGTTCGCGATTTTCAGCAGCTTCGCCCTTGCCGCCGATGAGCCTGCGAAGGACGCGCCGGTGAAGATCGAGCAGGCGGAGAAGCTGATCGCCGATGGTGTCCAATTGCTGGATGTCCGCACCAAGGAAGAGTGGGACGAAGGGCACCTCAAGGGGGCGAAAATGGTCACGGTGACCGAGAAGGATTTCCTGGAGAAGGCCAAGGCCGCGCTGGACCCGAAGAAGCCGGTGCTGGTGTATTGCCGCAGCGGCGGGCGCAGTGCGAAGGCGACGAAGGCGTTGCGCGAGGCGGGATTCAACACCGTGCACGATATGGAAGGCGGGATCACCGCGTGGCAGAAAGCGGGCAAGCCGGTGGAGAAGTGAGTTCTCCTTGGGAGCGCGTGCCACCGGCTCGCCGAAGCACCGGTAAAGCGACCCTCCAGCGATGCGGCCTTGAATGGGCTGAGTGCATTCGGGGTGCGCTCTGCGAGCCCGGAGCTTCCCCACCGGGTGCGCGGAGGTTCTGCCCCGCAGAAGCAGTGGGACGGCCACGCTTCGGCGATGCGAACTTGAACGGATTGCAAGCTCTGAGGGACCGTTCGGCGAGCCGGTGGCACGCGGTCCCGGGTTTGCCCGGCCTCGGGGAGTTGCACCGTAGGCTAGCCTCTTCGGCATGAAGTCGCTGATCCCGTTTCTCTTTGCCTGTGGTTCCTTGCTTGCCGCCGAGCCCGTATTGCCGGCGCCTTTGCTGGCGGAGCTGAAAAAGCCTTGGCCGAAGAACCGCGTGGTGAACGTGATTTTCCACGGCCACAGCGTGCCGGCGGGCTATCACAAGACCCCGGAGGTGAAGCCTTTCGAGTCCTATCCCTTGCTCGCGCTCGGCAGGATCAAGGCGGACAACCCGCACGCGGTGATGAACGCCATCGTCACCGCGATCGGCGGCGAGAACAGCCTCAGCGGCGCGGCGCGATTCGAAAGGGACGTGCTGTCGATGAAGCCCGACGTGATCTTCATCGACTACGCCTTGAACGATCGCCGCTTGCCGGAAGCCGTGGTGGAAAAGTCCTGGCGCTTCATGGCCCGGGCGGCGAAGGCCAAGGGCGTGCCGGTGGTCTTCGTCACGCCGACCGGAGCGCAGGACGTGAAGATCGGCGCGGCGGACGAACCGCTCGAGATCCGCGCCGCGCTGATCCGCAAGGTGGCGGAAGAAGAAGCCGTGCCGGTGGCCGACGTGTGGGCCGCCTGGAAAGCCGCGCTGGCCGGCGGGGTGAAACAGGAGACCCTGCTCAGCCAGGGCAACCACCCGAACCGCGAAGGCCACGACCTCGCGGCGGAGGTGATCGCGAAGCTGTTCGGGGTGGATTGAGGGGGGCAGGGATTCGGGCAAGGACGGGCATCTCCGCAGACGGCCAAGCCGATGCGATCCGCCCCGGATTCCAGGGACCAGTCCGACACGCTTGGCCATTGGCAGCCAACGGAATGCACGAAACGTTGAACGACTGTATGCCTGGCACTTTATTCGTTTTAGTCACCAAGCCCGGCCTTCTTACGCCGTTTGGCTTCGGCTTTGGCGTTTGAAGGTGGCATGGCTTTGATGGCTTCGAGGCGGTCGCCGAGGTGGTTGGTTTCTGCGGTGGGGCGGCCGATGGCACCGTGGTCGCCGATGAGATACATGTTGTGATAAAGGTGGGATTGCTGGTCTTTGATGCCACCGACGAGCATGCGTGCTTCCGGAGGACCATTGCGGACGAGGGCGCTGGTTTCAAAGGTATGACCAGGCAAGGAAAAGAGGGACTCGCCGCGGGCCCACGTCCGGCCACCATCGGTGGTGTTCCACCAACCGACGCTGCCGGTGCCGTTCGCAGCTTGGGAGAGGAGCATGCGGACCTTGAGCGGGGAATCGATGATGAAATCTCCGTCGTGCCCGAATCCATTGGCGTCTTCGACCGTCGTGGGTTTCTGCCAAGCTTTTCCGTCCCAACGAAAGTAGCGCACAGTGCCACCTGGGAAACGGAAGAAGAGGTGGGGGTGGCCCTCGCGATCGATGTGACAGGTGCCGTGGTTGGACTTCTCAGTTCCGGTGGCGAGGATGAGGGTGTGCCGGTCAGCGGATTCCTTGGTCACGGGCATGCTCACCTTTTGGCCCTGCACATTGGTCCACGAGGCGTCGCGGGTATCCATGAGCATGAAATAGGTGTTTTGCCGGTGGGCATTGTGAGCGGGGTCGAGGCAGGGATGGTAAACGTAGGAGGCGGTAATGGTATCGCCGCGTCCATTCTCGAACCAGGCATACCATGAGTCGTGAATGGCCGGACCGGCCTCGCTTACCTTGTGTTTGAGGACGGAAACGGTTGGGGCGAAGGAGCGGGCATGGTCGGTGGATTTTTGATAGACCCAGTCGCTACGGTGGGCACCGTGGCGGTAAAAGAGATAGATGTCGTTGTTCGCCAGCTTCACCCATTGGCCGTAGGTGCCGAAGGGCGAGACATTATCAAGGACTTCCCATGAGGAAATGTCACCCGGTTTTTGGGTAACGACATGGATTTGCCGTCCGCTGCCCGGAGTCCCGAACTTGTTTTCACCGCACAGGGGCGACCCACCGTGCCCGCCGAAGATGAGGTGGATGTGGCCTTGTGCGTCCACCACAAGCGCGGGCCGGCCGTGGTTGTCGAGGGCTCCGGGGTCCACCTGATCCGGGGAGAGGCCCAAGGGGTTGACGCCGGCCCGCACGGGGCCGGCCCAGGTGCCGGTTGCATGGGTGTAAGCGGCCACGTAAGGATCTTCATGCGGTCCTTGGTAGGCAACATAGGTCACGCCGTTGAAATGCTCGGCGGCCGGGTGCTGCATGTTGCTGACGGTCTTTCCGTAGCCATTGTCGCTGAAGTGGTCGCTTTGGTCTGCCGCCCGGATGCTACCCGCACCGCCCAGGCTGAGCGCTATCAAGATCCGGAACATTTGGAAAAAGGGGGGTGTGACCACCCTTAGTCGTTGACCGGCCGGGGCGCGAACGCGAAGCGATAAAACTGCCGTGGAGCAGTGATATAACTATCGGTGAATGACAGTACGCCGGACCCGTCCGGCGTGGAGGGCAGCACAGAGCTCGGCGTTGCGGTGGCAAAATCCTCCAGGTTGGAAACCTTGGTCAGATTGAATCTCGACCCGCTCGAGGTGACGTCGTGTTTTCCCGACAACGTCACAATCGACCGCGTGTTCACGATTCCGAGCCCATCCACAAAGCTGTCCGTGGCGATCGTCGAGTTGAAGAGCGTCTTGAAGTAGTTCTCCGTCCCCACGCGCACATTGCTCACGGTCATGCCGCCGTTCGTCGGGAAGGGATTGTTCGATTCAAACATGATCCCGAAAAAGTTGATTTGATTGAGCGCTCCGGCAGGGGCACCAGCTCCAGTGGGCTGGCCCCACGCGTCGGAGTTGGCGCCAGCCCCCGGAATATTGTTGGTATCAACGTTCTTGCCGGTCGTTTCCTCGTAACGAAGAACGTAAAGCTCGGTGGCATCCCCTGCGTTGGCACCGTTGAGGACTTCGTACCGATAGAACACAGACAATTCGGTGGCCGAAATGCGCACCAGGTTCGCATACATTCGAAACACAACGCCTGCCGTTGTGATCCGATTCAACGGCTCGCCGCCGGGTTGCGGAAAGTGACCTTCCACGTTCCAGGATTGTCCCGCAGCCCCCATGGCGCCCTCATACGGATTGGTGGTCGTGTAAGGCGGCAGGTTGAAAGCTCTGTTGTCCTCGCGAATCTTGATACCGTCATCACGACCGCCCGGCGTCTGGCCCATGTCGAACATGCCAATCATCTCCGCGTTTTTCACGGTGTCACCGACGACGACGCGAAAGACGTCGTTCAAGTCGGCGGTCACGTTGGAAATGAGCGTGAAATCAAATTGCACACTGAAAGCCGCTCCGATGGCGGACATGTCCACCGGCGTGAAGACTTGGTAAACGCGTGGCCGAAGCGCACTTCCTGTATTTGCGGCGAGAGTCGTTAGGCTCGTCCCGACGGTTCCACCCGTTGCGTCACCCTCGTAGAACAACGTCGAGATGGCCAGTGTATCCGCAGTCACTGCAGTTGCCCCATGGGCAGTCGCCGGCTGCAGCGTGTTGTATGCCGCAACGCTGGTCTGGTTGAGATAAACCGTCGCAGTGCTCCCAATCGCTATCCCATGCCCCGGAGCAGTGACCAAAACACCTGTGCTTGGCGTCGCACTATCCAAAGCAATCGTCGTCACGGGGGTCGCATTTGCCTGGACGATTCCCCCGGTAATCGGGTTGCAGATAAAGTCGAAGCCCGTCGCAGATTGATTGTTTAATTGTGAGGTCCCCTCGGGATTGGAAAATCCCCAAGTATTAGAAAGTGGAACATCGGCGTACGCTCCTGCACCGAAGAACATCAGAGCGGCAAATATTGCTTGGGAGTTTTTCATGAATTTTGGGTTATAGGTTTTAAACAGTAAGGAGGTTAGGATTCCCCTTTCCCGGATCAAGGAAAATTTGCGCGGCATCGGAAATTCCTCTGGACCCATTACTTGGTCGTCCGCCGGAGCGGAATGGTGGCGGCCAGTGGATGAAAGATTTATAAACTAAGAGGAGAACCAAAGATAAGAGCAGAGGCAAATGAGCGTGATTGGCGTGCCCCCGCTCTTTGAACCAGCTCCTATGAGAGTTGGGGTTGTGGTTGGTTCGCGCTGTCCTTCGGAGGCATGACCGGTGGCCGCAGCGGGGAAGGGCAGCGTGATGCGAACTCTGCCGGGGTGAGGTCACCCAGGGAAGAGTGTGGTCGCTGGTGGTTGTATTTGTAGCGGTGCTCCTCGCCCAGCATTTTTGCCTCCAGCAGGCTGCCGAAGACTTCGAGGTTGAGGAACTCGTCGCGGAAGCGGGAGTTGAAGCTCTCGATGTAGGCGTTCTGCCAGGGACTCCCGGGCTCGATGAAGCACGTCTTGAAGCCTTTCGCTTCGATCCAGTCCCGCACCGCCCGCGCAACGAACTCGGGGCCATTGTCGGATCGGATGAACTCGGGCGCCCCGCGTTCCCGGACCAGCCGCTCCAGGTCGCGCACGACATCCTCGGCGGTGATCGAGCGCGCCACTTCGATGCTCAGCAGCTCGCGGCTGTATTCATCGACAATCGGCAGCCATTTCAACCGCCCGCCATCATCGGTCTGGTCGTGAACGAAATCGTAGGTCCAAACCTGATTGATGCGGGTCGCGGCGTGCCGCTGCATCGAGTTCTCCGCGCTGCCACGGGCTCTCTTGCGGGCCGGATGCGCGGGCACCTTGAGGCCTTCCTGCTTCCAGATCCGGTGCACCCGCTTCTCGTTGACCTGCCAGCCCTCCCGGCGCAGCAGGCGGGTCACGCCTCGATATCCCGCGCGCGGTTCGCTGCGCGCGAGGCGGTGGATGTCAGCGGTCAGGGAGCGGTCCTTCATCGGCTGCTTTCGTTCGTATCGTTGCGTGTTCCTCGGTTGCCCGATCACCCGGCAGGCCCGGCGTTCACCCACCTCGAAGACCCGGCACAAGTGCCCGACAGCCTCGCGGCGGCGCTCCGGGCCTACCACTTTCCCCGGTTGATCTCCTTGAGCATGTCCATGTCCAGCGCCTGCTCGGCCACCAGCTTCTTGAGCCGTGCGTTCTCCTTCTCAAGCTCCTTGAGCCGCTTGACGGTCTCCGTCTTCGCTCCGCTGTATTCCTTGTTCCAGCGATGGTAGGTCGCCACGCTGATCTCCAGCTTGCGGCATACTTCCTCGATGCTCGT
>Ga0247843_1005477_pt1 | contig 17609 bp, 14 predicted proteins | sample LaCruzMarch2017__FD_192420 | JGI IMG/M metagenome (GOLD analysis project Ga0247843, IMG submission 192420) | Freshwater microbial communities from meromictic Lake La Cruz, Castile-La Mancha, Spain - LaCruzMarch2017_8m | ecosystem: Environmental > Aquatic > Freshwater > Lake | place: Spain... | reverse complement strand
TAAGGTATTTCATCATCTCCCTCTTATGAACCCTTCCTCCTAATTCGTTCGGGTTATAAAACCACTCTGTAAATTCTCTTGACTTAATCCATCGACTGAAAATCCAAGCCCTCATATTCCTTCTTACCCAACGTTGTAGAGTAATGAGAGAAGGAATATGTCTGGGATAGTTTTGAAATAACCATGGACACTTATTACAATTTATACAACGTATACCATTAGGGATATGTAGCAGTAGGGGACAATCGTAGCAATATAGATTTATTAAATTGACTAGCGTGTCGGGAATGTGTGTGAGTAAGGGACAGTTGTTAAAATATAGAGTGTTTAAATTGACTAATGTGTCGGGAATATCTATGACGGGGCAATTGTTACAGTCTAACGTGGTTAAATTTACTAGTGTTTCTGGAATATCTATGAGGGGGCAATTCTTTAATTCTAATGTGGTTAAATTAATTAATGTATCGGGAATATGTGTGAGTAAGGGACAGTTGTTACAGTCTAGCGTGGTTAAATTTACTAGTGTTTCTGGAATACTCGAGAGTAGGGGACAATCATAGCAATATAGATTAGTTAGATTGACTAATGTGTCGGGAATAACTGCGATGAGGGGGCAAGTCTTACAGTCTAGAGTGGTTAAATTAATTAATGTATCGGGAATATGTGTGAGTAAGGGACAGTTGTCGAAATATATAGTGGTTAAATTGACTAATGTGTCAGGAATATCTGTGATGAGGAGACAGTTTACAAAATATATAGTGGTTAAATTGACTAATGTGTCAGGAATACGTGAGAGGATTGGACAATTGTTGATATATATACTGGTTAATTCTACTAATGTATCTGGTATATCTACAATGAGGGAGCAATTGTTGAAATATATACTTGTTAAATTGACTAGTGTATCGGGTATATTTCTGAGAAACGGACAAGATAAATAATCTATAACGGTATTGGAATGATCAAATTCCCCTTTACAAATTACACACATCTCTATAATAGAAGAGTTACGAAGAAGTTTGAAAGTTTAGAATTGTGAAATTAGTAGTTGTTCATAATAAAATCAATTTTATTATGAACAACTTATGAAGTATCTTTCCAACATTCCTTTTACAAACTAAGGTATTTCATCATCTCCCTCTTATGAACCCTTCCTCCTAATTCGTTCGGGTTATAAAACCACTCTGTAAATTCTCTTGACTTAATCCATCGACTGAAAATCCAAGCCCTCATATTCCTTCTCACCCAACGTTGTATACAAATGAGAGAAGGAATATGGTTTGGATAATTTTGAGAGTTTTGAGAGTTTTGAGATAACCAAGGACATCTATTACAATTTATATAACGTATTTCATTAGGGATATGTATGAGGAGGCGACAATTGTTACAATTTAATGTGGTTAAATTTACTAGGGTATCGGGAATGTGTGTGATGAGTGGGCAGTTGTTACAATTTAATGTGGTTAAGTTGACTAGTGTATCGGGAATATGTGTGATGAGTGGGCAGTTGTTACAATTTAATGTGGTTAAATTTACTAGTGTATCGGGAATGTGTGAGATGAGTGGGCAATTCTTAAAATATAGAATGGTTAAATTGACTAGTATGTCGGGAATATGTACGATGAGAGGGCAATTGTAGCAATATAGAATGGTTAAATTGACTAGTGTATCTGGAATATGTACGATGAGAGGGCAATTGTAGCAATATAGAGTGGTTAAATTGACCAGTGTATCTGGAATATGCGAGATGAGGGGAAAGTTGTTGAAAAATATAGTAACTAAATTAACTAGTGTGTCAGGAATATGAGTGAAGAGGGGGCAATTCTCGCAAGATATAGTAACTAAATTGAGTAGTGTTTCGGGTATATCTGTAATGGGGCAATTGTTAAAGTTTAGTATGGTTAAGTTGACTAGTGTGTCGGGAATATGTGTGACGAGAGGACAATTATTGAAATATAGAGTGGTTAAATTGATTAGTGTGTCAGGAATGTGTGTGAGGAGGGGAAAGTTGTTGAAAAATATAGTAACTAAATTAACTAGTGTGTCGGGAATGTGTGCGACGAGAGGACAATTATTGAAATATAGAGTGGTTAAGTTTACTAGTGTGTCAGGAATGTGTGTGATGAGTGGGCAGTTATTACAATTTAATGTGGTTAAGTTGACTAGTGTGTCAGGAATGTGTGTGATGAGTGGGCAGTCCACTAAATATAAAGTTGTTAAGTTGACTAATACGTCTGGTATATATCTGAGAAACGGGCAAGATAAATAGTCGATAACGGTATTGGAATAGTTAAATTCCCCTTTACAAATTACACACATCTCTATAATAGAAGAAATAAAGTTTAGAAGAAATAAAGTTTAGAAGAAATAAAGTTTAGAAGAAATAAAGTTTAGAAGAAATAAAGTTTAGAATTGCGAAATTAGTAGTTGTTCATAATAAAATCAGTTTTATTATGAACAACTTATGACGTATCTTTCCAACATTCCTTTACAAACTAAGATATTTCATCATCTCCCTCTTATGAACCCTTCCTCCTAAGTCGTTCGGGTTATAAAACCACTCTGTAAATTCTCTTGACCTAATACATCGACTGAAAATCCAAGCCCCCTCTCGTATTCCATTAGTCATAAAAACGTACAAAATCAATGTGTTAATAGATAGAGTAGTAAGTAAATGAAAATTAATTGAATATAAAAATTAAATAACACTGAAAATTTTTTAGATACAAAGAACCTTCTTTTCCATCATGATTTATATTTTGTCATTCTAAACATATTTCACCCTTTAACATTATTATTAAATAGTGTTATTATTTGTTGTTTATCAATATCTATAACAGGTTCAATTCCGTTCATTCTTGATCGTGGTTTAAGTATTGTAATATCAAACTCTTTGTATTTATTTTTCATTTCAAATAATAATTCATCCCATATAGTAAAACACCCGATATATGTATTGGGACGAATAACCTATTCAATTTAAACTAAAGAATTAGTTTAAATTGTGTTTTACAAAGCGACTACAAAGCGACGAGCGACTACAAAGCGACGAGCGACTACAAAGCGACGAGCGACTACAAAGCGACGAGCGACTACAAAGCGACGAGCGACTACAAAGCGACGAGCGACTACAAAGCGACGAGCGACTACAAGTATCTATTAATCCTCTCCTCTAATTCTGATCCTCCCCTAAAATTACACTTGGATTCAGGATTTCCTCCTGTAGCCTTCATTAGATAAAAGTGAGGAATACTTGATATCGTAAACTCTGAAGAGAGATCTTGATTATCTGAGATATCAACGTAAAAGAACGTAACTCCTTTGTTGTAAAACTTTTCTGACAATCCCTCTCCTGTTTTCTCGTCGAAAATTCTAGACTTAACCGTTGTACATGGACGACAATATGAAGAAGTAAATAAGATGACACAAAGATTATTTTTCTCAAAACGTCCCTTTCCTACATGTACGTGACTATTTAAAAAATCGAATAATTCATTCATTGTAGTGATACCGTTATCTAATTTAATTGGGGTATGAGGAAGTTTTCTAGACATTATTGGCGTTGGTTAGTAGATTGTCGTTTGAATTAACTTTCTAAACTTTAACTCCAAATTTTAAATTGTATAAAAGTAAAGAGGTAATATAAATGTCAAATATCTCATACATTGATAACAACAGTGTCAGAATATCTTCAGATATTTTAGAGGTGTTTCGGAAGTATGTTTTTAACTACGATGAAGAGATTTGTGCAAATTTAAGTGAACGAACCGATAAAGCGGTGACGATCAGAAACTTATTTCCAACAAATGTATTAAAAGGAGGGGTTTACGAGTATTCTCCTGGAAAATTCAGAGGGACTTGTTCTCATAAAGAATATTCTAGGAATATTTTTCATTCTCATCCCAGAAGAAGTTATAGTTATCCTAGTAGAGAAGACATTATAAAGGTTTTAAAACACTGGGGTAAAATTGTAAATAGTGTTATAGCTACTAAATGGGGTGTATGGATTATTTCAAATACTAATCGCTCCAATATTTTCAATCCGACAAGAATTAACGAGTTGAAAAACTATATAGATCATTATCTAAACAAAATTGGAATTGAAACGAGAAATGCTAATAGAGATATAGGACAGGATAAATCGAATGATTTAACTGAACAGAATATTAAACTTATCTCTGAAACGTGTGAAAAATTATCTAGCAAATTAGGACTACAAATAATATTATATAGATGGGAAAACTTAAAAGGGTCAAATATAGATATGATTAGTAATATAAACGATTAACTATTTACATCCTCGTATATTTATATTTAAAACTGTACAAAACTTCTGACTTTCAGTATTATTTGAATAATAAAGATTTTGTCTTATTCTTATCTTTTAAAACAAAGAACTCCTCACCTTCGTCTTGGTCATCGTGTTCGTCTTGTCCTCCTTTTTCTCTATCTTCTCTATCTTCTCTATCTTCATTGACGACAGAATAATCTTCATTCTCCTCGTCTTCTCCCAACAAATCCTCTTCTCTGATAATAATCGCCTTTCCTTCGCGTTCATCGTCCTCTGATGTTCGCAAACGATATCCTCTCCACTTGTAGTTAGGAGAGAGTTCTCCCCATTTCTTTGTCATCTCCTCTCTTAATTCTTCTTTGGAAGGAATCTGGAAATGAAGATTTGGATAAGAATCGTCAAACCAAGTCTTGAAGGAATTGTATGTCTCAACAACTGACATTTGTGCCTTTTCGTTTTTAGGATCACAGACAATCTTCTCCATGATAAACTGAAGAAATACATCGTTTTGTTGTCTATAAATGGCTGTAGCACTCTTAACCTTTTCTGGTTCTTCCATTCTTCCATCTTTAAGAATCTTTTTATGAGTCTCAAACATCATCCACATAAAGGCTGATTTCATGTGAGGAAGTTTATCTGAAAAGTAGGGATCTCTTGGAAATCTCTTGGCACGAATTTGATCTTCAAACAGTTCAGGAACTGTTGAAATATCCTTTGGAAAACAAGACTCGTGAGGAAGAACGCGAATACGATTCCAAGTAGCTGGATCGTCACACGGAAGCTTTGGAAGCTTGTTACAAACAAGAGCAAGTTTAAATTGAGGTTTTAGTTCCTGACTGTCCTTGTAAAGTCCACGATAATAGATGATATCGTTACCGCTCAATTCTTTTAGAATACCAATATTGATAACATCCTTACTGTTTGGTTCCTGAAGAACAGCAAACCGTACTCCAGGTAATCCTGCGTACTCTGGAGTAGCCTGTGAAGACTGAGTACGCTTTCCACTAATAAGAGATGTTGGAAGAATCTTCATGTACCTTCCGAGTGTTAATTTAAGAAGATCCATGTTAACAGACTTTGCGTTATCTCCCTCTCCAGACATTGTAAGAAATGTTTTACTAGAGTTAATTCCTCGAAGAAGACTGGCTGTATATTCCATCCAATATCTTTTCAGCTCTGGATCAGGAAACACCTTTGTAAAGTGATCATCTACCTCTATCACTTCTTGACTATCCCATGAATATTCTTTAAAATCGTATCCAGTAGTTAAGCTGATATAATCTGTTGGTTTTCCTTCTCTAAATCGTAATTCTTTTAGATCAAGAACTCCATTTGTAAAGTGAATAAGATCAACATTTGAATCTAATCGATCAATAAAAGAATCATCAACAAAGAGTTCTACACACTCTGAAATAATATTATTTTTAAAAGGGGTAGATTTAAGATTTGAAATAAGCTTATTTACAGTTTTCAAACGTTTTTGAAGTTCCGCATCATCATCTTGATCTCCCATATCTTCACAAATTCTCTTTTTCATATTTTTATACTCATTTACAAGTTCAGTTGAGATTTTCCTACGAAGATCGACTCCTTGTTTGTTTACAACCCATCGATGATTTTTAAAGTGAAACCAAACCTTCTTTTCAGGACACGCACATACAAATTCTCCCTTGTATTTATTATGTAACCATTTAGCCATATCGTAGTGTCCTCCGTTCAGAGACTCGTTGAAAAGACGTTCATTTTCCTTTCGTTGAATCTTTTTATATTCTTCAGGACTATCTGTCTTTGCATAGTAATATAGACTTCCAATAGTTCTGTTTCTCTTTTCCATGTTTTCCCACTGATACATACATGCTGATTCTGAAAAATTCTTCTTTGAGGTTTTTGCTGAAAATTCAATCCACATGTCAAGAGCATCCTCTGTTCCGTCACCAATGTTGTAAAGAATCCAACCAACATCCAACCAGTCCTCAAAATTATCAGCACGAGAGGGAGAAACAAGTTTCATTAATTCTCGTGCTTTTTTAAGAGCCTCAGGAACAGGAATATCTTCGTAAACTTTTTTACTCTCCTTTGCACGTTTTAAGAGTTTTTTTGTGATTAATTCTAAGTCAGAACGAACTAAAATTGGTTCACGATCCCCTGGATGAATTGAAAGAATTCTCGGAAGATAATACTCGAGAGGTCGAATAATTTCTAGAGGGTCTCCGTGTACATTCTTTATCTTAAAGTCTTGTAGAGCATCCTCGAGAGAAATCTCTCGACACTCATCATCAAGAATTTTAGTGACTTTGTAAGATTGAAGAAATTCTTTTTTTCTTGAGCCGTAAAGAAGCCAAAATTTAGATGTACAACTCCGATCAATGACATCTTCTGAACGAACGATTCCAATATCATTGAAAAGACATTTGTCTCCAACTTCTTTTCTTATTCGAGGAATAAGATGAACATCCTGATCTATTTTATGCATTATAGCGTTGATAAAATGAAGATGAAATCCGTGCTTGATCTCTCCCTTTTCGTGATCAATGGTTGGACAAGGTTTTTCAAGAACAAAGCAAATTCCATGACGACGTTCGTAATTTTTTACTGTTTGTTTTAAATATTTTTGATAAATCATTGCTGTTTGTCGTATATGTGTATCACGGTACAATTTTTGTTGTGGTAAGTGTTTATTTTCAATAAAGGGTATTTTAATATCTGAATCGTTAAGTACTGGAATAAAATCTCCTGGTCTTTCAGCCATTCCTGATACCATATTTGGATTTTTATCCAAGGTATCACAATATAGATCCCACCATTCTTCAATATCTTTTCGGGTCAGATTGTATTTTCCTGTCGGTTGAATTTGAGAGACATGTGTGTAGTATCCCTCTCCTTTTTCTTGACGTGAAGAAATGAATTTTCGAAGAGTAGGATCCATCTTTGTGTATATATAATTAATATATAAAAATTTTTAAATACTATTATCTACTAGACTGTTTTGAGTTGTAGAATGTTGTAGAATGTTGTAGAAGTGATAAACTTTTATATTTTTTAAACTTATGATCACTTTTAAATTGCCATAACATCGTTTCATTTCATCAATTTAAAAGTGATGTGTTTGTCAGAGTTTCTTTCAATCATCCATTCTATTGTAGAATTCCGGTAAGAGAATGAGAATTAATTGATAAAGACTTAGATTAGAAATCTTGTAAACGAAGTAAACGAAGTAAACGAAGTAAACGAAGTAAACGAAGTAAACGAAGTAAACGAAGTAAACGAAGTAAACGAGTTTATTTAACTCTGAAATATTAATACATAAAAAATGTATTAATATTATTCTGTGATGTGGTGAGTAGTTATTAATAATTGTTTTCCTAATTTGTAAATCTTCTTGGAGGAGGTTTACGATTTCTTGAAAAAAGAAGTTTTTTGTTTAAATCTTTCAAAATTAAACACTTTCTTGAATCCAATTTTCCAATACACTCAACATATGTACACCAGTCCAATTCAGAAACTTCATCTGAAATATAATTCTTTCTTATATTAAGAGGAGTTTTTTTAATCGTTATATGAGGGATATATGGAATATATGCAACATACAAAACAGTTTTATAAGGATTACCGTCTGAACCATTAAAAATCTCTTCGTAAGGAGATATTTTTAACTCCTGAACACATCTTCTAGAGATTGTTGTTTCCTCTTCAAATTCTCTAAACGCACAGTCACGAGATGATTCTCCATATCGTTTCCTTCCTTTTGCAAAACCCCAAGGATTTTCTGGTGTTCCTCCTCGCTCATCTAGAAATAGATCCTTGTATTTTTCCATATTTTTCTTAAATGCTTGACAACATCTTTCCTTATCAGTTTTGTAAATCTTACACTTGTGATTTACCCATAAATCATCCCATAAACTTTCAGGATCGTCTTTCAAATAGTAATCTATACAACGCTTTCTCTCCTCTCTAGACATCAATGAAATATGTCTCTCAATATCTTTAACTGGAATAGTATCCTTCATAAATTCTTGAAAAGAGATGCTGTCTCGTCGTTGTTGTATTTGATACTTTATTTCATTTCTTCCACTACTATTATCTACGGTAAATAAGATAACACCGTAGCTAGTAGTTGGCTGGATTAACTGGATTGGTTTACGATAACTCATTTAATAATAACTGTGAAGTGTTTATATATTAAAACGAGACTAATTAATTCATTTTTAAATGTCGGAATGATAACATAACAGTAATTACTGTTATGTTATGTTATGTTATTAGATAGATGGACATTCTTTACTTTCTCACAATCTTATGTCCTTTTTTTCTGAGAAAACCAACAACTTCTCTGTCGTTTTCTCTTTCTTCATCTTCGTCTTCAAATTGAATTTCATTACACGACGAAGACGAAGTTGAAGTTGAAGACGAAGACGAAGTTGAAGACGAAGACGAAGTTGAAGACGAAGTTGACCCTACGAATGGAGAATGAGAACAAATTTGTTCCAGACGTTCGACACGTGATAATAAAGATAAATACGACTTTATAGAAACCCATTCGTTTGAAACACTTGAACCCGAAACACTTGAACCCGTATCTGGTGTGTCATCGTCAACAGGTTGAATCTTTCCTGAAGAAATGTCGGCCTGAAGTTTTTCTATTGCTTCCTTACTCTTTTTCTTACTAAAAATCCATCCAGCCCCTCCTTTCAAGTTTGAATTAAATTTTCCTTCAAGATCAAGAAGGAATTTCTTGTATCTCTTTGTGTCTCCTCTAACAACAAGGGAATATTCAGAGTAGGATTCAATAGTAATTGTCATTCTATAGTTTTAGAGAATAGGTATTATAAGACTTGTATTTTGAGTGTGATATTATTTTTATGTCTGAAAATCAGTTTTTTATATCACAAAGACTACAGTTCAATTTGTTCTCTTTATAGATTAAGAGATGAGAAGAGATGACAAGATTTTAAAATATAACACAATCAAAAAAGAATCTTATCTTATTTTCTTTCTTTTTATTAAGAAATGTATCAATCAGCAGTTCAAAAAGAGATATTACAAAAGGATCAGGACAATTACTCAGATTTCGGAACCCCCTATAAAGAGTTTCCTAATATGTCCGATCCTTGTGATGTCTGTCTACCAGGAGGATCATTTTTGAATCCAGACAAATCTTCAGATATCCAATCTAATAATTGTCCATTGCTAATGAGTCAGAAGTGTTCACAAGATTGGACTGATAAATGTAGTTTGTACGCCGAATCAAGAGACGATGATGTTTCTTTAAGAAAATTTATACGAGATACTGCAAGTAAGAAATTTTGCAAATTAAATTCTGATTCTAGTTGCAAAGTTCTTTGTCAACCTTTTAATCCTATTGTACAAGATTCTCCTCTTGTTTGTGACACTGTAGGGAAAGACGTTTTGACAAATTTACATGATAAAATAGATATAGGATGGTATCTTCCTGTAAATATGAGCCCAGACTATATGAGTGATTCATGTAGTCAAACTTGTAAAGCATTAACAACAGTAGAGGAGGGAGATGTTATTGTTGATAGCTGTTTGAAATACGGGTTCTGTAATGATATTTTAACTGGAGTTTGTCTAGAGGGGGGTGACATTAATCATTCAGGACTTAAAAGATTTTGTGATATTCAAAAGGGTGAAAAAGTGGAAAAGGTTGATGAAAAGGTTGATGAAAAGGTTGATGAAAAAGCTACAATGGAACCTATGAAGTTATCTCAACAACAAAAGCCAAAAGAGACTTTTTCTCGGTTCTACACTCTTTTTATTCTAGCTATAGCGGTTTTATTCTTGTTGTTTGTATTTACACGCAGAAAGTAAGTTTGTTTTTATATTTCAATTATGTATTAACGTAGTAACGTAGTAACGTGAAAAAAACTAAAGAGGATATTCGGAATTAAAATTGCTATCGGTAATTTATTGATCAATAAATAATGATAAGTTGATATTTGTCTTAATTGCGATTCTCATTTACTGTTTGAAATGTGGAAATTGGCTGAGTTACGTAAATTCTTTTTAGAATGTTACCGACATTTTCAGTGTTTATTTTATTTTTGTATAACCCAATATTTAATAAAATAAAATAAAATGTATTCGTATATTAAATATGGGATTTAAACTATTTTCTTCTCTCCCTGTTAGAACTGATCAACGAAGTTTAACCGGACTTGTCTTATCTGAAATCTCAATATTGGGACAGTCTATTATTGGTCCGACTGGTCCTACAGGACCTACAGGCCCTACGGGTCAGCTTACGAGTACTGAAGTTATTGGATCAACAGGAACTTTTGATGTAATAACAACAGGTGAAATAAATTCTCTCTTTTCAACTTTAAATATTGGTTGTAATACTAGTACTGAGATTATTAATATAGGTTGTAGCTCTGGAGGCACTGGAAGCACTGGAAGCACTGGAAGCTCTGGCGTTCAGACTGTTAATATAGGAAGTAACGGAGGATCAACAACAATTAATATTGGGGGAATAGGTGATACAGTGGTTGTACAAGGAACACTTGTTATTGTAAACACAGAAAATCTAGATGTTACAAACAAGACTATAACTTTAAATTCAACCGGTGGAGTCAATTCCTCTTCTGATGCAGGAATTGATATAAACGAGAATGGAGTTGTTAGTGGTTATATTAGAGTGTCACCAGATAGAACTAACTTTTTAGTTAAAGCTCCAGCTGGTCTTGAATTTGACTTATCTCCAAGTGCTACTGGAGCTACTGGACCTACTGGATCTCAAGGAGCTACTGGACCTACTGGATCTCAAGGAGCTACTGGACCTACTGGATCTCAAGGAGCTACTGGACCTACTGGTTCTCAAGGAGCTACTGGGCCTACTGGTTCTGAAGGAGCTACTGGACCTACTGGTCCTACTGGAACATTTAGTGAGAATCCAACTTGTGTAAATATAACAACCCAAACCATTACTGGTTCAACTGGTGCTTTTACAAATCTTTTAGTTCAAAATTTATTTTCTGATTCTATAACAGGAAATACAGGGACATTCAATACCATAAAGACAACGACTGTGGAATCTCTCATTTCTACTTTAGATGTAGGTTGTAATACGAGTACAAATACTATTAATATAGGATGTGGTACAGGAGTTCAGAGTGTTAACATAGGAACAAATGGAGGAGGAAAGACGACAATTAACCTTGGAGGAGAGGGAGATACAGTGGTTGTACAAGGAACAATCTCCACGATAAACACACAAAACCTAGATGTAACAGACAAGACAATAACATTAAATGTTGGAGGTTTGACTGGGTCAGCTGGAGATGCAGGAATAAATTTTAACGAAGGAGGATTGACTGGATCTGGTTATATAAAGGTGTCTCTTACCAGAAATAATATAGTAGTTAAAGCTCCTCTAGGAACTCCTTTCACATTAACCCCTTCGTTTATTCAGAAAGGAAAAATACAAGGTATAGGTGGGACGTTTGATACATCAGATATTACAGGAACATATCAATTTGGAATTCCCTTTTTATCTACACCAACTGTAGTTGTTAGTCAAAATGGTTTTTCAGAAATCGTAGATACAAACTCGGTGTCTACAAACTCGGTGTCTACAAACTCGGTGTCTACAAACTCGGTGTCTACAAATAACTTTTCTTATAAAATTTCAAACATCTCTTCAAATAATTCAACTGGATCGCAATGGGGTGAACCGCAAACGATTGACTCTACCGGAAATGTTGGTCATTACACATCTCTTCAAATTGTTAATGGAAATCCAGCAATCTCTTATAGGGACAATAATCTCGGAACATTGAAGTTTATTCGAGCTCTTGATTCAACAGGAGGAACATGGGGGTCGGGTCAAACGATTGACTATAGTGAAGATCTTGGTCATCACACATCTCTTCAGGTTGTAGACGGAAATCCAGCAGTCTCTTATTACGATTCTTTTAATGAGTGTTTGAAGTTTATTAGAGCGCTTGATTCAACAGGAGGAACATGGGCTGTGGGACAAACGATTGATTCTAGTGCACGCGTTGGACAGTATACATCTCTTCAGGTTGTTGACGGAAATCCAGCAGTCTCTTATTACGATACAACAGATAAGGATTTAAAGTTTATTCGTGCTCTTGATTCAACAGGAGGAAGATGGGGTACGGGACAAACGATTGATACACCTGGAACTGTTGGAGAGTTCACATCTCTTCAGATTGTGGGAGGAAATCCAGCAATATCTTATCTGGATTCTACAAATGGATATTTAAAGTTTATTCGCGCTCTTGATTCAACAGGAGGAACGTGGGGTGAGGGACAACAAATAGATAGTGGAGATGTTGGACAGTACACATCCCTTCAAGTTGTTGACGGAAATCCAGCAGTCTCTTATTACGATGTACCAAATAGGGATTTAAGGTTTATTCGAGCTCTTGATTCAACAGGAGGAACATGGGGTTTGGGACAAACGATTGACGGAGCTGGAGGTCTAAACGTTGGAGAGTATACATCTCTTCAAGTTGTAAGTGGAAATCCAACAGTCTCTTATTACGATTCTACGAATAAACATTTAAAGTTTATTCGTGCTCTTGATTCAACAGGAGGAACATGGGGTGTGGGACAAACGATTGACTCTAGTGTACACGTTGGAGAGTACTCATCTCTTCAAGTTGTTGGAGGAAATCCAGCAGTGTCTTATCACGCTAATGGTGATGGATTAGATAGAGGTTTGAGGTTTATTCGAGCTAAACCGCTCACTATCGATTTCAATTATATGGCATTATGAGCTAGGGAAGAAGAAACGATACTTAACATAGCTTTCAAGAGTTATTATTTTATTTTTGTATAATAAAATAAAATAAGATATGATATGATTTAGAGTAGTTTATTGTCTCGTTAACACTCGTTCTACTGTCCAGACTAATCTTGGTTAGCTTGTCACTTTTAGTGGTTGATGTAAGGTGTATCCCAATAAACATCTTCATCGTACTCAAATCTAGAGATGGTTCATTTTAACAATAAAAAGACACGTTTATAATTCATTAGACTGCCATAGACATTTTTATGGTTGGATGGTGCAAATATCCAATCAATTCAAAGTCGCCTACATCCAATTCGTCAATTGACTTTTTGTCAATATTCATATTCAATATGGGAAAAGGTAACAACGATCTTCTCAACTGTTCCTTCAAAGGCTCAATATGTGTTAGGTATACGTGAGTATCACCAGTAGATATCACCAACTCTTTAGGTTTAAGATCACAAAGCTTGGCGATGATGTGAGTCAAGATAGAATAACTTGCTATATTTATAGGACATCCTAAAGCTGTATCCATGCTCCTTTGATACATATGACAACTCAATTGATTTTGTTCTTCAACGTGAAACTGAACAACGATACCATGACAAGGGATAAGTACACCTTGGTCGTTGTAAGAAGGACAATAAGTGGTTAACAAATGTCGTCTTGAGTAAGGATCTTTCTTCAAACCTTCAATTAGATTAGTAATCTGATCTATACCTTTATTTGCGTAGTTTACATGAGATCCTTCATAGTCTGCACCAAAATGACGCCAAACAAATCCGTACATAGGTCCTAACGTGCCTTCGGTATATTGGGTTAACCCTCTTTTGTCTAAAAACTCACGTGTGGTATTGTCTCTCCATATGTTTACTCCTTGTGATTCCAAGATCTTCGAATCACTCTCACCCCTCAGAAAGAACAACAACTCTTTGATAGTTAATTTAAACGGAACAAACTTTGTGGTTAAAATAGGTATCGACTTTGAGATATCAAACCTTATCTGTCTTGCAAATACACTTTTCGTTCCCACTCCTGTTCGGTCAGATCTCGTCTGTCCATTTTCAATGATATCTCTTACCAAGTTCAGGTACTGATGTTCTCCGTGTTGTGTAGACTTCCGAGTATACTTCATATATCTGTAGTTACATTTCTCTTCCTCTGAATAATTCATGGGTGAAAAGTCATCTATATCAAACATATCCATATTATCTATCGGAAAACGTCTATCGTAAGCTACATCTTTTTCAATGAGAGTTGCGTAAACGTTGTCGGCTAGTTTCAAATAATATCGATACAAACTCTCCCCACCAATGATGAAAACATTTTCCTCAAATTTAATCAACTCATCCAGTTCTTCAAACGATTTTACATGTACATCTGCTCCGTCTACGTGTTCATTAGATGATAATACGACGTTTTTTCTGTTTTTTAAAGGTCGTTTAGGAAGGGATTCCCATGTTTTTCTACCCATCACAATGGTAGATCCAAATGTGATCTCCTGAAAGTGTTTTAAATCTTCTTTGATATTCCATGGAATCTTGTTATCATTTCCTATACCAAATCCTTTGGTAGTGAATGTAACTATGATATTAATTCCCATAGTATGATATAGTATGATATAGTATGATATAGTATGTTCCAGATGAATATAATCATAAATAATTCATTTTTAAATGAATTATTTATGATTATATTCGAGATGTTGATTCAAAAGGATGTCAATCCTATGTCTGACAAACTATTGTTCATACTAGAGGTATAAATGTTGAATAGTGTACATCTTATCGTAAGTTTTGAATATTTAATATAATAAAATAAAATAAATTCGTATATTAAATATGGGATTTAAACTCTTTTCCTCTCTCCCTAATAGAAGTGATCAACGAAGTTTAACCGGACTTGTCTTATCTGAAATCTCAATATTGGGACAGTCTATTATTGGTCCGACTGGTCCTACAGGACCTACAGGCCCTACGGGTCAGCTTACGAGTACTGAAGTTATTGGATCAACAGGAACTTTTGATGTAATAACAACAGGTGAAATAAATTCTCTCTTTTCAACTTTAAATATTGGTTGTAATACTAGTACTGAGATTATTAATATAGGTTGTAGCTCTGGAGGCTCTGGAAGCACTGGAAGCACTGGAAGCACTGGAGGCACTGGAGGCACTGGAGGCTCTGGAGTTCAGACTGTTAATATAGGAAGTAACGGAGGATCAACAACAATTAATATTGGGGGAATAGGTGATACAGTGGTTGTTGGAGGAACGCTTGTTATTGTAAACACAGAAAATCTAGATGTTACAAACAAGACTATAACTTTAAATTCAACCGGTGGAGTCAATTCCTCTTCTGGTGCAGGAATTGATATAAACGAGAACGGAGTTGTTAGTGGCTATATTAGAGTGTCACCAGATAGAACTAACTTTTTAGTTAAAGCTCCTGATGGTCTTGAATTTGACTTATCTCCAAGTTCTACTGGACCTACTGGTTCTCAAGGACCTACTGGTTCTCAAGGAGCTACTGGACCTACTGGTTCTCAAGGAGCTACTGGACCTACTGGGGCTACTGGTTCTCAAGGAGCTACTGGAGCTACTGGATCTCAAGGAGCTACTGGACCTACTGGATCTCAAGGAGCTACTGGAACATTTAGTGAGAATCCAACTTGTGTAAATATAACAACCCAGACTATTACTGGGTCAACTGGTACTTTTACAAATCTTTTAGTTCAAAATTTATTTTCTGATTCTATAACAGGAAATACAGGGACATTTAATACCATAAAGACAACGACTGTGGAATCTCTCATTTCTACTTTAGATGTAGGTTGTAATACGAGTACAAATACTATTAATATAGGTTGTAGTACAGGAGTTCAGAGTGTTAACATAGGAACAAATGGAGGAGGACAGACGACAATTAACCTTGGAGGAGAGGGAGATACAGTGGTTGTTGGAGGAACACTTGTGACTGTGAATACTACAAATCTAGATGTTGCAAACAAGACAGTAATCTTAAATGTTGGAGGATTGACTGGGTCAGCTGGAGATGCAGGAATTAATTTTAACGAAGGAGGATTGACTGGCTCTGGTTATATAAAGGTGTCTCCGGACAGAAATAATATAGTAGTTAAAGCTCCTCTAGGAGATCCTTTCTTTTTAGCCCCTCCGCTGGTTGTTCAGAAAGGGAAAATACAAAACGCAGTAGACCCGTTTAATCCGCCAGATACTACAGGAACCTATCAATTTGGAACCTCGTTTCAAGAGACACCAAGTGTACTTGTTACTCTAGATGGAGGAACTGGTCCGATTAATTACTCAGGGAACCTAACTACAACCTCAGTCTCTACGAATGACTTCTCTTATAAAATTTCAAATATATCCCCAAATAATCCAAACGGAGTGTGGGAAGCTGGACGAACCGTTGCAACTGGTGCTAATGGTTATACATCTCTTGGAATAGTAGGGGGTAATCCAGCAATATGTTATCGCGATAGTACGTCTAGGTTGAACTTTATTCGGTCTCTTGATTCAACAGGAGGATCATGGGGGCAGGTACAAACTGTTGCAACTGGTGCTTCTAGTAGTAGTATATCTCTTGGAATAGTAGGGGGTAATCCAGCAATATGTTATAGCGATAGTACGTCTAGGTTGAACTTTATTCGGGCTCTTGATTCAACAGGAGGACAATGGGGTCAGGTACAAACTATTGACGGTAATGGTGGAACACAATCATCTCTTAGAGTCGTCGACGGAAATCCATCAGTCTCTTACACGAGGTCGGGTTTAAGGTTTATTCGAGCTCTTGATTCAACAGGAGGAACATGGGGTGTGGGACAAGCAATTGACACAACTTCAACTAATATGACGTTCACATCTCTCAGAGTCGTTACAGGAAATCCGGCAATTTCTTATCGGGACGCTACAAATGCGGATTTAAAGTTTATTCGTGCTCTTGATTCAACAGGAGAAAGATGGGGCGCGGGACAAAAGATTGATGAGACTGGAAACGTTGGAGAGAACTCATCTCTTCAGGTTGTCGGTGGAAATCCAGCAGTCTCTTATTACGATGCTACAAATACTAATTTAAAGTTTATTCGCGCTCTCGATTCGACGGGAGGAACATGGGGTGTTGGGCAAACGATTGACTCAACTGGTAACGTTGGACAGAACTCATCTCTTCAGATCGTTGGAGGAAATCCGGCAATCTCTTATTCCGACGGTGATAATGGGTTGTTAAAGTTTATTCGTGCTCTTGATTCAACGGGGGGAACATGGAGTGTGGGACAAACGATTGATATCTCATCCAGTGTAACAGCCACATCTCTTCAAATTGTCGACGGAGTTCCAGCAGTCGCTTGTATTCGATTTGCAGTTAATTTGTTGAGGTTTGTTCGAGCTAAACCCCTTGATATCAATTTCAATTATATGGCGATATGAGTTGAGAAAGTGGAAACATATAGTGTCCAATTGTATTTTATTTTTGTATAACCCAATATTTAATATAATAAAATAAATTCGTATATTAAATATGGGATTT
>Ga0247843_1005474_pt1 | contig 17620 bp, 37 predicted proteins | sample LaCruzMarch2017__FD_192420 | JGI IMG/M metagenome (GOLD analysis project Ga0247843, IMG submission 192420) | Freshwater microbial communities from meromictic Lake La Cruz, Castile-La Mancha, Spain - LaCruzMarch2017_8m | ecosystem: Environmental > Aquatic > Freshwater > Lake | place: Spain... | reverse complement strand
CTCACGTTTCAAATCAATTGTTATCAAAAATTAAATTACCTATATAATTTTTTGTTTAATTAAAAAATAATTCTTATATTTGTGGAATGAAAACAGAACTAACATATGAAGAAAGGATACAATGGTTTATAAGTAATTATTATGAAACTGGTATGGAATATGAAAGTTTATTGATAACAATGAAGGATGAAGACTTAGATAATTTTAAATGGTATAACGATATCATATCAATACCAAAATACAAAATAGAATCAAAATTTGGAACATATACAATGGAAACAAAAAGTAGCACACAAATAAGTACAGATAAACTCGGTGTGTTTATTGAACGACTTAAAAAAATAGGAATAGAAGTAAAACTATCAGGGAACTTTCCTTGGGTTTATATTAGTGAAATCAATGGTATTAGAGTAACCGAAAGGTTTTCCGGAAATCACGGATTCACTGTGATGTTTCTTCCAGGAAGAAACGACTCACCACCATCTGAATTTACAGATATTAAAGAAATTTTTAACCTTTTGAGAAAATACACAAGAGAAGGTGAAAAAATTAAGAAGAAATAAAATGAAAATTATGAAACTTTTTTTAAAAAGAAATAAAATGAAAAATAATAAATTATTTTTGGATGATGTGCGTTCCCCGAAGGATGCGATTCGGTTGATTCCTAATAAACATAACCAGTTTTACTTTGCCAACGATTGGGATGTTGTAAGAAATTACGATGAATTTGTGCAATACATTGAAGTTAATGGTGTTCCGAAGTTTGTATCATTTGATCACGATTTGGGTGATACTGCAATGGATGAATATTTTAGAAATGTCGCAACCAAAGGAACTTTGGATTATGATAACATAAAAGAAAAGACAGGACTTGACTCTGCAAAATTTCTTGTGGAATATTGTGCAGATAAAAACCAACCATTACCAGAGTATTTGGTTCATAGTGCAAACCCAGTTGGAAAAAGAAATATTGAAGGATTTTTAGAAAACGCAAAAAAACATTTAAATATATAAATTATGGACTTAACTAAACTAACAATGGACGAACTTATTTCTTTGAGAAATAAAATTGAGGGACTTATTAATTCATAAGAAGACGGGTATATCTACATCTGTTCTGTTCGTCAGTTCGGTAGTTTATGGGAAGAAAGACCAAGTAGTTTATATGGTTTGAAAGAACTTTGTGATTCATATTATTGAGACAATGGAATTGTAGACGTGTACACCAACAACCCCAATTTGGAATTTCCCAAAATGGGGTTTGAAAACTATGGTGATGTTATGTTTATTAAATCTGAAGATGATTACAGAGAGTGGATTAAACACACTAAGGCTAAAAATCTTATTGAAAATGTAACACAACGACTTGATGAATGGGATGAAAGTAAAGATTTACTATTTAAGTATCGTCCTTCTTTTGCCCCACATTGGACAAGAGAAGATGTTAGTGAATGGGTTACAGAATTTGAAAGTAAGAAGTGGGATTTTGTTGAACCAAGATCTATGAAGAAAGAATATTCTGAAGAAGATAGTGACGAATAGAAAAATTATTATTATATTTGTATTATGGAAAATCAAACATTAGGTCAAATATTGGGCGCTAAGTCTAGTGGAATATTCATTAATGATAAACAAGAGTATTGTTCGGTTTATTCGTATTACATCAGTAATAAACGGAAATTCCAGATAATTTTTTCAAAAGGTCTTACAAATATTGCAACAAGACCAGCGATAAACTCAACATCAGAAAAAAAAATATTAAAGTTTTTGAGTTCTGAAAATTTTGTAATAGTAAAAACTGAAAATAATATATAATATGGAAAATCAAAATAGCGTAGCATACGTAGGAATAATAGGATCAGTATCTGAAATACCAGGTGCTGATAACATAGAATTAGTAACTGTTGGTGGATGGAACGCCATAACTAAAAAAGGAGAATATAAAGTTGACGACCTTGTTGTTGTTGCAACTACTGATGCAGTAATACCACAAAAATTATCTGATGATTTGGGTGTGACTAATTACCTTCGTAAGGGACAAAGAGTTAGAACTGTAAAACTTCGTAAAGTTTATTCTGAATGTTTGTTAATACCAACTACTTTCGTTCCTGAAAAATACCGATATGAAGGGACTGATTGTATGGAATTATTGGAGATATTCAAGTTTGAACCACCAGTTAAAACCGTACAGTTAAGTGTTGGTGGACGTAAGATAAAATACCACCAAAATCCTAACTTCAAAGTTTACTACAAGTTCCCCAACCAAAAAAACGTACCAGATATGTTTAGTGAAGAAGATGAAGTTGTTATAACTCGTAAGTTACACGGAACAAATACTCGTTACGGAATAGTTAGAAAGAAAAAACTTTCTATATGGGACCGAGTTAAAATGTTCTTCGGAAATGAGTGGGTAGGATTTGAATACGTTTTTGGTAGTCATAATGTTGAGAAAGGATCTGATTCACAAAGTTTTTATGATACCAACGTATGGGAAGAAGTGGCTATAAAATACAACATACGTCAAAAATTGTGGGATCACGTAAAAGATACTTACGAACCATTTGACTTGAGTGAAGGTGTCGTTATATACGGTGAAATATACGGTGATGGTATACAGAAAAACTATGACTATGGTTTAACTGATATAAAATTTGCAGGATTTGATGTCCAAGTTGATGGTGAATACCAACCATATATAAGAGAAAAAACACACTTTGAAGTTATGGATTTACCACAGGTTGAAGTATTATATGGTGGTAGTTGGAATAAAGAAATACAAGATAGTTTTGTGTTTGATAATTTCATAGAAGGAACCAAAGTTCCGCACGAAGGCGTGGTTGTAAAATCTGTAACTGGTGTTCGTAATAAAGTCTCAAAATGTATAAATCCGGATTATTTAATCCACGGTGAAAAACATAATGTTGGTGACTCCCATTGATGGAGTCACTTTTTTTTATTAACTTTACAAAAAAATTAAAATATGCCTTATATAAGAACTGATATAGATTTAGAAGAAATCTATGATGAAATGGATAAACACGACAAAAGAGAAATGGCCGGATGGCTATTTGATGATGGTGTTTTGGGTTCACATCCTAATCCAGAAATTAGAAAATTAGTTAGAGGTGAGGAAGATTCAATAGGAGAAAAAGAGTTTAAAGACGCTCTTGAGAAGTTATGGAATGCTTATCACCGACTATCAAATGAAGATGAAGAATTAATTAAAAAAATAGCAAATAAATTATGATACAACCAGCAAGAGAAATAATTTTCGGAGTTTGTGATAAAACCGGAAGTTGTGATTCGTATTTTGGATTCTTCAAACGGGAAGAAGATGCAAAAAAAGAAGTTAAAATCCAAGCAGATAGATTAAAAGAAGATCTTGGACTTATGGATATTATTCTTAAAGAAGATAGGGCTGTAATACCACAGGAAGGTAGAACTGAAGAAATAGTAGTTATTATTCATCCTTTTGTTTTAAGATGATAGAAAAAACATCAAAAGTTAATTTTGTTGAGTTTATATCAAAGAATTTATTCTGGTATGCACTTATGGTTTTTTTTAACAAATCATTTAACCCAACTGATTGGTGGATTTATCAACATTTCTGGGGTGGGGTCTTGTTTGTTATATTTGAGTTTTTTATATTTAGTACGTGTTTAATAGAAAATAAAGAAGAAAATGGGAATTAAAAAATTAAAAAAAGAAAATGAAATTTTAAATATATCAATTGGTGATATGCTCGCCAAATTTGATACAAGTAAAACCAAGAAGTATTCACAATTCTTGGTAAGAATGTTTAACAAAAAAATTGATAATTGGAATAAAAATAACATGGATCTTGAGATTGATCCACGTACATCAATGGATAAATTATTACCATATAATACTTGGGAAAATACAGTGATTAGAAATTTTGTCTGTGATTATATTTTTACTTGGAATAGCATGGAAAGATTTGTTGAATTTACAGAACTAATGGAAAAAGGTGTGATTAATGAAAAAGACATCAGTAAATATGATTCCTGGGATATGTTGGAAACACAGTTATTTGAGGCCAAGAATCGTGAGTTGTTTAAAAGATCAAAAAAAGAAATTCACAAGATTTTTGAAGACGATAATTATATGATTTTTAAACCATTGACCTATGCGTCATCTTGTTCGTATGGGTATCAAACAAGATGGTGTACCGCAATGGTAGATGATTCTGGGTATTTCTACAACCATTCAAGAGGAATCTTAATTTATCTTATTGACAAAAAAGAAAATAAAAAGTTTGCGTTTTATAAACATTTTCCACGAATATATGAAATTTCGGACGATCACGAACAATACGCCTTTAAAACATATAACCAGGAAGATAAACAAATTGATACAATCCAAACTGGTCTTCCAATGAACATCCTTCAGATAATTTTAATGGAGTGTGATTTAAAATCACCAACTACAATTCCAAATTATAAGTTGTTTTCTGAAGAAGAAAAAGATAATATGAGAATACACCACGGACCATTACTGGACGATGAAGATCTTGGTGGAGAAGAAAAAATGATGGTTAGTGAAGAATTACCAGTACCAGAAAGAAATCCCGACGGTTTTAGATTGGTACCAGCAGTTCATCGTTTGAGAAGAAACGCAATAATACCAATGCCTGCTCTTGAACCACACGGTGAAGATGTAATGGAATCTGAAATTGAAGAAGAATCAACTGAAGAATATTTGGAAGAATTAAAACTACGTGTTGATATTGCTAGAGAAGAATTAGAAGGACAAATTATAGAACACATATCAATTCATAGAAGTTATGACAGAGAAGATTGAAGTATTAGTTAGGTTTGCAAATGAAGGGGTTTATTATAACACAATAAAAATAGACCCTTCTAAAATAAGTGACCCCATGGTTTTTATTAATGAGGTGTTCTTTACTATAGATGGTATACGAGTTGCGATAAAAAAAGAAGATTGGGAAAAAATAGAACAATGGAACGAAATTGGAAAAAAGAATTAAGAAAAATTTTAATAAAAAATAATATGAGCGAAGAAACATTAGAATATACTGATGATGAAAGAATGGATGATAGTATATATGATCCTATTGTCAGTAAACCGGTTGAAGAAGAAAAAGTTGATGGTGATATTCCTTCTTGTTGGAGTAATTTAAAAAATAACGAATACGCTCCTGCATACCCCACAGTTCCAAAAGTTCCTGCTGGTGTTTATGAAATTGGATGGAACAACGGTTTATCAACATATACAGTTAAGAAACAACCATTCAAAACAGACGAGCTATACCATCTACCATCATATGAAATCACGGACATCTTAAAAGATATTGATAATTTCTGGAATAGAGCGGACAACTACAAGAAGTATAACTACATCCATAAAAGAGGGATTTTAATGTATGGTGAACCAGGTTGTGGTAAGTCAGGGATTATTCAACTAATATCACAACAAATAATTGAAAAAGATGGTATTGTAATCAACGTTAAAGATGAAGAAGATGTTGAAAAGTTTACATCATTCATTGCAACATTTAGAAAAGTTGAACCTAATAGACCACTTATTGTTTTATTAGAAGATATTGATTCGTTGGCCGGTGAAGGTAGAAGTCAAACCGCCAGATTATTAAACATTCTTGATGGTGTTAAACAAATAGAAGGTGTTGTTTATATTGCAACAACAAACTATCCTGAAAAACTACAGGAAAGAATTACAAATAGACCATCTCGTTTTGATAGAAGATATAAAGTAGAACTTCCAAATGAAGACATCAGAAGAGCATACATTGAACACAAATTAAGTAAGGATGACTTGAAAGGTATTGACATTAAAGAATGGATTAAAAAAACTGAAGGAATGTCATTATCACATTTAAAAGAAGTTGTAATTTCTGTTATTGTTATGGGTAGAACTTTTGAAGAAACAATTGATAATCTTGAAGGGTTGAAAAAAACACCAACAATTAAAGGTAGTGGTAAAGTAGGATTTGGAAATTTGTAAAATGAGATACCACGCAAATTTTTATACAAATAGATTGGCCAAGGAATGGTTGAAAAATGGTAAGATTATTATAGCTTGTGATCTTGATGATACAATCATTCCTTACAACGAAGAAATAAAAGACAACTGTAAAAAAATGGTTGACTTAATTTTGGAGTGTCAAGAAGAAGGAATATATTTTTTGATAAATACGGCAAGAAGTAAGGACAAATTACAGAAAGCAAAAGAACAAGTTGAATCTCTGGGTATTGTTGTTCACGGAGTAAATGAAATGCACCCAGAATGGAATAGACCTTATGGTGTTAACGGAAAATTGTATGCGAACATCTTCCTTGATGACCGTGGTGGATTTTGGGATGCTTACTGGACTTTACTAAACGCATTAACTATTGTTAAAATAGAAAGAAAAAATGGGTATAAGGATGAACAACAATCATAGAACAGACGCAGAGTTTGAAAACTTCCTTGAAAAAATTGGAGGACTTCAAAGGGCATATAGAATTGACAAAGGACCAATACTTGAACGAAATGAACTCAACATTGGTAATGGTTGGTTGGGTATTGTACAAAGATTATTTGAAGTTTTATTAAAACTTGGATGGGATAAAAGTTTTGTCAATGTAAAAGAAAAGTTTGGAGGTATGAGTATATTTTTGGATAACCTACCAGAAAATGGATTTCATTTTGTTATTGAAGCTGAAAGAGAAACATTCCAAATTTGTGAAGTGTGTGGTGAACCCGGAGAACAAAATACAATTAATGGGTGGGTTTATACACTTTGCGATGAACATAGAGATGAAAAACTTTATGTTGAATATGAAGGAAAAAGATATTTAAAAAAACTTATGGAACCAATAAAAAATGGTGACATATATTTTAATACTCTTACAAATAAAATTGAAACTTGTGAAACTGATAACTTTTTTGATCCCTGGTCGTTAAAAGTTATTGAAGTTATAAAAAATAATGATTAAATTTTGATATGGAAACGGAAATTGAAAGATTAAATAAAATGAGAGAAAGAATAATTGAAAAAGGTGAAAAGGTAAAAAATAACCCAAAACCAAAAAAAAAACGTAAACAAGATTTGGGTGATGATGGTTACAAACCTATGACATTTACTATTCATCCAGAAGAAAGTAAAATACTTAACGAATGGATGGGTAATATTTATGGTGTTTACGGTATGTATGGTGATTTTGAATATAAGTTTAAATCTACCGGTGGTTTAGGTTATGAAATTTGGGTTTATAGTGATTTAGCAAAAACCGAAATTTGTTTAACAGAAGATGTTGACTATTAAAAAAATGTATAATATAATTAAAAAAAAATAAGTTATGACGATTAAACAAGCATTAAAATTAAAAAACAAATTGGTTCACGAATTAAATGAACTATTAGTAAAACTACATAAAAATAATTCTGTAATCGAAGGAAACCAAAGAGATTATTCAACAAAGGAAACTCTTGCAATACTTTACACAAAAGTTGACGAACTAACATCACTTAAAAGTCAAATTCACCAAGCAAATACGGTAATTTATGATAAAATTTTTTTATTATCTGAATTGAAATCGTTAGTTAAAAATTTAAAAGCACTTGATTGTACAAATGGTATTTCTGAAGATTATTACGCAAGACGTAATGAAGGAAATACAGTAAAAACTAGTGAAATTACGGCAGTCGAAAGAGATAATGAAGTTAAATTTTTGGAAACAAGAATCGAACAATTACAAGACGAATTGGATTATCATAATTCAGTGACCTATTTGGAACCTTACGAGGACCAAGTATAAGAGTAATTAGTATGTTTGTGATTTTTAATCTACAACTTGTAAGAATCGATGGTTAGATCTGATACTGCATTCAAAAGTTAAAAATCAAGCGTTCAACATTTAGGTAAGTCAAAATTTAAAACTCAATTTCTCGAATCACACAACATCTAATTTACTCTAACCCCAAGACTTTAAAAAGTTTTGGGGTTTTTTGTTTTTAATTTTTTTTTAATGTATTTATATAAAAATAAATAAATAAAAAAAAACAAATTAAAATGGCTTATGTAATAATTAACGATCCTACTGGTGGAACAACGTCAACAGTAAGACAAGGAAATTGTAACACAGTTCCTGCAATCTATGCAACCGTATCTGGTGGTAGAGGAAATACATCAAATTTCTGTTATGCAACAGTTGCTGGTGGATTTGGAAACTTATCAAATTGTAACTATACATCAATTGGTGGTGGATTCTATAATACAGCAAAAGGTTATATGTCCGTAATTAGCGGTGGTAGAGAAAATGATGCCCTTGGACAATACTCAACGATTGGTGGTGGTTTAAGAAGTACCGCAACTAGTGTGTACAGTACAATTGCTGGTGGTAGAGAAAATACCGTTTCTGGGAATTATAGTTCTGTATTAGGTGGTCTTAACAATAAAGTAACTGGTGCTTTTTCATCTGTCCTTGCTGGATGTAATATTACAGCATCGGCGGCTAACACAGCATATGTACCAAATCTTAATATTAGAAATGTTGGAAATGGTACACCTTTAATAAACCTTGGACTTGATTCTTCTGGATTTGTTGTAACTGGTGTTACAACAACAGATATATTTGTTTCTGGTCTTACATATAATAATGGAACAGGAATTCTTACTCTTACAAATTCTAATGGAAACACTTTAAACGCTTCTGGTTTTTTAACAGGTACAACAGATGTATTTGTAACTGGAGGAACATACTCTAATGGAACAATAACACTCGATAGACAAGATGGTTCTGTTGTTATAAATGGATTATATACTGGTGGAACAGATTACTATTTAACAGGTTTAACATTTGATAATGGAACATTTGATTTAACAGCATCCGTTAATGATGGTAATGATTATACGGTTAATCTTGGTATTCTATCTTCTGATATGACTGTAACTGGAGGAACATATAATTCTAACACAGGTGTTGCAACATTTACAACAAACTCAGGAAACACATTTAATGTATCTGGATTCTTAACTGGATTTACAGATGTATTATTAACTGGTGCTTCTTATAATTCTGGAACTGGAGTTTTAACACTTACAAATTCAGATAGTAGTATAGTAACAGCATCTGGATTTTTAACTGGAGCATCTGGTGGATCTGGTATTATCATTGTTGGTACTGGTGCTGACTCAACTTTAAGATGTGGGAATAGTAACCTTGCTAACTTTAGTTTCTCAACTGTAAGTGGTGGAAAACAAAATTCAGCAAGTGGTTCTTATTCTAATATAGGTGGTGGACAATTAAACACAATAACTGCTCAAGCCTCAACAATAAGTGGTGGTAGAAGAAATAAAGCAAATGGGTACACCTCAACTGTAAGTGGTGGTGAATGTAATGTATCTTGTTCACAATATTCATTTGTTGGTGGCGGTCAAAACAATACAGCAATTGGTGATTATTCTGTTATTGCTGGTGGATGGGTAAATCAAATATTAAATGGTGATTATTCTGTTATTGCTGGTGGATGGGTAAATCAAATATTAAATGCTATTAATAGTTTTGTTGGTAGTGGATATTATAACAGAATATCGGGTTCTACCGCAAGTCAAAGTTTTATTGGTGCTGGAGAATGTAACTTAATAACTACAACTAGATCTTTTGTTGGTGCTGGTCTATGCAACACTGTTTCTGGTTGTTATTCATCAATTCTTGGTGGCTTATGTAACACAACTTTAGGTGTTTATTCAACAATTGGTGGTGGTTATTGTAATAAAATTGGTACATCTGTTAACACACAAGTTAATGGTTCAGGAAGTGCAATATTAGGTGGTTATTCAAATATTATCACGACCCAACAAAAAACTTTCATTATAGGGTCAGACATAACAGCAGATAGACAATGTACAACATTTGTAAATAACCTTTCAATTATGAATGTACCAACAAGTGCATTAGGATTACCAACTGGAGCTGTTTGGAGAAATCCAGCAACAAATGGTTTATTTATTGTACCTTAATTAATAAAATAATAAAAATTAAAACCCCAATTCTAAGTTGGGGTTTTTTTATTTAAAATAATTTCATATATTTACAATATGATTTTGTTATTAATTGCAATAGTATTATTTATTGGTTATAAATTTAAACATAAAAAAAGAATGGGTGAACACCCATTCAAATCATTTTTCGATAAAAATGACAGATAAAGAAAAAACACGTATTGAAAAATTTCTTGAAATACATTTTGGGAATTTAGAAGTTAATGCAACCAGAAACGGTAAATACAAATCTTTAGGACATAAAGACGATAACACAACTATTTTTTTAATTGAGGAAACCAATAGTCAAATTTTTGTTGATGCAAAAAAAGTAATTGACCCAATTTTAAGTATGTTTAATACAGATTACACAGAAACATATGATTTTGTTAAAGAATGGATACAAAAAAGATATGGTTTAGAGTGTATTTAATTAATTGAAATTAATAGTAAAGAATAATTTGTAAATTCAATTTTAATTTATTATCTTTGTATCTATGAAAATATTGATACTTGATCACGATGGTGTTTTGGCACTTTCTTCACAATGGGGTGGGCGTTTTAAGAAAAAAGGGTTTGATAGTAACCCCGAAACTCCTTTGGATATACGAATGGATAGCTTTGATTCAAAAGCAGTTAAAGTATTAAATGAAATCATAGAACTTACAGGTTGTGAAATTGTTGTTTCTTCTGATTGGAAAAAACACGGAACATTAGATGATATGAAAGAAATGTATAAAACTCGTGGAATAAAAGAACCATTAGATTTAACACCAAACATAAAAGACTGTAAGAATTTCGTTAATGAACACGAATGGATGGCAATGTGGGAATTGGAACATTCACGAGCAGTTGAGATAAAAAACTGGTTACACGACCACCCTGAAGTAACACACTGGGCTGCTATTGATGACCTTAATATGGGTAAAGATGGATCATCTTGGAAATTGTGGGGTCTTGATAACTTTGTTCACTGTAAACGACCACACAACGAAGGAATAAAACAATCTGGAATCAAAGAAAAAATATTAAAGTTTTTGGAATGAAAAACATAAAACAATTATTTCGTGGAAATCTTGAACTTATTGAAAAACCAGAAGTGCAAGAACTTATTGAATATACTCAAGAACTTGAAGGACAACTATTAGAAAGAAAAATTGAAGATAGTTACGATAAAGAACATATGTTAAAATCGATGCTTTCAGATATCCTTACAAGTTGTAGAGAGTATGAAGAAAACAAAATGCTTGAAGATAGATACCCAGAACTATATGAAAAAGTTGATGCCGATTCTTTAGTTAAAAATTTAATGGATTATATTATATCTATGAACGTTAAAAATGATTTGAGGTTATGAAAAAAAGAGTTTATTTAATTGATATTGATGGAACAGTATGTGACGATATAAAAAACGAAGATAGTTATTTATATAAAGATGTAAAACCATACGAGGGCTCAAAAGATGAAATTAATAAACTTTATGATGAGGGGAATAAAATAGTTTTTTTCACTGCCAGAGAATATAAAGATAAGGGTGTAACTCTTTCCTGGTTATGGAAACACGGATTTAAATTTCACGACCTTATAACGGACAAACCAAGATGTAAGGAAGATGAAGAATATGTGTGGATTGATAATAAACCTGTAAGAGGTATAACATATAAAGGAGAGTGGGGACCAATTGTTGAAACAAAAAACCAGGAAGTCGAGACTCTATTAAATTTTAATATTGAAAAATGATAAAGAAAGTAAAATTATTCATCGTTGATGAAAAACCATATTTAGTATCACTAGATAAACTTGAAGTTGGTGATAAGGCTGTTGTAACAGTTGGTGGTAAATATCCGTCAATTGTTGAATGTGGTAATGAACAAATTATTGATTTAATCACAAATAGTAAATTAACATTGACACAACCATTTAAAGTGTATATGGGTCCAGAAAAAGTTAATTTGACTCAAGAACAAATTGAAAAACTTACCGAAGAAGAATCTGATGGTGTATTAGAAGTTGTTGAAGAAAACGGAACAATAACATATAACTTATGATTTTATTAGAAAAAATTTTATTTGGACTATTACTGGTTGCTGTTCTTACAGTACTTGTAGAACTTTATATTAGAAAGAAAAAAGAAAAAAAAGATGAATGATGTTTTAATTGAAACACCAAAAGGTGTTGGAAAATTACATAATATTTATGTTTCTGAACTTGGTTACCTAATGGTTAAAATAGAATTTGATAACGGGACATACACCGGATATAATCTTGGTAAACACAACCCATCAGATAATTTATTTACAAAAGAACTATTCAAAGGTGAACTCATTGGACTTACACGGGATTAGACATTCCGAAGTAAAAGTAATTCTGGATCAATTCCTATGGGACAATATGCAAAAAAAAGTAAAAGAAATATCGGTAATTACCGGTCATAGCGAATATATGAAAAATATTGTTAAAGAATGTATTTATGATTACAATATGACATACCAGGAAGAATATTTAAATCCCGGAAAATTAATTATAAAACTTGTTTGATTAAAAAAAATTTCATATTTTTGTCTAAAGATTATAAAATGACAGATAGAAAAAAATACCTTTTATCACAAGACTTTCAAATGACCTTCACTCAAGAATCTGATTGTTGTGACGATAAAGAACAATATATCACAATCAAAACACAAAACGGTGGTGGAGGTGATTTTTACGTTATCGACACAGAAAGATGGGCATTTGATAATATCCCAGAATTAATTACAATCTTAAAAAGATTTGAAGCAGCACACAGTTTAATTAAACAAAAAGAATTAGAATAATGAAAGATTTAAATGACCAAGAATTGTTGGATTTAGCCTACAATGAAATACGTAAAATGGATATCCATATTATATCAACAGTTATATTTGTTATAGCTTTAGTTGCTGAATTTATTTTAGCTTTTTTACAAATAATTGTATTACCAGTTTTTTTTATTTTCTTATTTGCTATTATATATTACCATAATCAAAGATTTAAAAAATGTGAAAAGAGAGTTGAAGAAATATTAAATGAATTAACATCAAGAGATATATGAAAATTTTGAACTTAATAATTTTATTACTATCTTTATCCAGTTGTGCAAACTGGAAGTATAAAGATGTAGAATACGAAAGTTGTAAAAACCTAGAAAAGATACACGTTCATTTATATCACCACGATAGTTGTGAATGGCATTGTTTAAATTTGGAAGAAGGGAAATATACAATTGAAGATAAATTTAGAATCAAGTATAAGACAGATAAAAAAGGAAAGGTAAAAAAAGTAAAATTAGTAAAATGAAAAAAGTATTTTTAGCGGTTTTAATGGGTGTTATGGTAACATCTTGTACAGAGAACGAAAGAGTAAAAACCTAGGGTGGAGAAGGAACGATTAAACTACCAAAAGGTCGTAAATTGGTAACAGTTACTTGGAAAGAGACTCAGGTTTGGTATTTAACAAGACCTATGGATTCAAGTGATGTTGCTCAAACATACCAATTCCACGAAGAATCATCTTGGGGTGTTATTGAAGGGACTTATAACCTTATAGAAACAAAGTAATATGACAGAAAGAGAGTTAATACTTTTGGGTTTCAAAAGTGAAGAAATGAGAGAACACGATGAAGATGAAACTTACTACTACGCTTTAGATATTGTTGATGGAATTACGTTTATAACACCACCAAACGAAGAAATAAAAGAAGATAACTGGTATGTTGATTTTTTTAATACAGACCCTATAATTAGATTTCACGAGTTTGAGGAAGTCCAAACGTTAATAACTGTATTAAAAAATAAAATAATCAAATAATAACTTTATGGAAGACAAAAGAATTGTACAAGGTAAATTAATGAATACACACAGGATTGTCATTAATGAAATTGCGGATATAAAATCCAAAAACATTGAACCAACAGAGGAAGATCAGAAAAAAATTAAAAAATTAGAAGGACAATTAAAACTTATTGCCGACAGTTTATATAGGTTATACAATGAATAAAATACCAACACACGATCCACAGACCGGAGAACTTAATCCCTATTACGAAGAACTAACAGGTGAGAAAAATCCATTATCACCTGAAGATGAAATAGTTATACCAACATTTGATATGAGAAGCTTGGTCGGAAAAAATTTTAAATTCAAAGGTCAATACGGATTATCAACGTGGACTGATAAAGTAAAGGCGATTAGATCACACAATAGCGTTCAATTTGACGTACCATTAGACTTTAAATTACCAAAAGAAGGAGAACCATTTAAAGTCCATCCATTCAAAATAATTGGTACGAAATATAAGTTTTTTGTCGTATCAGAAAGAAGTGAACAAAATTATGAATTTGAAGATTGTATTTTTTTAATAGATTAGATTATGGAACAAAGAAGTACTCACTACGGTGATATATCAAAATGGATAGAAAAGGTAATTGACTCTTGTGAGACATACCAACAGACACATAGTGCCAGACAATTGGTTAGAAATTTTGAAAAACAATTAATGAGAATTACTCCAGATAAATATTGGAACAGTTATCAATACACTGTTATTCATCCACTTCGGGATTTGGTTAGAATTAAACGACAATCATTCATAAATAAATCGGAATGAACGAAGAAATAGAATACGATTACCTAATAGGTTTTATAGAACAATTTGGTGATGGTCCTCTTGGTGAATTAAACCCAGATGATTGGGACGCACTACAATTTTTGAGATGGTTAGAACTCAATAACTATAAAATAATAAAAAATAAATAATATGAATAAAAATATGTTTGACCCAAATATGATGAAAAACCTTAATGAGATGATGAAAAACATTAGTATTCCTCAAGTGCCAACACAAAATCCATTTGGATTTGGAGGTATGAAAAAGTATATTTTTGCATTAGCTGGACTTTTAATGTTGTCCGGATTTGGTATTGGTGTTTTAGTTGGTTTGTTATTCTAAAAAATAATTGTATCTTTGTGGTATGATTTCCGATAAACTTAAAAATATACCACAAAATCCAGGATGTTATTTGTTCAAAAACGACAAAGAACAAATCATCTATGTTGGTATGTCCAAGTTTTTACCAAAAAGAGTATCGTCTTACTTTCAAAAAAATCATACTGGTAAAACAAAAACCCTTGTTGAAAATATTGTTGATGTTGAGTTCAAGATTACCTCATCAGAACAAGAAGCAATTATCCTTGAGGAAGAACTAATCAAGTTATACAAGCCAAAGTTCAATATCAAAGGAAAAGACGACAAGACAAGAAAATGGTCTTTGTGTTTTACAGATGAAGACTTCCCAAAACTGGAAATTGTCCGAGACAAACAAGATGATAGATTATCACTTGATTTTACATCTGGAAACTTATGTCGTGAAATCTACAAACTTATTCACGATGTATTTGAACTTCGTAGTTGTTCTTATGATTTAACAGAAGAAAACATCGCAAAAGAAAAGTTCAAGACTTGTCTTGAATTTCACTTGGGAAGATGTAACGCTCCTTGTGTAAACAATATCAAAAAGTTTTATTACAATGAGATTATTCGTGATGTGAAAAAAGTTCTATCACTTGATATTTCCAGTCTTAAAACAAAGTTGAAAAAGTCTATGAAGTATCATTCAGACAATCTGGAGTTTGAAAAAGCACAACACTTATTATCGAAACTTACAAATTTGGAAAGTATCGATAGTAAGTTGAATGTTATTAGATTACAGAAATACAACAAAAAAGCTTTTGATGTAAAAAATATCCTTGGTCTTATTAATCTTCCACAGACAATTGAAGCATTTGATAATTCACACAACCAAGGTGATTCCAATGTTGCAGCTTCAGTTAGATTCCAGAACGACAATCCAGTTAAATCTGAATACCGTAAGTATATTATCAGAACCGTAGATGGTATTGATGATTACGCATCGTTTGATGAAATACTTAATCGTAGATTCAAAAGATTAATTGACGAAAAACAAAAACTTCCAGATCTTGTTGTGATTGATGGGGGTAAAGGACAATTAGGTATTGCAAGAAGAGTATTTGAAGAACTTGGAATATTAAACCAGGTGGACCTTATTTCAATATCAAAAGATTCAAACCACAAATCATCCATTATTCATAAAGTTGATGGTTCCGAATTTGATATTAAAGACAATATGAACTTTACAATGTTTGGTAAAATCCAGGAGGAAGTTCACCGATTTGCAATCAAGTTTCATCGTGACAAACAATCCAAAAAATTGTTTTTATAATGTTTGAATTATAATATAAATTCTTTTATACTTAATAAAAAAACTGATATGATAAAGAAATTAAATAGGTGGTTTGAACTCAACTTGGGTTGGTTCTTCATCAATGGAAGAAAACAAGAACAATGGAATGAATACTTAAAAAACAAATATAAAAAATGAAAACAATGGAAGTAAATTTAGGTGTGGGAATGAATATGTTATTCCCAGAACCAATACAAATCGTTATTGACGATACATTTGAAAAGAGATATGAAAGTTACCGTGAGTTTGTTAAAACTATGGAAGAACCGGATTATGATTATTTGATGGACGATCCTAACCAAAATAAAGTAAGAGAATTTACATTTGAAGAATTTGTTGAGATGTATGAGAATAGTACCAGTCTACAAAAAAAGTTTAATTAATATGGATGATAAAATAAAAGAAGAGGATTTGTGGTGTGAGTATAGTGATTTACCATCACCTAAAGCCTATATTAAATGTGCCGATTACGATAGTATGGGTAATCACGGAAGATTTCCGATGGTTAAACAAAAGAAAGGATCAGGATTAAAGAATCTTTTAAAAAAGATAATGGGGAGATTAAAAAAATGGTAAGTATTAGTAATCTTTTGATTGGTATTGTATTTGGTTTTTTTGCTCAAGTATTAACATTTTTTCAACTACAGGGACAATTAAAATTTGATTGGTTTAAGGATCATTACTGGTTGACAGTTTTAATGGGTATTCCAATATCTATGTTGTTTATGTATTCGGTTAAAAATATGATAATTGCATTTAATGGTGAAATGTGGCCGTCAAGGTTAATCGGGTTTAGTATTGGGACTATTGTGTTTACGTTATTAAGTTGGTCAGTATTTAATGAACCTTTAACAACAAAAACATATGTGTGTTTGTTTTTATCATTTATGATACTTGTAGTACAATTATTTTGGAAATAAAACTAATATGAGAAGAAAAATTCAAAAAATAATGCTATGGTTTTCATATCGGTTTCCCAAGAAAAAAAGAAAAGATATTTGGAATCTATAATAGTATAAATACTAAACTTAATAGGGGTAAACCCCCATATTAACTAAAAATACTTTTCAAATCAAAATAGATTGTTTAAGTTTGTATAAGAAATTAAAAAATAGAAAATGATACACCAAATTAAAACATCAACCAATAAAATTCTTGTGGAACTAAAAGTTATTGATCACGGAACAGAATTTTATACTTCAAACGAACTTTCAACACTCAGACAAAAAATAACTGAGGCAAACAAAGAACACGGTTTACAGTTTGAAAATGATTTCTCATCTTTAGAAGGAATCAAAAAAGAATTGATTGAAG
>Ga0247843_1005473_pt1 | contig 17620 bp, 2 predicted proteins | sample LaCruzMarch2017__FD_192420 | JGI IMG/M metagenome (GOLD analysis project Ga0247843, IMG submission 192420) | Freshwater microbial communities from meromictic Lake La Cruz, Castile-La Mancha, Spain - LaCruzMarch2017_8m | ecosystem: Environmental > Aquatic > Freshwater > Lake | place: Spain... | reverse complement strand
CAACCCGCCAGCTGATGATTTCATCGCTAATACGGCTAAGTTGGAATTGGCCGCCTAACCGGCGGCAAAGACGTCATCTTTCCTGACAGCTACCGTACTCATGGCCTACGCAAGCAGCATTCAAACCGTCACCGACGCCAATGGGACGGTGCATGCCTTCCTGGAAGTAGACGGTCTGCTGTGGCAGTGCAAGTGGAATGCCCAGGCCCAGCGTTGGGATCAGGCCCAGGTGGTGCCTGGGGCCTATGGCGGCGAGAAGCTCCAGGTGCTGCTGGTGGAGGATCTCTGGCCCACGAGCGGAAAAGATGGCAACCAGGCCGGTAAAACTCCGGGAATTGTGCTGGCCTACCGGATCGGCTCGGGTGAAGCAGCCCAGGTGTACGCCACGCTCGGGCAGTGGGGCAGCGACGGCGAGCTGAGCTGGAACGAGCCGCTGCTGCTCGGCGGCAGCGGCACGGTCACCGAGGCGATCGGGCTACGCAGCAGCGGCGATGGCAGCTTTGAACTGATCAGCCAGCGGCGCGAGCCGGCCGCGGCAGATCCAGGCAACACGCTGCAGACAATCACGGGTGCCCGCTCAGATAGCGAGCTGATCAGGCAGAGCTTCAGGGTGAGCGGCAGTGGCGCAATTGGCTATCAACTCGGCAACATCACCACAGGCGAACCAGACCCTTCCCCCGCAGAGATCACCCCCACCAGCGAGCCAGCCGCTGTGGCACCGGCTTCTGCCACGGCCGGGAGCACGCAGTTCAGCAGAGCGGAGCTGCAGGTATCACAATCACAGCCGTTAATGCAAGCGGAACCATCACTGCTGGAAGCCGCAAGCAGTGGTCTCCGCGCATCAGCCAATGGCTTGGGATCGCCATTGGGAGTTGGCTGGAGTGGTGGGTTCGGCATAAGGGCGGGGAATCCGCAAGGACAGTACACAGGCGTACTATCTCTCGCCGCACTAGGGCAGACACGAGCGCGCTGGCAGCTTGTCATCCCGAATTCGTCGCCGCAGAGCGATTGGCTTCCAAGAAATAGTTCCAGACAACTATTAGAACCACTCTCTGATGCCGTAAGAACTTACAATGATGCGGCACAACTAGGCAAACGGGAATACAAGCGTAGCGTTGGGTTCGTGGGCGCCTTTGGGACGTATGGATTTGGCACTCAGGTCACAAGGAATGACATTGGCATCACCTATATCATTGAAGGCAAGAAAGAGAGGGGAAACGTCGGTCGAGCTCTAGATTTAGCGCAGAATAACGGCGTCGGTGCTATCCTTAAGCAAACGCGAAACTACTATACGTTTCTAGCAAGCCTGCAAACAAAGTACTACTTTGACAGCTTAAATGTATTCAGCCCGCAGGGCTTTAATCTCGAAAAGGTTAAAAACACCTTCTCTGCGACTGTTGGCTGGGATCGCCAGGTAAGAGAAAGGTTGGAGACAGGAGGTTACTTACAGTACTTATACGGGTTTTCATTTGGGTATGCCGGCCAATACACACAGAAGGCCATTAATGCTGATGGATTCCTTCCTGAGGACTTGAAATGGATAGGCTACTCTGCAGCAGTTTTAGGGCCAGTTTTCGGATTGTTGGCTCAGAATCAGAGTGCCAGCAACGGCTTCAAAAACGCAAATAACCTAAATAGTGATCGGGCTAACAACAATACTAGCTTCTACAATACGTTCAACAAAGGGGGGATTTTGTGGAATGCGAAAGATGCCAAGGCAGATCCCTACCAGAGCTACCAGGGATTCCAGCTCCTGCAGGCTTTGGCTGGAGTTACCTATGCAATCGCTGCGCCCATCTCAAGTGCTATCGGCGATTCGACATATCGTACAGGTTATCAAAATGGCTTGGTGTTGAGAGGCCAGATTGGTCTGCGGTATCTCTATAAGAGCATTGGTGGATTCTACGGAAATCTCAGAGCTGGCTTCTATGACTACTTTAATCAAGAAGCTTTTAAGAAAGCTGATGGATCCTACTCTCCCTGGCAACTAAAATTACAATTAGATGGCGGGGCAGCATTCCCATTTGGCGTCAGCGTGCCACTTTTAGCTGTTCAATATACGACTCCGAAGCCATATACCACAGCTCTAGCCTCTCAATCCTTCGGTGCAGCGAACGCCACGGGCAATAGTTCCATTGATAATTACGCCTATCTGCCGGCCGGTGGATCCACCTTGCTGCCGAACACAGGCGATAGCGATGGGGGAGTTCCGCTAGTCGTTAACTCATCCAATCTACAGCTTTTCACTCTAAGTAACTACACAGGCGGCGCTGGAAGCAGCACGAGCTCCCCTTTGCAACTGGTAAACCGAGGATCAGGCCTGATCCCCGGCACTTACGAAGGGGTACCGATCCTTGCTGAATCGCTACCAGGTTCGGCTGGCGCCACCTTCAGCTTCAACGTTCTCGGTGATGGGACACTTGACCCAACATCGATTCAGATCAAGGTCCCGCCATCCAGCATACCCAGTGTTCTTAATGGACAATATCTATTTCTGCCTGAAACAAGCAGAGATAGTGGAAATTACGCGCTGATCCCTGATGTGTTCAGCACCGGGATTCTGCAACCCCCTGCTGACAGCAGCAACCTGCAGGACATCCGCGACCTTCGGACACAGCTACCAGTCATCACGGCCCGCGCCAGCACGACATCCACGCTTACTCCTCAGGTTCTCACCATCAGCGACATCGTGGCGGTTCCCCAGGTGGTGCTGGTCAACACCAGCACAGCCACCGGAACCACAAGCTTCACCAATCCGATTCCTTCAGACAACAGCCTAAGAACCTACAAGGATGTGCCGGTCAGCCTGAACGTCGGTGCTCTGAACACCACCACCGCCAGCGTCAGCCTCAGCAATGGCTCGATCGTGAAGGTCGTCCTGGATGATCCTCTTTATCTGAGCTCTACCCCAAGTACAAGCCTTACTCTCACTGTTGATCTGCTGTCGGATTTAGAATTTATCACTGACTACAAGCCAACAGCTGAAAGCAGCAATCCGGTCTTCACCGTGAATGCCCAGGTGCTGGGTTACAGCAATGTGGTTGAGGATCAGTCCTACAGCGCCAACCCGGGCGCGCCCGCGAATTCAGATCAGTCAACAGGTTCTTCGCAGCAAGTCTGGTTGGCCGATGGCATCAACGATCAGTGGCAGCAGACGCCAACGCAGGGTGGCTGGCCTGTGTTCAACCGGGTGGTGTTTGGCAGCTTCGACAGTACCAGCAAACTGTGGACAGTCAATTACCTGAATGGCAGCCAGATCGATAGCACCGGCGTCAAGAAGCCTGTAGCAGAGCTCGGGCCAGACAAGGTCACGCTGGAATACCTCTACAACACTCTTGGTTCAGATGGTAAAGGCCCTGTGACCACCTTCAGCGCCGCCAGCACACCCACCGTGATCTCGCTGGCAGGTCAGACAGGTGAACTGTTTGCCAATTCCACAGCCGTGTTCTGGGTGGAGGCCAGCAAACCGGTCATCCCGGTGGCAGCGAAGGGAGATGGAAGCACAAGTTATCAGGATTTTCTCAATCAGCTTTATGGCAGTCAACAGATCAACTATCGAATCAAAAAGCCGAATGGCACCTGGGATACGCCAAATGAATTATATGCTCCGGTGGATGCGGTGATCCGCCATCTCAAAGCCTTTGCTGTGGAGATGGATGGCACTATCCGCACCCTGCTGGTGTGGGATGAAACCTCAATCTCCACAATCAAGGGCACGCCTCCTGATCCGATCGCGATCACCGGCTGGATTGATGACAACAGGCTGACCCTCACGGATGCCAGCAGCGGTCTGCGCATCGGCGATCTGATCAGTGGTGATGGCGTCAAGCAAGGCACCCTGGTCACCGGGATCATCACCCCGTTTGATCCACTCACCCAAAAGGCCGTTTACAGGCTCAGTACCAGCCAGAGCCTCGGCAGCACGTTCCAGCCTGTGGCCCTCAACGCCACACCGCTGCTGCCGCCCACGGTGCTCAAGGCGGGTTTCCTTAATCCAGCCGCAAATACCAATCAGTGGAGCGATCTGTTCAGTGAGGGGGGCAGCTCCACCATCACCACGATCCCCTGGGATCAGACCAACGACATCGGCGTCGGCATCGAATCGCTGTCGGTGGCCTCCAAGCAGGTGGTGGATGCCAGCGGCCAGGTGCGCGACACCGCGGTGCTCAGCTGGAGCGAAGATGTGCGCACGCCCTATGTGGAATCGGTGTTGAATGATCAACCTCTGATCTACTTGCAATTCGCTGATCTACAGCCCGGTTTTAACGACATCAACATCGGCAGCACAGCATCTGAAACCACCACCGGCACCACCGCCTCCAGCACCGGGCTCAACTTCACGATCGCCAGCGCCCTGAGCAAATCCAGCGGCAGCGCGGTGCAGAACATCGATGGCACCGGCGTGATTGCCACCGGTACCGGTAGCCAGAACAGCCTTTACAACAGCCTCTTCAACAGCACCCCCATCAACCAGCGGCCCAGCAGTCCCCTCAGCCAGCTCACCGGCACGATCACGGGCAGCACCCTCACGCTCACGGCACTCAGCGGAGAGCTGACCAAGGGTGACCTGCTCACCGGGCCTGGCCTGGCTGTGGACACCCAGATCACGGCAGTGCTGAACGCCTTTGACGCAGCCAAGGGCACAGGCCAGTACAGCATCAACACGGCTCCCCTGGAGAACATCACCAGCAGCACCGCATTTGAGGCTGTACCGGATCCTGCACCCACTTCAAGCAAGGATCTGGGGTTGCCTTACGCAAGCTTCAGCGGCAGCATCAATGGCACCACACTCACGGTCAGCCAGCTGAACGGCAGCCTGGCCGTGGGTGATCTGGTCATCGGCGAAGGCATCACATTCGGCACCAGCATCAGCGCGGTGCTGAACGTGGATTCCAGCACCGGCCTGGGAGAGTATCAGCTCAGCGCCGATCCGCTGCAGCAGGGCACCGTTCTGGCCCCATCCGCACTGATCGCCACCCCCAGCAGCTCGGTTCCTTACACGATCGAATTCTGGACCAAGTTGCCCTCGGGCTCCAACCCCCAGGGTGCAGGCCTGGTGGCCTTTGGGCAGCCCAGCACGGAGGCGGTGGGCCCGGCCGTCGCCCCCAGCGGCTGGCTGATGACGTCCACCTTCACGGTGCAGCGGATCACCGTGCAACAGGCCGCAGCCCAGGGCTTCCAGGACGCCTACGACACGCTCAGCAGCAACAGCGCCAAAGCCAACGATCTGTATGCCTGGGGCTGGAGCCTGGATGCCACCGGCGCCAACACAACCGCCTTGAATGGCAATGGCGGCAGCAATGTGTACAGCAATGCCCTCAGCCTCACGAACCTCTACAGCGGCCAGACCATCGGCGGCGTCGACGCATTCCTGGATACTTACGGTCTGGACCCTGGTGATCTGCCGGGTGGTGATGGCCAGAGTGCCAACACCATCGATCTGGTGCCTGGCACCTCGCTTGATTTCAACATATCCCTTGATCCCGATACCGGCCTGCCGGTCTCGAATCTCAATGCCGTCAGCATCGACACCGCCAGCTCGCTGCTGAACAGCGGCCTGGTGGTTGCCAAAGATGGTCAACTATCCAGCGATCCGAGTAAAGATCAAAAGCTTAAAGACATGTTCCAGACCCTCTGGAACTACCAGGAAACCTACGCCTCGTCCAAGGTTGCCTTCAGCCTGGATCCTGCAGTTACTGGTACGAGCACAACATCAGGTTTTGAACAATATGGCGGCCTTGAGCTGACGTTTGCCGTTTCACCGGGCCCTGCCATTTCGGTGAATGGCGAAGGCAAACTTGTATTTGATGTTGCCGATCAAGTTTCCATCACCTCAGACGCCACCTCCCCAGAGAACAAACGACAAACAGCGTTACCAGCTGATCTACGTGATGACCAGTGGCATTACGTGGTGGCCAGCTACCTCCCGGATTACCGGACATATACCATCAACGGTGTCGAGACCCAAGTGCCGAGCAACAACGGCACCGCCAGCCTCTATGTGGATAACCAGCTGGTGGCATCGCAGGGCAACGTCTCCAACGCCTACCTGGCCACCAACATCAACGACACGGCCCTGTTGCTGCCGAACAATGCCGGTGGGGTGATTGATCAGTTTGCGCTCTATAACAAGGCCCTGCTGCCGGCGCCACCGCTGCCGGTAAATGCCAGTGGTGCTTGGCCTGAACCGACCCAGCAAGATGCCCTAGCCATCCTCAAGCAGCTGGGTTATCCAGCTACAGCAGATACCCCCAATCCCGGTGCAATTGACTCGGCCATCAGCGAGCACTGGCGCTCCCGCGATGTCAATCCCAACAACGCCCTGCTCGCCACCTTCAGCTCCAGCTTCACGCCCTCAAGCAATGCCTCACTCAACGGCAGTTGGTCTGAAGCCGCGCCCCTGAACCCAATCTTCCAGCCGCAGGCCACCATCCCCAGCGCCACGGCTTCGTCGCTGGCACAGGATCTGGTGATCCCCATCAAGCCGACGGATTGGTCCAGCAATATCTGGACCAATACAAATGGAACAACTAACCAGCAGTTCAACCCTGGCGGGGATATTCTCCAAACGATTACGGTCACTCTTGCCCCTGATCAAGGTGGTGATCCAGTAATCCGTGTGCTGTCCCCAGGACAAGTCTTGATGGGGCAGGCCACCACTCTGGCCACATTGCAGCCCAGGGCGACAAGTGCCAATCTGGACTACACCTTTCTTTCAAATGCCCCCGAGCTCAATTTACTGATTTCCAGGAAGCCTAGTAATACTGCGGATAGCGGTGATCTTAGTAAAGGCAAGACATACACAGCGGAAATCAGGATTTCCGTTTATGACCCCATTGCATCAACAGGGACGTCCCAGGACTACACTGCAACGATTGTTGGGTTTAATACAAGCGGCAGCCAGATCTTCAATGCTTATGGAGGCACGGCATCAGGTGCATCTGCCGAGACGCTGATCAATAAGAGAACCACCGCCCTGGCCACAGCTGCTGTCATCGAAGCCGCACCGCTGCAGCTCAAATACATCGACAGCGGTGTTGTGCTCAAGAGCGCCTCATCCCAGCTGGCGGCCAATAGCCCGGCCACCCCATCGCCAGCTCCCAGCTTTGGGCAATCGACGGCCTATGGCTGGTTTGAATCGGCATCCAGCTCGGCATCCAGCAAAACGTACAGCGGTTGGTTGGTGGTTGCCCAGCCGAGCTCTGCGAATGCGATCAGCGACCCTGCCGGGCGAGCCTGGATTCAATACACCGGCCACTTTACAAGCAGCGATCCCAAGACAGCAGAGCACAAGGCTGTCACCGACGATGCCGCCAATGCGCCCAACACCTGGCTGAATGCACTTGCCAACAGCAACTTCTCACCGGAAGCCCCCAACCGTCCCCTGCTGAACGACAAAACTCATCAGAACTCCAGCGGCGGGCTACTGGTGAAGGCGGATCCCACACTCGGCTGGGGCCAGAACTTTGCCCAGACGATGCTGGTAGCAGACATTAATGGTGATGGTGTGCTGGATCTGGTGATCAGTGCACCGTCCGCCAATGGCGGCGGCAAGGTGGTGATCATCGATGGCAACTGGATCAAGGACAACCTTAACAATCCAGATGCCAATTCAACACTCAATCTGGCCAGCCCTGATAACGCCGGATCCCATGTGCTGGTGCTTTCCCCTGCTGCTGCTGCAACAAGCAGTAAAGAAGATTCTAGCCAATCAGCTTTCGGCTGGGCATTGGCCTTTGATTCCACTTCGAAAACCCTCTATATCGGAGCACCCAACTATTCACGCAAGGTAGGAGCCGATGCGGAGTCGGTCCCGATCGGCGCTGTTTATCAGTATAAGAGTACCAGCATTGCTTTTGCGTCGGGAAATCAATCTTTATCGAAACCGACCCTCGGCCTCGCCGGCCGCACAGACACCAATGATGTCAGCGGACCTGCGTCCAGTTACTGGGGAGCTCAGCTTGGCGCATCGCTGGCCGTTTCCGATACCGGAAAACTGGCGATCGGTGCTCCGGGAGTGGAGGCATCGCTGCTGTATAGCGGTACCGAGGCAGTGAATCAACTGGAAGCTGGCAATAAAAATCCCTCGGCACCCTACGGCCAGGGCGCATTGATCAAAGTGATGTTGCCCACCAAGCAGACAGTTGACGAAGGTGTGGATGTTTACGTCACAAGCGACGGTACTGATAACAAGGCCCTGGCGGATGTGATCAGCAACAACACCAGCAACAAGAAGAGCGATCTCGCCAACGAAGAAAGCACCTACATGCAGGCGCTCAAGGAATTGCAGACCAAACCGATCGCCAAGGCGAGTGCAGACAACAACTCCGCCATCCAGACCGCGGCTGTCGGCAATGTCTACCTCTTTAATACAGCCAGTGGGCTCACCCCAGGCCCTTTGAATCCAAGCAACGCCTCGGCAACCTTCTACGGTCCGAATGGCTGGAATACCGGCGGAGCGACAGACTTTGGTGCCAGCCTCGCTTTCGGAGACTTCACCAACAGCAACTCGCAGAACATCCTGGCTGTCGGTGCCCCCAGCACCGGCGGTCCCGGCTCTGTCTATCTGATCAACACCAGCCAGCATTTCGATCAACCTGACAATGCTGCCACCTGGATTAAGGACACAAATCTTGGCGCAAATGGCGTTGGTCTGACTCCAAACAAGCTTGGCAACAATCAGTATCTTGCTTATCTCACCAGCGGGTTGACCCTCTATGGAGCGGAAGACCTTGATCAGTTTGGTACTGGTCTCGTCAATCTTGGCGATACCAATGGCGATGGATACGAGGATCTTCTTGTCCAGGCTCCCAACGCCTCCTCGGCTGCCGGCAATGGCTATGTGGTCTTTGGCAACGATCAATTGATTCAAAGCCTGACTACTAATTCATGCAAGAATTTCAGTGGCGGCCCTCTCCTTGGCGGCCATAATCCGGCTGTGGGAAGTGTGAAGCCTGGCAGCATCGGCCAGCTCACGTTTGCTGATGGCAGATCACTCACAACTGCCATCCTTTCAGAGCTGGGCCATGGTGTTTCGGCCGCCACTGGCCAGGGGAGCTTCGGAGCAGGCGATGTGGATGCCAACGGCAATAACGACATCCAGCTGGGCTCCGGCATCAACGGTCAGGCCTATCTCACCTACGGACACCCCTACCTCGAAGCCATCGGCAGTCTGCAACTGCAGAAACTTGCCAGCAACACCGGCTATCTCCTCGACGGTCTGGCCAGCCAGACCCAAGGCTCGCTGCGCTCGCTCGGCGACTTCAACGGTGACGGCTATGGTGATTATTTCTCACGGCAACCTGGGATATTCACCGACACCGTGCGGATCGAGCTGGGTGCCAATACCCAAGATATTCTTGCCAGTTACGCCTATAACTATTACACATTCCAGGTCGCCTCAGACATTGAGGTCATCCCCGTTGGCGATGTCAACGGCGACGGCTTCAGCGACATCGCCCTGTTCTTGCAGACGAATCTCAGCAGGCCAGATCAGGGCAATGCCGATGCTGGCAGCACCACCGGCCTCCTCTACGGGCGAGCCAGCACGATCCTGCCGCTGGGAGCAGGCTTTGGCTATCTGGCGCCAGTCTCCGATGGGGATGCAAGTAATGGGCTCACGGGCCCGACCAGCAATCCACAGCTGATCAACACCCCGTTGACCGTACTGCCTGGGTTGAACCCGAGTGGGGGCCTTTCGGATGTGGACCCGAGCTTTCTTGCCGTTGGCAATCGCATTTACTGCGTCGTCAAAGGTTATAATGACAACAGCCTTTACTTCAATCAAAGCAGTGACGGGGGGAACACCTGGGCAAAGTACTGGACGAATCTGACGGATGCCAATACTTCCTTCAAGAGCTGGAACAGCCCCTCTCTGGCCTGGCATCAGGACAAGCTCTATCTCGCCTATTTGGACCCCAGCAATCAACTCACCCTCGCCAACTGGGATCCCAATGGTGGCGATCCCAGCGTCTGGAGTAACCCCACCACAGTCGGCGATGGCAAGACTGTTTTCGTCAGCCGATTCCGGCCGCAGCTCCTAAGCGATAGCTCCGGGCTCTCGATCAGCTGGGTGGGCCCTTATGGAACCGACGTTGGTAATGGCAGCCTGCAGAGCTCGATCAGCACCAACCCGGATGGCGGCCTCTGGGAACCGGTGGCCAGCGGTGGAGCATCGCCATTCAACCCGGCAATGGTGAGAGATGGCGACAAAGTTTATATGGCCCGACTGGCTTCAGACAATACGCTGTATTGGACACAGAGCACGGATGCTGGTCAGAGCTGGGCCGACTGGCAACAACTGCCAACAGGCCCCACAGGAATGAACAGCGAGGATGCTCCGTCGTTGGCGATCGTGAATGGCGCTCTTTTCCTGACCTATCTGGGTAAGGGAAATCAGTTCATCAACATTACGAAGCTTAAGGATGCCACTCGGAATGAATGGGAGAATCAAGTTTATCTCAACAATCAGACTGCCAAGCAGGGCTACGGAGCCGTGGCCATCGGCGAATCGGTGAATGGTACTACGGGGCTGGCCATTTACTACGTTGCAAATGACACGAGAGGCACCATCTACCGCACTTTCTCTGCCACTCCGCTGATAACCAGCACCTATAGCTCGGCCATGAAGTTGGGCACTCAGGACTATGCACTTGGCTACAGCGCATCGGGGGCATTGGCTGCTGTGACGTTTAACGGAGCGACTTATCTCGCCTATCCGGGCGGCACTCCAAGTGCACCAAGTACAACTGCCTATATCGCCTCCTCGGCCGGAAATGATCCGGGCACTACAACCAACTGGAACAATATTGCCTCGCGAGACACAGGCAACACCTTTGGTATCGGCCTGAGCAGCAACAGTACCGGTCTGCTGCTGAACAGCACGGATACCGCCACTAACCAGCAGGCCACCTACATTCTGCCTGCTGCATCCGGCGACTTCAGCTTCTACGGCAGCCGCCCATCCGTTTCCACCAGCACGACGCAGAAGACAGCATCGATCCTGGCCGTGCCGGCCTCCGGCAGCAGCCAGGAAGTCCTGCTGGAGGCCGTGGCCAATACCAGCCGGGCCAACACCGTGTCTGTTAGCACCAATGCATCCCTGTGGTTGCCCCAACAGCAGCTGCTTGAGCGCAGCGACAACAGCGGCAGCAGCTTCCAGGCGATCACCGCCACGGCCGCCCCCACGGCCACTCTGCTCAATGGGTTGCCGGTCCTGGCTGTGAACAACGGCGGCACGATCAATGTCTATACCGGTGCCGGTGGTCGCACTTTCACGCTCAACTCCAGCTTCAGCCCTGGCGATGCGAATGCAGCGGGCACCACATCGGCTGGACTTACCACCACCGCGACCGGGCTTGGCCTCAGTTATCGCAACACCGATGGCGCCGTGAGCCTGCAGCGGCTCAACTTCCTCCAGCTCGATGGCACCCCGGTGAACGGTGTGGTGATCAATGCCGACGGCAGCATCGACACCAGCAAGGCCAATCTGCAATGGGAGGGCATCAACCTGGCCAGCAGCAGCGGCGTCAGCACATCCCTGGCGACCACACCTCTGAATGTGAATGGCAGCCTGCTGCTGGGCAGCGTCAGCAACAGCACGGGCGAACTGGATCAGGTGCAACTCCACGCTGTGCCTGCGCTCAGCAATTCAGACAGCGTGACCTGGCTGAACACCACGGTGCAGCTGCCTGATGGCAACGGTGGCTGGTTGGCACAGCAGCAGGCGGATCCCTCCACAAGCTCCACCCTCACCGCTGCTGGCGACATCACCGGCGATGGTCTGAACGACATGCTCGTCACCACCAACAACGTGGTGCTTGCAGCATCCCCTCTACTGAAGACGGGCGTGCGCCTGATCAGAGGCGCCAGCACCAGCGTTGCCTTCCTGGACGCCAACAAAGCCGACGCGTCCACCCAGACCCTGCAGCTCGCGGCAGCCGTCCCGAACAGCTCCATAGCCAGCACCGCTCTCACCAGTGGATCACCCAGCGGCCGGTTGCCCCAGCTCAGTATCAGCGCTCAGAGCAGCAGCCTCATCAAACGCATCACCAGCCAGAGCGACCAGACCCTCGGAAGCTTCACCGCGACCACAAGCGATCCGCTGTCACTCACCCGGTTTTTTGAGACAGCAACACAGAGTCAGCAGACCCTCAGTCCCGCCAGCTGGGGGCAGCTGGCACTCAACACCACAGATACCTTCGGCGATCTCAATGCTGACGGCCGACTGGATTACCTGGGAGCCGATACACCAACCACTCTGTATGGAGTTAATCAACAGAGCTGGGCACTCTGGAGTATCCGTGCCGCTGGCGATGTGAACGGCAATGGTGTGGATGATGTCATGCTGGCCCTCAGGCCCTTGGGCCCGGCCTATGGCGATGACAGCGCCAAGCCCTATGCCTTACAAACCGTTCTACTGGATGGATCGCTCTTCCCCGTTGACAAGACCAACAATACGTTTCGCCTCGACCAGCTGAGATCGTCGCTCAACCCCTATAACCCCAGCGAGATTAACGACATCACAGACACCAGCAGCAATATCGAGATTCCGCTTTTGCAGAGCTGGCTGCAGCCGCTTCTCAGCTACGAGAGCGGCGACGTTGACTCGATGAATGTTTCTACAGATAAACAGCTCAATCCTGCTGGAGCTTCATCGCAGTCGGCACCGTCTCCAGTGCTTGACAGCTACGGCAAGGTCCAAATGTTCTTCTCTGGAGTGGTAGCTAACGCCAATAACAGCTACGACATCTGGTCCGCCGTGCAGGATGATTCTGTCGTGGGAGGCTGGAAACAGTTCCAGCTAAAGACGAGCACTGAAAGTCCCATCAAGTCAGACAACACATCCCCCAGTGCTGCCTATTACAAAGGTCAGCTGTATGTGGCCTACTGCGATCAATCAAACCAGATCTGGATCTCCCATCCCGCCGATCCCCAGGCCGACCCCCGCGATCCTGGTACCACCTGGATTTCTTACCAGATCAAGAGCAGTGATGGCACCAGCACCACGATAGAAACCACCCATTACAAGACCCCAACCCTCCTCGCCGAGGAAGGCCGGCTGGCGCTTTACTTTCCATCCAATAACAATGTCGGTGGAAAAAAGGAAAAATACGAAGTCCGATATCTCTACAGCAGCAATCCTGATTCTGCTTCGCCCCAATGGGGGAGCAGTTTGAACGACGCCGGATCAGCCTACAAAGGCGTCAGCGGGATCCTGAAGGATCAAGATGGCAACTCTTTTTTGAGTCGATCCCCTATTTCAGCCGTGACTTTCCAGGGTCGCACTGTCCTCTCCTTCATGAGCGATGCTAACAATATCGTCTTGGCTACGGCCCAGGAAACTGAAGAAAGTAGCCTGCTAGCTTCAAGCTCCGGATCGAATAAGTTTTACTCCTATTCTTATTATACCAAGGAAAGCCTTTATAATATATCCCTGGCCACTGACCAGGCCCGGCTATATGCGTATGGAGTAAATCCCTATGCCGCCGATGCTCTTTACAGCTTCAAGCCCAAATCCTCTGTTGGTCAGTATTCGGGCGCAGGCCTTTTCTATTCCAACTCGTATGGATACGGCAGTTCATCAATTGAGCAGTCGCTGATCCCCCTCTACATGCAGGCCGGTGTCCTCATGGCCAGCGGAGTTGATGCCTCCAACAAAATCGAGATCGCCCCAGTTGACGTCCAAGCAACCGAACCCAGCCAACCATCCCTGGCCGGCTACTCAGTCGACGGCAATATCGACGTCAACGGCGACGGCTTCATGGACATGCTGGTCTCCGATCCCTCCGATTCCAGCAAATCCGTCAACAATCAGTATGCCCTCTTTGGAGGCGATTTTCTCAACATCGCCTCCCAGGTGGGCACACCCGGCGATGATGTGATGATCGGCACCCCCCTGGCTGATGTGATCTATACGCTCCAGGGTGCCGATCAGGTGAACAGCAACGGCGGCAAGGATGTGATCTACACCGGTGCTGGCGATGACAGCATTAGCATCAAGGACTACGCCTTCATCCGCATCGACGCCGGTGCTGGCTTCAACAGTCTGCAGCTCGAAGGCAACGCCGATCAGCGCTATAACTTTGCAGGAACAGGCTCAGATGCTCCCCTGTGGACGCCAGTAGCCAACAGCGGAACATCAAATCAGAGCCCCGCGATGGTGAGAGATGGCAACACAATTTATATGGCTCGATGCGGTTTAGATTCTTACCTTTATTGGACGCAAAGCACTGATGGGGGGCAGAGCTGGGCCGACTGGCAACAGCTGCCGGCCGTGATAACTAGCAACAATACGCCGTCTCTGGCGATTGCTGGGGGTGATCTCTACCTGGCCTATGTGGGCCTAAATCAGTCTGTTTATGTCACGCAATTCTATGGTACTAATCAGTGGGATGATCCACAAATTCTCTACCAAGATATTCAATATTTCGACCTAACGCCCACGAGAGTTAAAATCGGTTCCGGACAGCTGGCTGCCATCGCCGAAACCGTGAATGGCGCCGAGGGATTGGCCATCTATTACGTAGACGCTACCTCAGGCGATATCTTCCGCCAGTACAACAATGCCGATGGCCTTGGGTTTGTTGATCTATACAATCCATACTATTGGGAGGTGGCAGATCTTTTCCCTGCCTACGGTCCTCTGGCGTTGACGGAATTCGACGGGTCTACCTACATGGCCCAAATGGACAATGACTGGCTATACACTAGTATTTATTCACCGGGGAGTAAAGATCCTGCTATCTTATCGAACTGGAACTATATTGCTGCGAAAACTATTGGCAACTCCTCTGGTATCAGCCTCAGCAGCATCCCTGAAGGCAGCATCAACGCCGGGCTGTTGCTGAACAGCACAGACAGCTCCACCAAAGAACAGGTCACCTTGCTGTTGGCTGATGCAACTCCAAACAGCGCCTTCATGCCATTCAGCAGACGGCCATCCGCTTCCGATAGCGCCAATCAGCAGACAGCTTCGATCCTGGCTCTTCCTGGCACAGGTGACAACGAAAGTCTGATTCTCGAGGCGGCGCCTGATATCAGCCGTGGCAACCTGCTCTATGTCAGCAACGATGTAAGCGCCAGCGCTGGGATCTTCTGCGGCACACAGCTCAAGAATATTCAGCTGATCAGCTCCCTTGATTACGGCGCCAACACCCTCTCCTTCGATGCAGCGGCTGTGAACGCGATCAACTCCGATCGTGTGCTCTTTCTCACCCCTGACGCTAACGACACGATACGCCTCAGCAATGAGTTCAACCGCAGCACCAACTTCGATACAAGCCTCGGCGGCACGCTCTGGAGCGCCTACGCCGCCGCACCGGCCTCCGCCACGCCCGCCAGCAGCAACCCAGCCCTGGTGTACGTGGCCGTCCCCACCGGGCAAACCGCCGGCTGGCTCAGCACGAACGTGAGCCTCACCGACACACCAGCGGCCGCGCCAGCTTCTGCCCTCAGAGCCGCCGCGCCGGCGGGCACCGCAGCCAGCGATCCGCTCTCAGCCCTGCCCACCCCGAGCGCCATCGCCGACACCCAGGCCTTCGGCGATGGGCTCACCCTGTTGGCCTACAGAACTGGTCCTTCCACCGGCATGGCGCGCTTCGCGATCGAGCGCGGCGACCCCAGCAAGCGCCAGGTGGTTCTCTACGCCTCCTCCTCCGCCAACAGCAGCGCCGAACCCGGTGGCCATTACACCCCCGTGGCCGGCCTGTTGGTGTTCGAACCCGGCCAAACAAGCCATGAAGTCACTGTGCCAATCGACAGCGTCGCCTTCGACCGGCTGGGCAGCGGGTCTCTGTCGCTGCTGGTGGAGGAACTCCAGGAGCAGGGGCAAACCTCGCTGCATCTGCTGATCACCCCGACTGCAGCAACGGCGGCGGCGGCGCTGCAGCCTGTGCTCTCGGGTTTCGAGCTCAGCGCCGCTGAAAATGGCACGAGCGCCATCCTCAGCTTCCGGGCCGACAGCACCAGCGGCAACCCCGACAGCCTGCAACTGACGGTCAGCCAGCGCGACAGGGCTGACAGCGACGGCAGCCTCAACAGCCAAAACCTCGAGATCCTCGATTTCGGCACCCCCACTGCTCACCCCATCATCAGCCTCGGCGTCCCCGTCCCCCTCGACCACGACGGGCGCAAAAACTATCAGGTGAGCACCAGCCTGAAGCTCAACTTCACTCCCGCCAGCGGCGAACCGTTCGTCTCCATCCTCGGCCCGGCACCGGTTCTTGAGCAGACCGTCCAACAGGTGGGCACCGACCAGATCCGCTTCCAGCAAAACGGGCCCCTCACCAGCTGGCGCTCCGACAGCGGCAGCGGCCTGCTCACATTCGCCCTGCAGGCCGGGAGCACCAGCCAGACCCTCCTGACAGCGGCCAGCGGCGGCTCAGTCGGCTCCATCGATCCGACCAGGGCGCTCGACAACTCCCCCGGCGGCGGCTGGCAGGGCAGTGAGGGCCTAGCGGTCGGCAGCCGTTCGATCACCACGGTGGCCAACCTCAGCGCCCAGGCCTGGACCCCCACCGCCACCCGCAACGGTGTGGCGCTGAACCTCCAGGACATCAGCATCAACGGCAATCAGGTCACCGCCCGCTTCCAGGGAGGCGTTTCCGTGGAGTTCTGGCAGGCCAGCGGCACCGCCCCATCATTGGTGCCGATCGCGCCCGCCGTGGAGGTGAAACGCCTCGCCGGTTACAACAACACGATCGGCTTCTACTCCGTTGACTCGATCACCGGCCTGGTGGATGGCAGGAGCCCCGGCGAGGCCGGCTATCTACAGGCCGCCCTGGCCCGCAGCGAGGCTGAGAAGCTGCTGCTCTCCGCCGCTGAGCTGCCAGCCTTTGGTCAGTCCGCCACCTTCAACGCCCTGCCGCTCAACACACAGCAGCGCTACGGCGTGCTGGTGCTGCAGAACAGTGATCGCAACACCCTCTTCTCCTCCTTCAGCGCCGCCAACCCCGGCGGCGAAACCCAGATGGTGCGGCTTGGCTCCGATCCCAGCAGCTATGTGCTCGGCATCGAGGACCTAGCTGTCGCCTCAGGCCGCAGTGACAGGGACTTCAACGACAACATCCTCACGCTCAACGGCGTGTCGCTGGGGCTCTTCTGAGCGGGGAGTGAATCCAGCGGCACAAGCTGGGCGATGGGCTTGCCATGGCCCGCTCTGGTCAGTTTGAGCCTCCCCCGTTTTCAAGGACAGTGTTTAGAGAGTTGCTTTTACACTGACCCCATGAAAACCAATGATCACAATGAATGCCCCTTCTACGCCTCGCCGTTACAGCGATGAACAAAAAGCAGAGGCTATTGATTTCTGCTTAAAGGAAAACCTCTCTTGCGCTAAAGCAGCTCAACGGCTTGGCTTGCACCCAAGCATCCTTTCCCGTTGGTTGCGGCAATATCGCATTGATCAAGGAGAAGCACTACCTGTTGATCGTGGCTTACTAAATACAAGTGAACGAGATGAACTAATTAAACTCCGAAAGGAGAATCGTGAATTAAGGCGGGAAAAAGATTTTTTCAAGCTGGCGGCAGCTCACTTTGCAAAAGAGCAGCTGCCGCAGAAAGGTTTCGGTTAATTCAGCAATTGCAAGATCGCTTTCCAGTGCTTTGGTTAGTAAAAAAACTG
>Ga0247843_1005467_pt1 | contig 17637 bp, 16 predicted proteins | sample LaCruzMarch2017__FD_192420 | JGI IMG/M metagenome (GOLD analysis project Ga0247843, IMG submission 192420) | Freshwater microbial communities from meromictic Lake La Cruz, Castile-La Mancha, Spain - LaCruzMarch2017_8m | ecosystem: Environmental > Aquatic > Freshwater > Lake | place: Spain... | reverse complement strand
AGATATTTCGCATGCAGCGACGCCTTGGTGGAGAGAACCATGGCCTTGGATTTTGATGGCAGGTCCGGCTTTGGCGATTGTTGGCTGTGCCATCACGATTGCATTGGCACTACAAAGCTTTTCTGATCAGCCGATTCTTGAAGGCGGGATGAAGCGTGGCTTAGTCGTTGAAAAGAACCCAGGCAAGTCGTCAGCAAACGAAGCGCGTGAATGAGGGGACATACGATGAGATGGCGTTCATTGATGTGGATACTATGGCCCTCATTTTTGATGGCGGGCGTGGCGAGTGCAGTCGTATTTGCGTTGGTCGATCCCCTTGATGTGGCGATTTTTGGTCACATCAAACTCGAGCGGGAGTTTTTATACGCCTCTGGCTTTTTCTTCTTTTGGCTGATGGCAGCCCTGTCGAGTTTATTGACCGTTTTTATGACTCCAAGGGACAATAAAAATCAAAACGATATCGATTTTTAAAAAGACTGTGTTGAGCTCAAAACAGTCTGAAGCCATCACTTAATGTCTCTCGCCAGCCAGCATCCTGACGGCCGTGTAGGTCATGACATCCACACCATCCTGGTTTTTAACATCGACGCGTGAAGTCACGACCGCACGATTATGCTTGGAGGTCGGTTTGATCGCTGTGACCTCGACCTCCGCCCAGATGGTATCGCCTGCCAGCACAGGTTTGAGGACTTTTTTATGGACCTCGAGTAAGGCAAGACCCGTACCTTGCACCATGCCCTGCATCAGTAATCCCTCGATCAAGCCATACGTCAGTCCGCCTGGAACGGGGCGTCCTTGCATTGCGCCATGAGAAAACGTTTTGTCGATAAAGATCGTTTCCAGCATTCCTGTCACGCTGATAAAGTTGATGATGTCCGTTTCAGTCACTGTGCGTCGATAGGTTCTGAATTTCTGACCGACAGCGAGTTCTTGCCAGATATATCCTGAGCCTAAAAGCTTAGTTTCCGTCATGTTTTCCTCTGTGGATTGGCTGTTATCGTTACAAACAAATACAATAGTCTGAGTATAAGACGATAAAAAATTCGCCGTAACCGAGACCCCCCAGCCTTGCTGTGAGGCCTCCCAAGACAGGTTAAATATGCTGACAGCACTTGAATTTACAGAAGTTCCTCAGGACGAGCACGCCTTTCGGGCGGAGATTCGCGCATTTTTGAACGATGAAATGCAAGGCGTATCCAACCATCTCAAGGCCCGTTCTTGGATGGGGACAAGCGAGTCTTTCAGCAAAAGTCTCGCAAAAAAAGGCTGGCTTGGTCTCACAATTCCCAAAGAGTACGGCGGTTCGGGAAAAGGTTTCTTTTCGCGATTTGTCTTGTCGGAAGAGCTTTTGGTTGCGGGTGCACCCGTTGCCTCGCATTGGATTGCTGATCGACAGAGTGGACCGCTGATTTTAAATTTCGGTACCGAAGAGCAGCGGCGGTTTTATATTCCTAAAATATGTCGAGGTGAAGCGTTTTTCTGTATTGGGATGAGCGAACCCAGTTCTGGTTCTGACTTGGCCAGTATTCGCACCCGAGCTACAAAGACGCCGCAGGGTTGGTTACTCAACGGCAGCAAGATATGGACCACCAATGCGCACGGCTGTCACTACATGATCGCCTTGGTGCGTACCTCGGGTGAAATTTCAGATCGTCAAAAGGGTCTTTCGCAAGTCATTATTGATCTGAAGCTCCCTGGTGTGACCGTTCGCCCTATTCACGATATGGCCGGAGATGCGCATTTTTCCGAGGTTTTTTTCGATAACGTCGCGTTGGGTCCTGATGCGTTGGTGGGTGTAGAGGGGCAGGGCTGGGATCAGTGTACGGCTGAACTTGCATTTGAACGCAGCGGTCCCGAGCGCATTTATTCCAGTATTGCGCTGCTAGACAGCTGGATGTCGTGTCTACGCGAACAAAATATCACGGATGCTGAGACCTGCGCGCTAGTGGGCTCGTTGGTCGCAGAAATGGCTGTTTTACGAGCCTTGTCGCTGGCGGTCACTCAAAAGCTGGTGGATGGTGAAAGCCCCGCGACCGACGCCTCTGTCGTCAAGGACTATGGCACGGATTACGAACAAAAACTGATTCGTCAGATTAGTGCTTGGCTCGGCGCGCATCCTAATTTTGTTGCGAGTTCTGACTTATTGCAGACGCTGGGTTATCTCGAGCAGATGGGGGTCACATTTTCTCTACGCGGTGGTACGCGTGAAATTTTGCGTGGCATCATCGCCCGCGGCTTGGGCTTGAGGTAATTCACATGGAAAATTCTTTTTACGATTCGGCAGACCGTTTTTTCGCCCAAGAATGCACCCCGACTCAGTTACGTCAGATTGAAAAGGGACATGATCCTGAACTTCTCTGGGAGATCTTGTTGTCTGCCGGCTTTGCCGATGCCTTGCTTCCTGAGAGTGCGGGTGGTGCAGGACTGACCCTTGCCGAAGTATGGCCCATTATGTTTTGTATGGGGCGCCATGCTTTGCCCTTGCCCTATGCGCACACGATGCTAGGACGTGCCTGGTTGAATCACCATGACAAAACGCTTCCACAAGGCTCGCTGACGTTCGCACCTTTTCAAGTGAGCGCCCAGAGCGCTGGACTGACTGCGCATGCTGTGAACTTCGGTCTCGTTGCGGACTGGGTGTTGGCGCAACAAGGTAAACAGGTTTGGCTGCTGCCGTCCGCAGAGGCGACAGTCACCCCTTCGGGTGGCCATGGAACGCTAGATGCTGATTTGCATTGGTCTGCGGCTGTGGCAGATCGATGCTTGCTTGGCAAGTGGGATAGTCCACAGTTTGAATCTTTGATGTCCCTTTCTGTGGCAGTCCTGATCGCGGGCGCCGCGGATCGCGTGTTTGAAATGACGCTTGCGCATGCGAATCAACGCGAGCAGTTTGGCAAACCGATCGGCCGCTTTCAGGCCTTACAACAGCAAATCAGCGAAGTGGCAGAGCTTGTCTTTGGTGCGCGCATGGCCACTGAGATGGCTTGTCGTAGCAAGGACTGGCAGCCCACGCCGACGTTATCTGCTTTAGCAAAAGCTCAAGCAAGTCAGTCCGTCGCCCGTGTGACTGCTGTTGCGCATGCCGTGCACGGTGCGATTGGCGTGACGCAAGAGTATGACTTGCAGTTGTTTACGCGTAGACTCAATGAGTGGGCGCGGGCGGGAGGAGGTCATACTTATTGGGCACAACAACTCGGTCAAGAAGTATTGCGCTCCAAACAGATCACGCTCGATTTCATTCGGTCAGAGCTGTTTCTGGAGGATAAGTAATCCTATAAAGTCTTTGGCAATACGGACTTAACAGGGTTTACCGACAAGCTCATTGAGAGCCGCCATGTCCAGGATCTTGACTTCGCGCTGGCTCACCCGGATCACTCCGTCTCGGGCAAATCTTGAAAACAGTCGACTCACTGTTTCTAAGGTCAATCCGAGATAATTGCCAATTTCTTCGCGACTCATGCGCATGATGAAGTCTGTGGATGAGTAGCCAAGCGCAGCCAATCTCTGGGACAGATTAATCAAAAAAGCGGCAAGCCGTTGCTCTGAGCGCATAGAACCCAGCGCGAGTAAAACCTGATGAGAGCGCGCGATCTCCTTGCTCATGAGGCGCCGGACCTGGTGCTGCAATGAGGGGACGTAGCGGCTAATCTCATCGATGTCTTCAAGTTTGACCACACAGATCTCAGAGTCTTCCATGGCGATGGCGGTCGAACTATGAACGCCGTCCAACATGCCGTCCAGACCCACAATTTCACCGGGCAGGTAAAAACCGGTAATTTGGTGTTGGCCAGAAGCTTCGATGATTTGCGTTTTAATCGAGCCTGTACGCAGCGCAAAAAGTGCATCAAGAGCGATACCATGTTGAAAAAGAGGCTGGCCTTTTTCGATACGCAACCGTTCCTTGACGAGCTCATCGAGCTTGGCAATTTCACTTGAGGGCATGCCAACGGGAAGGCAAACGCTTCCCATCATGCATGTTGAGCAATGCGTTGATTCTGAGGTGACCGGTACGCGTTTAAGCATGAGTTCCAGACTCCTTGTGCTTGGGCAGCAAAAAAAAAGTGTCACTGACCTATTGTATCTCTCTTGGTGACTATCTTTGATTTAAGTCAAACTAAGTTCTTTTAACGCAGGTTAGTCTCAGGACCACTGAAGATCATTTCCTCGATGCGCTATTGAAATATGGTGAAACGCCCCGATTTAACGAATAACGGACATTGGCCACAAGCCACTCACATCATGTTAGGAGCAACACCATGCGTTTTGACAAATTAACGACCAAGTTTCAACAGGCTCTGGCCGATGCACAGAGTCTTGCCGTTCGTAATGACCATCCTTATATCGAACCTGCGCACGTCCTGTCGGCGCTGCTTGCGGACAGCGAGAGCGGGGCCGGTAGCCTCTTGGCGCGCGCAGGTGTGGCGATCAATCGCTTGCAGCCGGCACTAGACAGCATTGTCAAAGGACTTCCCCAGGTCAAGGGTGGAGATGGCAACATTCAAATCAGCCGTGACTTGCAATCCGTTTTTACACGCGTCGACAAAGAGGCTGCAAAACGAGGCGATACCTATATTCCAAGCGAATTATTCCTTCTCGCTTTGTCCGAGGACAAGGGCGATGTGGGTCGTGCACTCAAGGAAACCGGTCTCCAGCGGCAGGCTCTCGATGCTGCCATTGATGCCGTACGAGGCGGTTCGCCTATGCAGGATCAAGAAGGTGAGTCCAATCGCGAGGCGCTCTCCAAATACACGATGGATCTCACTGAGCGCGCACGTCAAGGAAAGCTTGATCCCGTGATCGGTCGTGATGATGAGATTCGACGTGCGATTCAAATTTTGCAGCGTCGGACTAAAAATAATCCCGTCTTGATCGGTGAACCTGGTGTCGGTAAAACCGCCATCGTCGAGGGCTTAGCGCAACGGATCGTCAATGACGAGGTACCAGAGTCCTTAAGGGGCAAGCGCGTGCTGTCGCTTGATTTGGCAAGCCTGTTGGCGGGTGCAAAGTTTCGTGGAGAGTTCGAGGAGCGTCTCAAGTCGGTGCTCAAGGAGCTTTCACAGGACGACGGCAGCACCATCATTTTTATTGATGAAATCCATACGATGGTCGGTGCCGGCAAGGCCGAAGGTGCGATGGATGCTGGCAACATGCTCAAACCCGCCTTGGCGAGAGGCGAGTTGCATTGCATCGGCGCAACAACGCTCGATGAGTATCGGAAATACATTGAAAAAGACGCAGCGCTTGAGCGCCGGTTTCAAAAAGTATTGGTGGCTGAGCCCAATGTGGAGTCAACCATTGCGATTTTGCGTGGTTTACAAGAGCGCTACGAGTTGCACCACGGCGTCGAAATTACGGATCCTGCAATCGTGGCGGCCGCTGAGCTTTCGCATCGCTACATTACGGACCGCTTCTTGCCAGACAAGGCCATTGATCTGATTGATGAGGCCGCCTCGCGCATTCGCATGGAGATTGACTCCAAGCCAGAGGTGATGGACAAACTCGATCGTCGCATTATCCAGCTCAAGATCGAGCGTGAAGCCGTTAAAAAGGAAACCGATGAGGGATCGATGCGTCGCTTCCAGATCATTGAGGAAGAGCTTGAAAAGCTGCAGCGGGAGTACAACGATTTTGAGGTGATCTGGAAAAGCGAAAAAGCCGCTGTTCAAGGCACGCAGTCGATCAAAGAGGAAATCGAGCGCGCACGCGCCGAGATGGCGGAGCTTCAACGCAAAGGCCAGTTCGACAAGCTTGCGGAGATTCAGTATGGCACTTTGCCGGAGCTGGAGTCACGACTCAAAGCTGCCGAGGGCTCTGCTGATGCGAAGGCGCCTGGTGAGCGCCCCAAGCTTTTACGCACGCAGGTCGGCGCCGAGGAAATCGCTGAGGTAGTGTCTCGTGCAACAGGTATCCCTGTGTCGAAAATGATGCAAGGTGAGCGCGACAAACTGCTCAAGATGGAGGAGCGCTTGCACGATCGCGTGATCGGACAGGACGAGGCGGTTGGCTTGGTCGCGGATGCGATTCGTCGCTCCCGTGCGGGTTTGTCTGACCCGTCACGACCTTATGGTTCCTTTTTGTTCCTGGGCCCGACAGGCGTGGGCAAGACTGAGCTCACCCGTGCGCTCGCGGACTTTATGTTTGATTCTGACGAGCATCTCATCCGTATCGATATGAGTGAATTTATGGAGAAACACTCCGTCGCGCGTTTGATTGGAGCCCCTCCAGGCTATGTGGGCTACGAAGAGGGCGGTTATCTGACTGAAGCGGTGCGTCGCAAGCCGTATAGCGTTATCCTGCTTGATGAGGTGGAAAAAGCGCATCCGGATGTATTTAATGTTTTGTTGCAGGTGTTGGATGATGGACGCCTCACCGACGGTCAAGGTCGTACGGTAGACTTTCGCAATACAGTGATTGTGATGACGTCGAATCTGGGCTCGCAGCATATCCAGGCGATGGTCGGCAAGCCTTACGAGGCCGTCAAAGAAGTCGTGTGGGAGGAGCTTAAACAGCACTTCCGACCAGAGTTCTTGAACCGGATCGATGAGGTCGTTGTTTTCCATGCCTTGCAAAGCCAGCATATTGAAAAGATCGCAGGGATTCAGATCAATCGTCTGGCACGACGGATGGAGCAGCAGGAAATGCGTCTTGAGGTATCGGATGCCGCACTCGCCGAACTTGCACGAGAGGGCTTTGATCCCGTATTTGGTGCAAGGCCGCTCAAGCGTTCGATTCAGCAGCAGTTGGAAAATCCAATTGCCAAGCTGATACTTCAAGGTAAGTTTGGTCCCAAAGACGTAGTCCCCGTCGATTGGCGCGAGGGTAAGTTCGTGTTTGAGCGCACTCTGCAGTAAAAGGCTCTAAAAGGTGAGGCAGCTTGTATGCTGCCCACCTTGCAGAGCCTTTTTTTGCTTAGACGGCGATCGCTGTTTGATCCGTGCGGTGGCAGCGTGCGCTGTGGTCAGGTGTGATCTTGACAATTTCAGGGACGCTCTCACGGCATGAGTCAAGCGCTAAGCTACAGCGATCCGCAAATACGCAACCCGGCGGCAAATTGCTCAGATCAGGTGGCGATCCCGGGATCGTCTCCAGTCGTGTACCTTTAGCGACATTGCCATGCGCTAAGCTCTTGAGCAGGGCCCGCGTATAAGGATGACGAGGTGTGCGCATGAGCGTCCGTGTAGTGCCTTCTTCAACGATACGACCTGCATACATCACGGCAATACGATCCGCGACCTCGACGGCTGCGCCAATGTCGTGGGTCACAAAAATCACCGAGAGACCAAGCTCGCGCTGAAGCTCGCGCAGCAGCAGCAGAATCTGAATCTGCACCGTAGCATCAAGCGCCGTGGTGGGCTCGTCCGCCAGCAAGAGCTGAGGTTGACTGGCCAAGGCCAAAGAAATCATGGCGCGCTGTCGCATCCCGCCAGACATCTCATGCGGGTAGGCATCTAAGCGGCGCTCTGGACTCGGAATACGGACACGCTCAAACAGCGATAAAGCACGCGCACGCGCAGCCTCTTTACCAATGTTCTCGTGTCGCAAAATAGCTTCGATGATTTGTTCGCCCACGGTATAGACAGGATCAAGGGCCAGCAAGGGCTCTTGAAAAATCATGGAAGCGACTTTCCCCCTAAACGCCGACAGATCCGCATTGGATAACGTGACGACATCCTGATCGCCCACGACGATTTGGCCTTCAAGCTTAGACTTTTGTTCGTTGTGGAGTCGCAGGATTGAACGCAAGGTCACACTTTTCCCGGAACCTGACTCACCGATCAGTGCAACAACTTCGCCACGTTTGACGGACAGGTTGACACCCGAAACGGCTCGGACGGGTTTACGACCCCCGGTAAACGTGACAGTCAGATTGCGAATATCAATAAAAGGTTTTTCTTGAGTCATTATGCGGCCTCCTGAGCGGCTTTGGGCGCCTCAGTGTGACCACTGTTGACGACGTGCATGAGACAAGCCACACCATGCCCGTCTTTACTCATGGCTAGAGGTGGCATTTTTTCTGAACAGACCGCTTGGGCATGCACACAACGCGTATGAAAACGACAGCCTGAGGGAGGATTGATGGGGTTTGGTGGGTCGCCGGCCAGAGGGGGCTCCTCCGTACGATTGTCAGGATCCATCGAGGGCACGGAGGACAGCAACGCGCGGGTATAGGGGTGTTGGGGTGTCTCAAAGAGTGTTTCACAGTCACCGATCTCGACCACCTGACCCAGGTACATCACCATCACGCGATCCGAGATGTAACGCACCACATTCAAATCATGGCTGATAAAGACGTAGGTCAGACCAAAGTCTTCTTTGAGATCGAGCAACAAGTTCAGCACTTGCGCTTCGACAGATTTGTCTAGCGCTGAGACCGCCTCATCCAAAATAATCAGTCGCGATTGCAAAGCCAAGGCGCGCGCAATATTGACACGTTGACGCTGACCGCCGGACAGTTCGTGTGGGTAGCGTTCTGCAAAGCGAACGGGATCAAGACCGACGCGTCTAAGCAAATCACGCGCACGCTCGATCGACTCATCCTTTGAGACGCCATGCACTTGCGGAGCAAACGCAATCGAGTCCTCGATCGTGAGGCGTGGGTTGAGCGAAGCGTAACTGTCTTGAAACACCATTTGCGCTTGTCGACGAAATTCTTTGAGAGAAAGCTCGCGACTCCCAACGGACAGCCCATCAAAAATGATGTCGCCATTGTCTGGCGTGATGAGATTCATCAGCAAACGAGCGGTGGTAGACTTTCCACAGCCCGACTCGCCGACCACGCCAAGCGTTTCACCTTTACGGACCATAAAGTCGATACCGTCCACGGCGCGCACGACACCGCCACCTCGACCGAGCATGTCTTTTTTCAGCGCAAAGTGCTTGATCAAGTTTTTGACCATCAGCAGGGGCTGCGCCTGACCGCCGACATCCGTATTGTTTTTCACAGTGGTATTCATTAGTTCTTGATCTCCATGGCGGTACGCAGGCCATCCGAGAGCAGGTTAAAAGCAATCGAGGTCACAAAAATCATCACGCCGGGTAGTGCGGCGATCCAAGGTTGAATATAGATTGCGGTGCGCAAGGTATTGAGCATCAGTCCCCACTCTGGCTCCGGAGGTTTGACGCCCAAGCCTAGAAAACTCAAGCCAGAGGCCAAAATCATGGATACGGCGATCAAGCTTGTCGCGTAGACGAAAATGGGTCCCAAGACGTTACCCAAGACGTGGACGCGTACGATAGTAAAAGCATTCGCACCCGAGGCACGCGCCGCATCGACAAAGTCTCGACCGCGGATCTGCGTGGTCACACTTTCCGCCACCCGTGCGATGGGGGGAATAAAGACGATGGTCAGTGAGATGAGTGAGTTGGTGATACCCGCACCCAAGACACCGGAGAGCGCAATCGCCAAGAGCACAGAGGGAAAGGCATAAAACACGTCGATCGTACGCATGATCACGGTGTTGATTTTTCCACCGGCATAACCGGCAATCAAGCCAATCACAGAGCCAATCCCAAACGCCAGGATCACAGGCGTAATTCCCATAAACAAGGAGAGCTTGGTGCCCACGACAAGGCGGCTAAGCATATCGCGACCTAACTCATCGGTACCCAGAAGATGATCAGGAAAACCAATAGGCTTGAGCCGCTTCATGATGGACGATTGAAAGGGATCGTGGGGCACGAGCCAAGGCCCAAAAACTGCCATGATCAGGAGGATCAGGATGACAATACCCGCACCAACGGCGACCTTGTCGCGCATAAAGCGCTGACCAACGTTTTTCCAGTAGCCAGTGGATCTCTCCATGACAACGGCGGGAACTTTAGAAGGATCTACAGTGATATTAAGCATGTGGGTTCCCTGTTCCTTAGCTACGCGCGATGCGAGGATCGAGCAGGGTCTGAATGACGTCTACGATCATGTTGAGCACAACGAAAAACATGGCCAGGACAAGAATCGTGCCTTGCAACAGAGGTAAATCTCTTTGGAAGATCGCTGCATTGAGCAAAAATCCCGTACCAGGCCAGGAAAATACGGTTTCGATCAGAATGGATCCGCCGAGCAGGTAACCAAGCTGTAAGCCCATAACGGCCAAAGCAGTCGGTGCGGAGTTTTTCACAACGTGCATGAAGATCCCTACGTTGGTCATACCCTTGGCGCGTAAGCCAACAATAAACTCTTGCGCCAAAATATCCGCCACCAGCGCGCGGACGGTGCGGGCAATGATGCCCATTGGAATCACACTCATGGTGACGGCCGGCAAAATGAGATGCTTCATATGCTCCCAGTTCCAGACCCAGTCGGCGGAACCACCTGGTCCGGCACCACCGGGGGGAAGCCACATCAAGGTTGAGCTGAAAATGATGACCATCACCATACCCAGCCAATAGTGAGGCACGCTCACACCCAGCACAGATGTCAGTGAAGCAGCTTTGTCAATCCAGGAGTTTTGGAAATAGCCTGCGACAAAACCAAACAAACTACCGAAAATAAAACCGATGATAGTGGCAAACACCGCGAGCTTGAGGGTGTTGCCGACTGCTTTCATGACTTCGTCCGATACGGGACGATTCGTCGCGATTGAGGTGCCGAGATCGCCTTGAATGGCGCGCCACACCCAGTAGAAAAATTGTTCGATATAGGAACGATTAAAGCCATAGAGTTCAATCAGTTGATCGCGTAACTCTTGTGAGGCATCCGGAGGCAAAATCGCCATCAACGGATCGCCTGGTGCCAGGTGAACAAGAGAGAAACAGACGAGTGCTACGCCTACCATAATAGGGAGGGTGTAAACCAGACGCCTCAGAAGAAAACTAAGCATTAGAGGAGGTCTCAGAAAAAGGGTGAGGCGTCGAAACGACGTCAGAAATGGAACGAAAAGGAACGAAAAAAAACTCGCCACATCTTGATGATGTGGCGAGTGATCAAAGCTTTACTGCATATTCATTGTGGCAATGTCGATAAACCAGTTTTGTGGTTGTACGACATCTCTCACCCGCTTGCTCATCGCACGAGGACCTGCGTCATGGGCGATCCAGACGAAAGGTACATCGTTGACGATTTGCGTATGAAGATTAGCCAACGCTACATCACGCTCTTTTGCATCAAACGTGTTGCGTGCCTTGGTCACGAGTGCTTCAACTTCTGGGTTGTTGTAATAACCCCAGTTGTTTGACACGGGTGGGAAGGTGCCCTTGCTGCTAAAGCGAACCATGCCAAAGAAGGGATCCATGGCCGAGAAGCTGACGTTGGTGGCATTGGCGCCGTTAGCCGAAGAGTCTTTAGCGCCTTTGCGCCAGTTGGTGAACAAGGTGTTCCACTCGATCACATCGAACTCGACGTTAAAGAAACACTTTTTCAGTGACTCTTGAACGAATTCGTTCATGGGCAGTGGTTGCATTTGACCCGAACCGGAAGCTGAAATCTGAACCTTCACTTTCAAAGGCTTGGCCGCCGAGAAACCTGCATCGGCCATCAGTTTTTGCGCCGCTTTTGGATCGTATTTCACGTCAAAAGAAGGCTTACCAAACCATGGATGGTCAGGTGCCATTGTGCCTTTTGGAATACCCATGATGCCGCCCAGTAAGGTCTTTAAACCTTCGCGGTCTACACAGAGGTTGGCGGCTTGGCGCACGCGCTTGTCAAGCCACGGTGAGCCTTCGGCAAAGGACAGCTGCCAGGGCCAGACGTGTGGCTGTGGATTGCTGTAAATCGTAAAGCCACGCTGTCTGATTTGGGGCATGGCATCAGGTGCGGGTGCTTCGATCCAGTCGACTTGTCCGGAAAGCAATGCGGCAGTGCGTGCATTGGCTTCAGGGATAGGCAACAAGACGACGCGATCGATCTTTGGCTTGCGCTTTGGATCCCAGTAGTCTTTGTTGGCAACCATTTCAACGCGCTCGCGCGGAACGAAACGTGCCATCTTGAATGGGCCACTACCAGAAGCGTCGGCAGCAAAAGCAGCCCAAGCTTGTCTGGCGCGATCGGCTGGAGCTGTCACAGACGCAGGCACGGCTGCCAGTTTCTTTCTCCAGTGCTCAGGCGAAGCGATAAAGAGGTTGGTCAGGTTGATCGGCAGGAACGCATCGGGTTCGCTGGTGGTCAACTCAACAGTGAGATCATCAATTTTTTTCGCACTACGCAGCGTTGGCATACGTGAAGCTGTCACGCCGACTTGTGAGGCGTCAAATTGTGGGGAGTCTTTGTCAAGTACCTTTTGAACGTTCCAGACGATGGCGTCAGCATTCACTGGCGAACCGTCATGAAACTTGACGCCAGGACGCAACTTAAAGACCCATTTTGTCTTGTCGCTGGGACTGACTTCCCAGGAGGTTGCTAGGCCAGGGATCACCGCGCTAGGCACATCAGCCTTGGAAAGGTCCCATTGCGTCAATGAGTCGTACATCGGGATGCCGGTGAAACGATTGCCCTCGAAACCTTGGTCAGGCTGACCCAATGTACGTGGGATGTCAGCAGCAGTCATACCAATGCGCAGGACTTTTTCTTGCGCAGAGGCAGGCATTGCGGCGCCTACGGCAAGTGCCGCGGTCAGGACGGTCAGTCCAAGTGGTTTGCCGACCAAGCGGGAAATCAACGTGTGTTGTTTCATGGAATCTCCAGTAATTCGGTTGTAAAAATATAGCTAACAGGTTGTGCTGCAAATCTGATACTTTTAGACCGGTCTGAGTTGTCTACCTACAGCTGGTGTGAGCCAACATGACCGATGTATGACCAGTAATACGTTTTACGTATTGAAATACGTCTTTTAATTAAGCAAAAATCGTGCCACTCTTTGCGTTAAGTATGTCTTAATTTGTGCGAAGAAGACCCACATTTTTTCAGTTCTCTTTAAAATTCAATCGTTCACTTGCACCACTTTAGTCTTCCATGCCCATTTTGGGGCATTTCTGCCCAGTTTGGTGCAAGAGCTTTGTTTCAATAGTAACCAAGGTAAACCAAGAAAACCGATGAAACTACTTCTCATAAACCCTAATACCTCTTCGGCGATGACCGCTGCGATCGCCAAAGGCGCGCAAGCCGTCGCGCTTTCAACGACAGAAATTGTGGCAACACAACCCAGTTTTGGTCCTTTATCGATCGAGGGGCATTACGACGAAGCTTTCGCCGCTGCGGGTGTGGCGGAGCAAGTCAAACTCGCCGCGACTTGGGGGCCCGATGCTGTCGTCCTAGCGTGTTTTGGCGACCCAGGATTAGAGGCCGCGCGTGAGGCGACGACTGCTCCCGTGCTGGGTATTGCAGAGGCTGCTTTTCATGCTGCCAGCATGCTTGCGACAGGTTTTTCTGTGGTGACCACAATGACTCGTACATGCATTATTGCGGAGCGTTTAGTGCAGCGCTACGGCTTTGAGCATCAGTGCCGTGGCGTGCATGGCACCGATATCGCCGTGCTGGATTTAGAAGATGGTGGCGAGGACATCATCGGACAAATCGAGCATGCCGCGCGTGAGGCATTGAGCCGGGATCGCAGTGGTGCCATCGTCTTGGGTTGTGCTGGCATGACAACACTTTGTCACACCTTGACACAGAGATTGGGTGTGCCCGTCATTGATGGTGTCGCTGTCGCCGTCAAGTTTGCCGAGGCGCTCAGCGCCTTAGGTCTTGGCACCAGCAAGCATGGTGACTATGCGACACCTCTACCTAAGGTTTATACCGGCTGGGCCGCACCGCTTGGCTGGCCGAAAAAATGATGAAACTCCTAACGTTTTAGAGGTCGCTTGCTCAATCGACTGCAGTCGCTTTTTGCAATTCATTTTGTTGCGATCCTCTTTGGCGCGACCGGAATTTTTGGTGCCATCATCCAGGCCGATGCATGGATGATCACTTTGGGGCGTGCATTTTTTGCAGTACTCACGCTGGTGGCTTTGAGTCGTATGTTCTCAACGCTAGGAGGCAAACGGCTCCATACTTTCGATTCTTGGCGCACACATCTGGGAGCCTTCGTTTTGAGTGGTGCAATGTTAGCGTTGCATTGGGTAACATTTTTTTACTCTGTCAAGATAGGAGGGGTCGCAGTTGCCACCCTCGGTTTTGCAAGTTTTCCGGCTTTTATCACCTTGATCGAGGCTCTTCTTCTGCGTGAGAAGGTCGGGCGGGCCGAGTGGTTACGTTTATTGCTAGTCAGCCTTGGGCTTGTGTTGATCACGCCCTCTTTTGAATGGTCAGATCAGGGCACAGAAGGTCTTGTCTGGGGCATCTTGTCAGGTGCAGCTTTTGGCGTGTTGGCCGTGCTCAATAGACGCCAGTTACGCCATGTCAATGCTTTCCAGGTTGCGGGCATTCAAAACGCACTTGTTTTTTTATTTTTATTACCTTGGGTCATTCCTTCTTTGGGACAAGTCAGCGCGTCAGATTGGTGGTTGATTGCAGCGCTGGGTGTGATCTGTACCGGACTGGCCCACTGGCTGTTTGTGTCAAGCTTGAGACAATTGCCCGCCCGCACAGCTGGCTTGGTTGTCGCATCTGAACCCCTTTATGCGATTCTCTTTGCCTGGATGCTTTTCAGTCAAGTGCCTTCTGGCCGTATGCTTTGCGGAGCGGCATTGATGATGGCGGCTATTTTTAGTGCCAGTTTGGCAGTGCGGGGGCGCAGCGCCCAAATGACCACGTGAGCTATAATGTTATTTTGAATGCAACTCTTATCTTGCATCGAGGAATATGAAAGCAGATTGTCCGGTTTTACAGCCACGCGATCTCCAACAAACAATGGTTAGTTGCGTGGTGCCTGCTTACAATGAGCAGGAAAACTTAGCCTTGCTGCTGCCGAGGCTTCAGGCTGTACTCTCTCAAATCGGTGCAGACTGGGAAGTGATCGTGGTCGATGATGGTAGTCGCGACGCTACGGCCACCCTGATGACGGCATGGACTCAAAACCCCGGCTTTCGCTATATGCAGCTTTCTCGCAACTTCGGTAAAGAGCCCGCAATTACTGCAGGGATCGAAGCTGCAGTCGGTGATGCCGTGCTGATTATGGACGCGGATCTCCAGCATCCGCCCGAGTTGCTGCCAAAGATGTTGAGTCGCTGGCAGGCCGGTGTTGATATGATCTACGCCGTGCGCGAAAACCGATCCGACGAGAGCGTTGCTAAGCGTCTAGGCACGAAACTTTTTTATTCGCTGCTCAAGTCTTCATCTGGAGTGGTCGTCCCACCCAATGCGGGGGATTTTCGTCTCATGGATCGTAAGGTGGTTGATGCCTTGCTGCGTCTACCCGAAAGAAATCGTTTCATGAAAGGGATATACGCCTGGGTGGGCTTCAATACCGAAGCAATTCAGTATATCCCTGATGCTAGATTGCATGGAGAATCGCGGTTTTGCTTCTTCAAGCTGTTTGGGCTTTCGCTTGCGGGCTTGTTATCGTTTACAACCTGGCCGCTTCGGTTTGTCAGCTTATTCGGATTTTTGGTCTCGATGTGTTCTTTCGGGTATGGAATGTTCATCGTGATCCAGTACCTGCTTTACAACAATCCAGTGAATGGCTGGCCAACGATTGTGACTGTTCTACTATTCTTTTCCGGTATCAACCTGCTGTCCTTAGGCATACTCGGGGAGTATATTGCCGGCATCTTTAAGGAGGTCAAGGGCCGTCCACTCTATATCGTCCGGCAAGCCGTCGGCCAAGCGTTTAAACATCCAAAGTCCTGAGTCGTGCTCCCCATACCTTCGACCTTAAAACCATTGATCGTCTGCGCGGATGATTTCGGTATCGAGCCTGGTGTGGATGCCGCAATTGTCGAGCTTGCACATGCTGGTCGCCTCAGTGCAACGGGTTGTTTGGTGACCGCTGAGCGTTTTCCCTTGGCCGCACCTTTATTGTCCGGTTTGCCTATCGATATTGGTTTACATCTCAATTTCACCGAATTTTTAGGGCTTCCTGGTTTTTATACACCCTTGGGAAAATTAATTGCCTTGTCCTACACGCGTCGTATTTCCCGTTCGCTGGTGCGTGGACACATCAACCTGCAACTTGATTTATTCGAACAGCACGTCAAAAGAGCCCCCGACTTTGTAGATGGGCACCTGCATGTTCATCAATTTCCCGTTATTCGCGAAGAGTTGCTTGGTGCTCTGACGGAGCGCTTTGGGCGAAAAATGCCTTGGCTGCGGGATACGCAGCCGACTCAAATGTCTCACGCATTACCTTTTATGCAGCGATTCAAAGCGCATGTGATTAGTGCGTTAGGTGCGCGTTCGCTTGTTCGCCTTGCAACGCGTGTTGGCGCGACCGTGAATGATGGTTTTATGGGGGCCTACGATTTTTCGCGTTCCCATCCCCCTTATCTCGTCATGCTAGCCGAGTGGCTCAAGCATGCGCGTATCAACACTGTATTGATGACGCATCCCGCTCAGACTGCGTCCGAAAACCTTGCCTTTGGAAAAGATCGCGTTGAGGAATATCGAGTGCTTGGCAGCAAGGATTTCATCGCGCTTTTAGAGAAAAATCAACTGACAATCGCGCGTTTAAGTCAGTCAGGCATCCGTCAATAATGCAGCTTTATTTGCTTTTGATTGAAGCGGCTGTTTCAGTGTCAGGGGTCGTAGGCGATAAAATTTCTTCGCGGCCATAGAACTTAACGCCCAGTGCAATCCGATCCCGGCCCTGAGCGCGTCGGTGTCTGTTGGTATCTCGTAGCGAGTAGACACATCCACAATACTCTTGCTGATAAAACTCCTCACGTTTGCTGATTTCAATCATGCGAGCGGAGCCGCCGTTTTTACGCCAGTTATAAGTCCAGTAGAGGAGGTTTTCGTAGCGAGCCGCTGCGCGTTCACCGGAGCCATTGATTTGATTCATGTCTTTCCAGCGAGAAATGCCCAGAGAGCTGGTGATGGTGTCGTAGCCGTGCTCGTAAGCATAAAGCGCTGTGCGTTCGAATCGCATGTCAAAACATTGCGTGCAGCGCTCGCCACGCTCGGGTTCATTTTCAAGACCCTTGATACGATCAAACCAATTATCGACATCGTAGTCAGCATCAATAAAGCCGATACCGTTTTTTTCAGCAAAGCGAATATTTTCGTTTTTACGGATTTCGTATTCTTTGACAGGATGAATATTCGGGTTATAAAAAAAGATGTCGTACTGAATCCCCGCGACGAGCATCGCCTCCATGACTTCGCCCGAGCAGGGCGCACAGCAGGAGTGCAACAAAACCTTGGAGCGGCCTTCTGGTAGAGCGAGGGAGGGACGAAGAGCGTCTTTCACGATGTCAGCGCAGTGAGAAATAGAAACCATATTTTAGACTGTTTCATCCAAGCTTTTCGCCCAAGACCGTACGCCATAGCGTGCGAATCGCTTCGCGCTCTATTTGCAATTGCTCTTGAGGAACACGTGCCTTGTCGGCACCTTGCAGTCGACACTGATGCTGTGCTCGACGTAGATTGCGATAGGCGTCTCCACATTGCGCTGCGAGCTCGGGCGGGATCAGACCCGCTTCTGCGCTCAGACGCAATAGAGCAATATTGCCTAAGTTACCGAGCAAAGTCGGATGTGTGTGCGTCTGCGTCAGGACAAGATATTGGGTCACAAATTCCAAATCCACCATGCCACCAGCATCATGCTTGATATCAAACTCTTGGCTGGTATTTGGGTGTCCGGCCGTCATTTTTTTGCGCATTTGACGAAC
>Ga0247843_1005465_pt1 | contig 17639 bp, 15 predicted proteins | sample LaCruzMarch2017__FD_192420 | JGI IMG/M metagenome (GOLD analysis project Ga0247843, IMG submission 192420) | Freshwater microbial communities from meromictic Lake La Cruz, Castile-La Mancha, Spain - LaCruzMarch2017_8m | ecosystem: Environmental > Aquatic > Freshwater > Lake | place: Spain... | reverse complement strand
TACCACCAAACCCATAATTGTTTCAGTCATCAATTAATTTTAAGGGAACTTCAACGGTCTTAACCCAACTAACATTCTGCTTTTCGTTTGCCACACCCGCTTATATTTATTTTTTAGGGGCATGTGGCGAATCATAAATCTATCATATCTATTTTTTATTTAAAGGAAGATTTATGATTTCAGTCATCAATTAATTTTAAGGGAACTTCAACAAGATAAGGACGGCAAGCCCGTTTTTAAATTAGTTTCAGTCATCAATTAATTTTAAGGGAACTTCAACGGTCTTAACCCAACTAACATTCTGCTTTTCGTTTGCCACACCCGTTTATATTTATTTTTTAGGGGCGTGTGGCGAATCATAAATCTATATCTTTTTTTTATTTAAAGGAAGATTTATGATTTCAGTCATCAATTAATTTTAAGGGAACTTCAACCTCCCCCGGAAAGAGTTATTGCGGAAACAATGTGTTTCAGTCATCAATTAATTTTAAGGGAACTTCAACAAATGGGAGAAACTTGTAAATTGGTCTAACCAAGTTTCAGTCATCAATTAATTTTAAGGGAACTTCAACTTTAAACCCAGAGCAAATCGCTAAAATTGAATATGGTTTCAGTCATCAATTAATTTTAAGGGAACTTCAACTAAAACCTGGTGTATCACCGCCAGACTTGAATGTTTCAGTCATCAATTAATTTTAAGGGAACTTCAACAATTGGGCTTGGCTGTATGTCAACAGATGGTAAGTTTCAGTCATCAATTAATTTTAAGGGAACTTCAACACAGCAACAGAGCAAGTAGTAGTCTCAAAAGTAGTTTCAGTCATCAATTAATTTTAAGGGAACTTCAACCAAAGAGGAATTAAATACAGGAACTACCATTACGTTTCAGTCATCAATTAATTTTAAGGGAACTTCAACTATTCAAAAAGCTGGAGGTGAATACTGCGCAAAGTTTCAGTCATCAATTAATTTTAAGGGAACTTCAACTGTCTTAACCCAAACTAAATTCTGCTTTTCGTTTGCCACACCCGTTTATATTTATTTTTTAGGGGCGTGTGGCGAATCATAAATCTATATCTTTTTTTTATTTAAAGGAAGATTTATGATTTCAGTCATCAATTAATTTTAAGGGAACTTCAACTTTATATGAAGTTAAGCCTGTTAAGAATCCTAATGTTTCAGTCATCAATTAATTTTAAGGGAACTTCAACTTCTGAAGTTAAAGGAACACAGGTTACTTCGATCGTTTCAGTCATCAATTAATTTTAAGGGAACTTCAACTATGAACAGGAGAAGAAGACCAAAGTAGCAAAAGTTTCAGTCATCAATTAATTTTAAGGGAACTTCAACAATATTCTTACGGTACTTACCTAACTTTATACTGGTTTCAGTCATCAATTAATTTTAAGGGAACTTCAACATCATCCAGCAATAATCAAAAAAGGTTTGTATTATGGTTTCAGTCATCAATTAATTTTAAGGGAACTTCAACTGATAACGGTTATAGGTACATAGGCACATTAAAGAGTTTCAGTCATCAATTAATTTTAAGGGAACTTCAACTATTTACAGTTTACACCAAAGAGGAGGTATTAGCGTTTCAGTCATCAATTAATTTTAAGGGAACTTCAACGCGATCGGCATCGTGTTGTTGTCCCAGCTACAGCTGTTTCAGTCATCAATTAATTTTAAGGGAACTTCAACAAAATTACTTACCCTGCAGTTTGGGCAACGCAAGTTTCAGTCATCAATTAATTTTAAGGGAACTTCAACACGGTAATGAAAGTTTTACCTAATGGTCAAATTAGTTTCAGTCATCAATTAATTTTAAGGGAACTTCAACGTTACAGAAATTTCTAAGCCTAAAGAAAAATAGTTTCAGTCATCAATTAATTTTAAGGGAACTTCAACTTGCATTCTTATGTTTGATAATGACAACAGCTAGTTTCAGTCATCAATTAATTTTAAGGGAACTTCAACTCTGGCTTGATTCGACACAGGCATTGGAATTTGTTTCAGTCATCAATTAATTTTAAGGGAACTTCAACCACCGCTTGACAATTCCACTAAGGAGGTTTTGTGTTTCAGTCATCAATTAATTTTAAGGGAACTTCAACTTAGGGTTAAACTACAAAGAAAAAACCTCGAAAGTTTCAGTCATCAATTAATTTTAAGGGAACTTCAACCAATGTAAAAAATGGAAAAGTAATAGGGGGCAAAGGTTTCAGTCATCAATTAATTTTAAGGGAACTTCAACGAATGTTGCTGCCTGATTGGAACACAGGCCAAATGTTTCAGTCATCAATTAATTTTAAGGGAACTTCAACTGTTATTATCATAGCTCTTGATAATGGCAGAAGTTTCAGTCATCAATTAATTTTAAGGGAACTTCAACTTTATACTCCAATGCTGCAAAGATTAACCAAGAGTTTCAGTCATCAATTAATTTTAAGGGAACTTCAACATTTCACTAATAAAAAGGCGAAAAGAGGTTAAAGTTTCAGTCATCAATTAATTTTAAGGGAACTTCAACTTCAATCTTGATGAATTTTATCAAATTGAAATTTGTTTCAGTCATCAATTAATTTTAAGGGAACTTCAACCTACACAGGGTCATCTGATGATCCTATCGAAACGTTTCAGTCATCAATTAATTTTAAGGGAACTTCAACTCGGAAGCCGACCTTTTTGGAGCCAACCTTTCGGTTTCAGTCATCAATTAATTTTAAGGGAACTTCAACATTTCAGTTACAAAAAAAGAAGTTTCGGCGTATTGTTTCAGTCATCAATTAATTTTAAGGGAACTTCAACCTAAAAACCCCCACTACATTCAAGTATTCCTTAAAAGGTTTCAGTCATCAATTAATTTTAAGGGAACTTCAACAAAATGAACAACAACTACTCGAAGTTATTGTAGAGTTTCAGTCATCAATTAATTTTAAGGGAACTTCAACTAGAGTAGTTTGGTATATATGGAATATTATAAGAGTTTCAGTCATCAATTAATTTTAAGGGAACTTCAACTCTTTAATTTCAAATCCATGCTAATATTAGGATTGTTTCAGTCATCAATTAATTTTAAGGGAACTTCAACGATTGAAATTAATGGATGCCCTACTTTGTCAATGTTTCAGTCATCAATTAATTTTAAGGGAACTTCAACACTTTCAGCAAGAACTAATGGAGAAGCTTACTGTTTCAGTCATCAATTAATTTTAAGGGAACTTCAACAGCAAATCTAACAGATATTTTTGATTATGAACACCATATCTTATCCTTTTTTGGAATGGACTGCCATCTTTTAAATCCAAAGGGTTTTAATATCATCCAATATTAAATCTAAATCCGGTGGCTCTCCAACACAATGCATCTTTTTTACATTCGATGAACTTAGTACTATGCTGTAAATTTTATCCTTTTCACTTCCATATTTTTCAATTATAGCCTTAATCTTTGTCCATAAGCTCTGCCATTGCAATGGGCTATGTTTACCGCAAAATACCGAATACTGAAACCTGACATATCCCCAGGCTTCCAGTTTTTTCGCAACCTTGTCCCGGCAATTATCGTTTTCTATATCATAACATATAAGCCTTACTATCATTTCTTTTCCTTATTAAATTTTTTCAATAGGGTTACCAATTGTCCACTTTGATAATGTATATGATCCACCTTTTTTATTCTCTTGCCTCCAAGGTAAGCCCTTTCATCCATCAAAGCAAAAAAATTGTCAATGATCAATCTTCTTCCATATTTTGTTAATAATATGCCATCTGTTTTTGTTTCGTTGTAACATTCAGGTGTTATTACATTTTTAATAAAAAGCTCCATGATCATTTTATCAATCCATGGCCTGAAAGGCTCTATATGGTCAAAGGCAAGGGCAGGTCTCTGGTACCTGTTTATGTGCATTATTCCCATATAAGGATCCAAACCGGTCATCAGCAAGCTCGATTCAACAATTCCATAAAGTATTCCATAAGCATAATTCAAACTGGCATTTAAAGGATCGTCTGGCTGGCGTTGTTCTCTGCCGTCCATTTCTACATGTTTTTCCAACGCCAGACTTATACTGCTCCAATAGGTTTTTGATAAATTGCCTTCCCATCCGCGTAATTGTGCAAAATTGCCGATTACATCCAATTTGTTCAATTCCTTTTTGATCAGTTCTGTATTTTCAATCAACTGTTCTTTATGCTTTGTTACCCTGTCGGCCAGGTAATTTATATTTTGCAACTGATTGGTTACTTTCATTTCCAAAAGATTTTTTATCCAGTCCAATCCTTCCATACTATCCGAAAAATAGACCTGGGCTTTGCGTATTTCTGAAATATTGCCATAATAGGCACTCCAAACCCAAGCCTCCACCTTACCTATGCTATTATATATCAATACTGGTATCTGATGCTGAGCAGCCAATATCAATGCAGGTGATGTAATACTGCAAGGGCTTAGCAAATTGATGCTTTTAATTTTCAAAGCACTTGCATAACGGGTGGTTTCTTCAAGGGTGATCTTGAATTTTTCATCCTCCACCTCAATTTTCACACCATAATTATCTATTAGTAAATGCATAACTCTTTTTTAAGCACCAAAAAATAAATTCCAAAAAGCAAGTACCAAAAATCAAATAAATTCCAAAATAGTAAATTTCAAATGTGAACCTCAAAAAATTCAAAGCTTATAGTTTCATTTTTAAGTATTGTTTTTTGAAATATATTTGTTGTTTGTTTTTCATTATATGTGATTTATTCAGAAGGAATCGTACGGTAAATCAAGCCAGTTTTCCGATTCAAAACTTTCAGGTGGTTCAAAGGCATTTTCCATTCTTTCCTTTAGATTATATACTTCTTCACGTTCCGGCATTACCATATTGGCGAAATTCCATTTGCCCTGGAGTTCCTGTTCAAAAAGTTTAAGTTTTTTCAATGACATTCCAGTATTAAACCTGCTTTCCGCAATCCTAACTTGCCTGTAACGGTCTATTTCTATTTCCAATTGCTGCAAATAGGTAACGGGTAATGAAATTTCATTACTTCCTACTACAATGCCTGTAACCATTTTTTCATCTTCCTTGTCAAAACTCTTCACTTTGTTTTCATTAATAATAAAATTGTAATGCTTTATACTGTTTCTAAAAAACACTATTTCACTTTTGCCAATTGGATGCATCGCTGAAAAACACAAATCATCAGCAAATCTGGAATAAGTGATCCCCGATGAATTACAAAAATTGATCAGTTCGGCATCAAGGTCTAGGCAGGCAAAGTTGGAAAGCACAGGGGAAGTAGGAGAACCCATAGGCAACCGCATATTAAAACAACAAAGTGAAGTCAATAATTCCGTGAGTTGATGAGAATGAGATGGAAAATGAGATTCATAAATACCATAAACCCTGTTCCTGGTAATGGTATGAAAAAAATCCTGAAGATCAATATTGAGCATGTAAGGATGATCAATATGTTGTTTGGCATTGCCAATGATATTGCGGTCTTCATCATTATTAGTGCTGATGCAAAAACCGTAAACAGCAGGGGGTCTTAATGCATAATAAACTGCCTGTAAAAACTGGTTGGTACGTTGCAGTACAACTTTCAACCGTATTTCAGGATCTTCTATATGCCTCATCCCCCCCGTCTTTTTACGTATTTTATATAATTGATACCGGGGATTCAACGCCATAAGCGCAAGCTTCGAAGGATCATTTTTTACCAAATGCCCATAATCGGCAATGGTTTCCAACTTATAAAATTTATTGGCCTCCCGGCTCAATGACATAGCTGTTGCCATCCCTCTTATAATTTCAATATGTCAAAGAACATTATTCTGGGGTCAGTTTATTTCTTCCCAGCGTTTAAGTATGCCATAGCCCAACCCCTTAAATTTACCAATACCTGCCTGGTCGGGAAACCGGGCATTGAGGTAAAAGGAACAGTCTATGGCGGTAAAGTAATGCGTCTCACGTATGGTGGCAGGTTGGTACCTTGCCAAGCCAATATGGGTTATGTCGTGAAGCTTTAATTTCAATTTTTCGCCTTTGGGTATTTGCCAGCCCATGGCGTAGGTAAACAAAACCAAATGGCTGTTTAACACCCTTTCCAGTATTGCTATTTTTTGCAGATATGTAGGGGCCGCCCGGTATTCTTCATAATTTTCATGGTTAAAGGGTACATACCTGAACAATTTGTAAAGTTCTTCCTTACCGGTCTTAAGCATTTTTGGAGCAAAACTTTGGTTCTCCGTTATTCTGGTAACCTTTAATGGAAATTTTTTATCTCTTGACAGTTTTTTAAGAACTTCCGCGCCTTCATTCATTCCCCATAGATTGGCAAACCCATCATGTGTGCGGTATTGTATAAGCGGATACCTTTCCAGGTTACCAATTATTTTTCCTTTTTCCATTCTATGGTTATGGTATAAGTCATTGTCCATCCCTACCAGCTTCAGTATTTCTTTTTTAAACTTCTGGATATCGCTGGTTCCCATTTTCACATCAAACGTCAACGATATGGTTTGAATAGTTTCGCGGTTTGTAGAAGTTGATCTGTTTTCTTCTTCTATGTCGAATAGGAGTTTTTCTATTTCTGTGGTTTGCATGGGTTATGGTTTAATTAATGTTGCTTTAGTAAATTCTAAATTCCCTTTTTCCAGTTTACCTGATTTTTCTGTCAATTTGATTTTAACCTTTGTTTTAAGAGGCACGTTTCCATTTATGTTAATATTCATTGCCCCCTTTATATGTGGTTGAACCGTTATAGAGCCTGATCCACTCCCCCCGACAACAGTTGCCTCAATTATTTTATTAAGCAATTCAGGTACTTTATCCATCCAATCGGGTTGCTCAGGTATTTTTAAAATTATTATTTTATTTGAATCATCAAATTTTTTATATTTAGAATTAAATGGATCATATTCTGGTTTCCCACTTCCTTGATGTTCATTGTTACCCCTATCATATTGATTAGTAGATTTTTCATTTGGTTTAAAATCCGCAATCTTTGGCAAGATTAAAAAATCTAAATAGCCCTCGTTAATATTTTCATGACCCCTTTCCTCAGCTTTAATAAACTGTCCGTAACCTGAATTAGTTTTTGCACCTGCACCAAAATTTAATAATAAATATTGAAATAACATTTTTATTTCTTTTTTTGACAATTGCTTTGTATCAGTAAATTGAAAATAAAAATTTATTTTGACTCCTGGATTAATTGAAAGAGTTCTTAAAGGTACTGGTTCATGCAAGGGATGATCATGAGGAGTTATGGTGTCAATATTAAAAAGGAGCATATTGTCTGGGTTAGTGTTGGATGGGATTGCCATGCAAAAACGAATTCTTTTTTTTGCATTCATGAAGTATTCTTCTTCCTCTTTCTCTCCAAATATTTCACGTTCCAATTTTTCGCTATCAATTATTTTTGATGGAAATAACTCTAAAAGGATTTTGTTTATCTTTCTTTTTACTGCGATACTTTTTTCAGAATTGCCGTATCTTAATGGGAAATAGCTTCTTAATAATCCTTTAACGGCTGAATCAGGAATTATAGGAATTCCTGTTGTATGATGAAATGAAAACCCTGTTTTAAATTCTTCATCACTTTTACCCGTATCATGGGTGTATCCTAAACCACTATATAATCCGGGCCAGGCTATTTCAAATGAAAAATCAGGATCAAAATCCGGCAGTCCTCCTTGAATTATTTTAACTCCTTCTTTGATGGATGAACACCTTAATTCAACAATTTTCTTTTTTAATTGAAAATTGTCTTTAGAATATTTTGTTACTTTTTTATCAACTGGTATAATTTCATTTTGGTTGGCATCCCATAAATTCCAAAATATCCTTTTGTTAAATTCGAATCCAATATTTTCCATCCTCTTATTTATAGTTCTGGGAAAGTTCTTAACGCCATTTTCAAGGCTACTGTTGTAACGGCTAAATCCATTCTTACCTTCGAAGAAACATTGCCTGCCAAACCTGTAAGGTAATCAATTAGATCTATTGTTGAAGTTGAAGCAATCTGAATTTTAAAAAGTTCTCCAAATATTTGATATACGTTAACCGCATTTTTTTTCAGTAGTATTGCAGCCATTAATGGGCTACTCATAACCATATTTGCTCCGAAAGCATTAGAATGTCCTTTATCAGTTTTAGAAATTTTAATAACCATATTTGGACCTCCTGGAAAACTATTGCGAATCAAATTAATGGCTTGAGGAATTCTTTCGTCCAATGTTTTTTTAGGAATTCTCATAACAATTTTACTTGATTAATTTTGCAAAAACCTTGTGATGTGCTAAAATTTGCGCCTATATGTACTAATCCTAATTCAATTTTATCATTAAGTGATTTTTCCTCTATTTCATTTTTTGAGACATTAATAAAATAACAAACAGAGAGCATAGGTAAACTTTGAGTGTAAAAGAGGTTATCGCTTTTGCCATCTTCTAAAGCATTATGAGCTGCGACCGGAAGATAAAAATCAGAAGTTAATTCGATATACCTTTCATTGCTGATTATTGCTAACCTTGAATAATGTTCACCAAAAATAGATTTTAATAATATCTTTTCATTTTCATTAAAATCTACACTCTGGTTTCCAATTGGGTTATTTAAAGGAGTTATTGCTCCTGCATAAGCTTGGGTTATTATTTTATCCACGCTATTAATTTTATGAATCAAATGTTTTATATCAGAAATATTTAATCCATTAATTTTTAAATTTTCAAGATATAAATCCAAGACTTCAGGACTTGTTAGTAGCAAAAACATAGTTTTGTCAGAAGGAACGGCCAAAGCTAATAATTCTGCCTGACCAAATGCAGTATTGCCTTGGATGCTTTCATCTTTAACTGCATTTGTTAAGTTGTCATTATCCGATTCGATATTTCTGCTTATATCGCTCCCAAATATTGTTTTCATTTCTTCTGAGGTCATACCGTTATGATAACAATGTTGTTTTAATGCACCCTTTAATGAACTGCTGTGAATACATGGAAAACCTGTTGTAGAATTTCTCTGAATGAGGTTATCAATGATACCTGCCACTTCTCCACCAGCTCCTACGTGAATATCTGTTTTAGGTATTAACGTGTACAGTGATTTTATTTGTTTCATATTGTTTATCTTTTGTTAAAGTTGAATTGTTTTATTGTAGCCTAATTTAAGAAAGTCTATTTCGTTATTAAAATATTCTAAAGTTTCTTTTACGTTGTTGCTAATTAAAATAGAACCTCTGCTTAGAAGTGTTTTTCTCTCACTACCAAATTGCCGAGATTTATCGTATTCCCTGTTTAATCGTTTATTATAATCCGCTTCGGCATTTGTAGTTGTGGCATATCTTAAAGTTAATGTATCAGTTATGCAACTCGTAATGTTTTCATATACTGAATTATCAACCAGAGCATCGCTCAATAACAAGAGTGAATTACCGTTACGATTTGATGAAAGTTGTTGAATTTCCTTATCTTTAATTATTGTCATTGAAAACATAGAAGCCCTTCCTCCAAATCGGATGGTTTTGTTTTTTACCGATAAGTCTTTCGGGAAAATATTTTCATCAATACTTACTTCAAATGCAAAGGAATATCCTTTATTCAACTCATAACTTATTTGTTTGTAAAAACCATCTTTATTGTCTTTCGAATTACCATTGTAATTTTTTGTATTTCCAGATTTAACATTTTCAATAAAGACTCCGGGTTCTTTAATTTTTTTAAAACCTAACTTAGCTAAAAGATCTTCATCATAAAATGCAGATAGTGGAATGTTATTTGTATTATTTATGGAAATAAACCTATTATCAATGAAGTCCTTATCTTTTGAATCATAAATCTTCTGTTTTCTTCCAGCAACTAATCCTATTAAATCTATTTCATTTGCATGAGTAAATCCAAAATCCACTCGAGCGTTTATTTTTAATAAATTAATTTTACTTAAATCGAACTTAGAAAGAAATAATACATCTGTTATTTCAATTGTATTATTTGTATTGATGGTCTCAACTACTTGAATTGGGCTTAAACACATTATTGCACCTTGGTTGAATTGACCATTAAAAGATCCGGAGCCAATGTATTTGTTACAATCTGATTCATGTGATTTAGTTTTACCTAATAAATTAGCCACGTCTAAAATATATTCTCTAACTAAACCTAAAGCTGAAGTTTGTTGTGGGAAATATCTTGACTGCAAAAAATACTCGGCCTTGTCAAAAGTTGATTTTTCACCTCCGAAGAAAAAGGGTTTCAAATGTTTTAATATAAATGTATAATTTACCATAATTAGTCATCAATTCTTGAATGCAGAAAGTGATTAAGTTTTAATACGCTAAAGAAATTTTCCAGTAATAATTCATTTTCCGGGTTTTCGGAAATATTCTTTAATTGTCCAACCTTAAATAAATATTCCCTGCACTCGTCTAAATAAGCTCTTTGTTTTTTATGAATGCCTTTATTGAACTCATCATCAAAATATGCCTTTAAATGCCAATCCTCTTCTGTTATTGAATTCACTGTTGATTTTTGATCTCTCATTTTTTGAGTTATTGAAGAAAGAAATTGCTCTTTGTCGAGAAATTCCTGGTTATTAATTATTGAAAGAAAATTATTGAACAGATCAGTTTTATTTTTATCTATTATTGCCCCAAAAGTAGAACCGCTATGCTTTCTAACCTCAAAATTTAACCGGTTGCGTGTTTCATATTTTTTTTCTTTTATTACTTCCAATAATTCTCTACTGCGGAGTACTGCTTCTCTTAAAGGGTGTTTTATATATGAAATATAGACACCGTAACTCATGCATGGCTTTATCTCATTTCCATCTTCATCTTTAAGATTTTTATATTCATCCTTTTCGAAATAAGTTTGGAAAATACTGTCTATCTGTTTAACTATATCAAATATAGAAATTGCACAATCCCCAACTTTATTCATTACAGGGGCAAAAAAAAGTAAATCATCACCTCCAAGATATACTGGTGCAGCCCCATAACCCCAATCTTCCTTGCTATCTTCAGTATATCTGCTACCTGCAATTAATTTGTATGTTTCTAATGAAAAATTATTGATTTGCTTTGAAAATGCTTCCAGTTTATTTTGAAATTGAGAATTATCTTTAGTATCCCCTTCTATTGCCTTTAGTAATTTCCCAAAATTATCTCCGTCTGCAGTTACAATGGCAACATAATTATGATATGTTCTAAAACTATCATCTTTCAATGCAATTGAGATTAAATCTTTAAATGGCTCTTTTTCATCCTCCTCAAATACTTCGTTTTCTACATTTTTAGTTAGATCTTCTGGGGCACTTTTTATTGAATCGTAAACTAATTCTGAGGCTGCATCGTATGCTTTTCTATATTTCACTCTTAATTCCCTAAGGGCAATTTCAGGTAGTGAATCAAAGTGGGTTATCAATGGATGAAAACAATCTGTCAAAAGAAAAGTGTGATTTACGGCATGTAAAAATATTCTTAATGGGTTTGGATCGGTATCCACAATTGAGTAACGCAATTCAAGTTGATCTAAAACTGTATTTATTGTTTTAAGTCTATTAAATCCATTAATCTTAATTTTATCTAAATCAATTTCACAGCTATAAATCTGAAAATAAGAATTTAAAAATTCTATTGCTTTCTTTTCATCTTTTAAGATTTCTGAAATTCCAATTCTTTTATATCCTTTATGGTTGTGTAAATATTTGTATTTACTGTTTTTTAGGGAAAATATGATTTCTTCAGAGACATCCTTCCTGACTTTTTGAACAATATTAATAACATTATCGTAGTCAAATCCCAAAGAGGAGTGAATGATAATCCTATCAGGAAGAAAACCAGCACCAGGTTTAGACTTCTCTTTTTTGTCCCAATATGGCATTATATAATTTTCTGCCTTACATCCATTAGAATTAAACGCCTCTATTAGTTTTTTGCAGATGTATGAAAATAAATAACTCGCAGCCCATAACTCCCTTGATTTGGTTACTAAACCTAATGTTTTGTAAATTGGACCAAGAGTAATTCCTATATATGTATTATTCACCATTATTAATATGGATTTTGGGAGTTGAGTTGTGAGAAAATATTTTTAACGATTTTAAGGTCGGGGTTAGAATCATCTCCCTTTATTTTTAGATCAAAATAGGTTAATTTAAAAGATTCTTTCAGAAATTCATAATAATCGAAGGTTTCTGGAAAAGGGAGTGAGGGAATAGTCAAAGATTTATTTGATATTTCAACCTGCTTACTAAAAATCTCTGAGAAAGGAAAGTTTTTCAATTCATGTTCTTCTTTTTTTGCATCATCTGCAAAAGGGCCATTCAAGAGAATAAATACAACAAATGTGTTTGCATCTTTTCTTAAAGGTTTAAAAGTTATTGGGGCAGTAAATCGCTTTAATTCTTTTTCGGTACTCTTGTTGAGTATTTTCCTGACATGTTTATCAGTATAGCTTCTCCATTCCTGCTCAGCACTAAAACCTAATAAATCTCTCCACAGATATTTTTCTGTTTCAGGTTTGGTTTGTGAAAAGGCGATTGGAGAATCTTGTGAGGCATGGTTACGAGTAATTGGCCGTGGAATCTCGGAGGCATAAAAATGTTCTTTGATAGTTTTTTTATCCCATTGATAATCTTTATCTTTCAGGTAATGCCATATTGTTGGTTTGATATAATATAGACCATTCCTGTTTATCCCACTTCTCATGGTTCGGTAAAGGAAATCAATATATTTGAAAAGTTTTTTTTGTGCCTCCAGTTCCTTTAAATTTGATACATCAACCTTGAATTTATAACATTTATGATTATTGATACTTTCTTTATCTATTATTTCTGAATGAATTGAATTATTCAGAAAGAATGAGCCAAACCCCTTATTTTGCCTTGTGCCAAAGTTTACATTAAAAAGAAACAAACTAATTTCTTGGTTAATAATTCTTAATAATTCCTGATTGGTAGATTTAATAGTTACGATTATCTGGTTATGGTAAGAAAACTTTTTCTTGATCGGGTTATTATTTCCCATATTTCCAAAAAATAGCTTGAAATCGTTTTTGAATTCTTCACCAAGTTGTAATTCTTTGCCATTAATATCATTCTGATCACTATTATTAACTGCTATTTCAATCTTATAATCCAATGCTGGAGCCGAAGGTTTTTTGTTTTTTATCGGATCGATATCAATGGAAAAATCATATCCGTTTTTAACAAACTTCCAAAAGGATGGGTTTTTCCAAAGAGCATTCAATCTATCATCTTTCAAACCATAACAACCAGTCCATTTACCAATAAAATACTTGTCCAACTTCGCTTTAAATTCCGTAGGTCTAATTGTTGCTCCTTTGACATTTGTTTGAAAATGAATTATTGGAGTGTGTTGCATAAGTTTAAATTCTAGTTTATCCATGTTCTACTTATTATAAAGGTTAAAAAGTTCTTCAAGATATGGCTTCTTTAATTCGTCATTATCAATTCTTTCAATGATATATTTCAACTGCTCTTCTTGTTTCGTCTTAATCAAATTTGCAAGTTTATTTTTTTCAATATCAATGCGAATGTTTCTTAAAGGTTCATCTAACGCTCTCAATATTCTCTTCTCTTCTTTTTCAAGTTTTAGTTTTTTATTCTCCATGAAATAGGACAATTGAATTTTTATCAAACTATAAATAAAAATAAATGACAGTGCTCCCCATGCTAGGCAAATAATTTGTTGATATATATTGATCATTTGAATCTTATATTTTTAAGGATGTCTACTATTTTACGCCTGTTAAAAAAAGCAAAAAGGATGGATGGCGATAACCCGATTATGATCCATGTTACTGCATTCCCATCCACTTCATTTCCAATTTGCCACTCTTTTTCTATGTAAAAGTTAGCCCCAAATATTCCAAACATCAAAGTAGCTGGCAGAAATAAGTAAGCCAATAAACTTATTCGGTTTGCCTGCTCTGTTTGTTTTTGCTGCTCTATTGTATTAGCATACTGATGCAATTCTGCAATCTCATCATCAAGTTCTTTAATTTGATTATGAATATTCATGCTATTCATCATCATATTGTACATTTCTATGCCTTGTTCCTGATGAGTTATTTCACGGATATAAAATTTATTGATGAATCTGATGTAATCTCGGTAGAGTTTATCAATTCTCTTTTTTACTTCTTCTTTATCAAAATCTTCTTTTTGGTTGAAAAGGTTGGTTGTTTGCGATACCATACTACTGAAATGAACAATTGAGGCCCTTTGAACTAAGCATAATTCAATCATCTTATAATATATTGTCATCGTATGATTACCAATTAAAAAACTGTCGGAGGAATATGATACCATTGAATAACGAGTGATCCCATATATAGTTGGGGATGGTTTACCCTCATATTTATATTCTATAAAACGGGCATAGGTGCTAGCATTAAGCTGTTCATACCTTAGAACCTTATTGTGGACCGAAGCCACATGTGCATCAATATAAACATATTTATACCATTGTTCAGAATTGGTATAGCCATAACAATGCTCATTTTTATGATTTACCTCTTCTCTCCATAATTCAGGTGTTACTTTTTCATCTCCTTTATACCAGCAGATCACAAACATCCTGTCATCCAATATGGGTTGAATGGTTACATCCTTATTTTGAGGAGATATTAAAAGATTAACAATGTAATCCGGTAATTTCTGTTCTTCATTTCGTAAAACAGCATTCCGGTTATCATCATCTAAAAAGTCATTAAAATCATCCTCGTAAACTGAAAGACCTACCTTTAGTCTTATGTTTTGAGCAATAAGATTACTTCTAACATGATCTAAATTAAAATTTTCCGTGCAATAGGGAGGGTAAACCCTTCTACCAAATTCATTAATTGCTAAAATATCCTCAAAATCAGGATAGCTATCATTCCATAACTGGTAACTGATTATACCAATTCCAGTAGTATATAAATTAAGCAAAAGGAACTTTACTTTTAATTCAATGCTTCTTATCTTTTCATTTTTGCTAAAAGTGATTGTATAGGAATCGGTATCAACGTTAGTAGGATATTCAAGGTGCCTGATGATATTTTCATTTTTAACATTGAAATCGTATAGTGCATCTCGTACAAATGGATAAAAATATTGAAATTCATTATAATCCAGATGGTCAATATTGTTGTTGTAATACTCTTCATCTTTCCATCCCAATGTTTTTAATTCCTTCTCGTAATCTTCCATGGAAATTCCTGAGTTTTCAAAAATGTTTCCTTTTTTTACATCCCACCTAAACGGAAAAAGAAAAATATGCTTGCTTATTGGGTCTTTCTCATTCATGAATTAATTATTTTATTTATCAAAATTTCCAGTTCTGCCAAGCCATACGCACCGTCCACTATGCCAAAATATCCTTCTCCCTTTCCTCCATAATAAGCTCTCCTTTCAATAATCAGGTCTTCAAATTCATCTTTAATTCGTGTATTCGCCCCTATGCCGTAATAACAAAGCTTACTTTCGTTATACACCATTAGTTTAGGTACTTCCAACCTATCCGTTATAGCCGAAAAATGTTGAATACTTGTTTTAATTAGGGTAACCCCATTTTGAATTCTGGCTTGTTTGATATCCTTTTCGGCTTGAATTTCATCTTCAGGGGAAACTCCCTGTATCTTCCGGTCTGCCTTCCTAATCTCCTCAATTTCTTCTTTTGAGGCACCTATATTCCTCATTCCCGCAATATGAGTTGTATCATTGACGGCTACCAATTGTTGCCTTCGGTTCAATGTTACCTCTATTATTTCAGCAACCTGTTCAATGGAACTCAAATTACCAGAGAGTTCATTATGATGATCGATCTTTATATAGTTGGAGGGGATTTGTATATCTTCAATAAGTTCAATGCCGGCAATGGTAATGTTTTTGTTGGCTTCTAATTCCGCTTGGTATTCGCTGAGTTTAGCTCCCCAGGCCAGTTTTTTATCAATAAAATCATAGTTATTTTCCTTTAATAGGTCCCTTATAGCATCCATTTCCAAGTCGTTTCCGCCCAGTAAAAAGAGAATGTTTTTATGAATAGATGGCATATGAGTTATCCTTAAGGTTGGATTAATTAAACAGACACCATAAATCCCTCACTCGTGATAAATAATGAAGTTTTCATAAGATGTTTTAATTAATTCATAACAAATGAAGGTAGTTTGAATCAAATAAACAACAATGCATAAATTCTATTTTGTCTATTCCTATCTCATAAATGTATGAGCTGATTTAATTGATAATAAAAAAGAAGTTGTAGAAGTCAACTTGTCAAAGCCATCATATCACAGGTTTATAAATTGCGAGACCTTACGCAGAATCCATAATCACTTTCATTTTATCGGATGGTGTCCCAGCAACCAAAACTAATAGCTCAGTTTTTTTATTTGGGCGTTCCCAACTTTGTAGAATGTTTCACTTTTAGCGGATTCCATAGATAGTATAAAGTAAACCAAATTACTTAGAAGGTATATTATACGAAGTATAAACAACATCGCTCATTAAGAAAGCAATATTATAGGCAGATTCTCCTTGATGGGTGATGTTTCAATCCCTAATCCCAATATTACTGTTCCTAAGACCGATAATACTATTCCTAACCCCGATAATACTATTCCGTAGGCCGATAATACTATTCCTAACACCGATAATCACCCTCCTAAGGTCGAGATGACCATTCCGTAAACTGATTTTACCCTTGCGCTTGCCGATATTTTATTTCCGAGGAATGATCTAGGTAAAGAAGATACCATTTCTCTTTCCTTCAAAAAATTTACCCAAATGATCCTTAGCAACAATTAAGGAATGAACCCATGCTTCCTTTTCAATTAACCAATTTTTCGTTTAACTTTGCACCGCAAATAATAAACTCTATTAATATTATTTGCTATGTCTCATTTTCTATCCCAAAAAATACAATACGAAGGACTCGCTTTTGATGATGTTCTTGTATTACCGCGTTACTCCGAAGTATTACCACGTGAGGTAAACACAAAAACCAAGCTTACTCGCGCCTTGGATATTCACGTCCCAATAATTAGTGCCGCCATGGATACTGTTACCGAAGCGCGAATGGCCATCAGCATGGCCCGGTCGGGTGGTATAGGGTTTATTCATAAAAACATGAGCATCGACCGACAAGCAGCCGAAGTGAAAAAGGTAAAACGCTCGGAAAGTGGCATGATAAAAGACCCCGTAACTCTGCCTGTTACGGCCAAACTAAGTGAGGCCATGATCGTTATGAAGGAGTTCAAAATAGGGGGTATTCCTATTATAAGGGAGGATGGCAAACTGGTTGGTATTCTCACCAACCGCGATTTGCGTTTTGAAACCGATATGAACCGCGGGGTAGGGGAGGTGATGACCAGCGATAACCTTATTACCACCAATGAAGATACCGACTTGGCTAAAGCCATGGAGATATTGCAAAAATACAGGATAGAGAAACTGCCTGTGATTGATAAACATGGTTTCTTAAAGGGATTAATAACCTATAGGGATATTCAGAATGTCAAAAATCATCCCTTTGCTTGTAAAGATAAATTTGGGCGTCTGATAGCTGGCGCAGCGGTTGGAATAACGTCGGATACCCTAGAAAGGGTCAGTGCTTTGGTGGCTCAGGATATCGATGTCATTG
>Ga0247843_1005463_pt1 | contig 17642 bp, 14 predicted proteins | sample LaCruzMarch2017__FD_192420 | JGI IMG/M metagenome (GOLD analysis project Ga0247843, IMG submission 192420) | Freshwater microbial communities from meromictic Lake La Cruz, Castile-La Mancha, Spain - LaCruzMarch2017_8m | ecosystem: Environmental > Aquatic > Freshwater > Lake | place: Spain... | reverse complement strand
GTGCACGCGGCGGGGCGCTCGGCGAAGGCGATCGTGGAGAGTGCGCGCGAATCGGTCGGTCGCGCGATTGGCGCACGGGCGCGCGATGTCATATTCACGAGTGGCGCCACCGAAGCGCTTCACCTCGCACTCGACGCCGCGCGCGACAGCTACGGCGATCTGATCGTTTCCGAGATCGAACACGATGCGTTGTGGGAAGCCACGCGCAGCGCCGAGGAAATGGCGCCGCTTCGCGTCACCGCGGACGGCGTCGTAGATCTAGCGCATCTCGATAAATTGCTGGAGATCGCCAAGAGGCCGCTGGTGGCGGTGATGCTTGCGAACAACGAGACCGGCGTTGTTCAGCCGATTGTAAAGGTCGCAACGCGCGTGCGCGAGGCTGGCGGATTGTTGCTCGTGGACGCTTCTCAGGCCGTGGGACGCATCCCGGTGGATGTCGCCGCACTCGACGCCGCCTACCTGGTCGTCTCTAGTCACAAGATCGGGGGACCACCCGGCGCCGGCGCGCTGGTGCTTGCGGCGGGCGCGCCCTTCGCGATCACACGCCGTGGCGGCGGGCAGGAACAAGGACGCAGACCCGGAACCGAAAACGCGCCTGCTCTGGCCGGTTTCGCGGCGGCCCTTGATACAGACTTGATCGCCGAGAGCGCACGCAGCACAGCCTTGCGCGACCGGTTCGAAACTTTTTTGCGCCTACGTCACCCGGACGCAGTCATCTTCAGCGAGCAAGCGATGCGGCTGCCCAACACCTCGTTGTTTGCGCTTCCCGGCGCGCCTGCAGAACTCGCCCTCATCGCCATGGACCTGGAAGGCATCGCGCTGAGTTCGGGCGCGGCATGTTCTTCCGGCAAGGTGAAGTCGAGCCGTGTGCTCGCGGCCATGGGCGTGGCGCCGGCGCTTGCCAAGAGCGCGCTGCGGGCGAGTTTTGGGTGGGCGTCGAGCGAGGATGATGTCGATCGCCTGCTGGCTGCGCTCGACAGGGTGCGCGCGCGCCTCGGCGAACTTGAGGGCGTAGGCTGATGGCCAAGGAAGGGATCGATATCGCCACCGTCGACGCCGTGCGCGGACTGGAATCGGAAAAGTACACGGCCGGCTTTTCAACCGATATCGAGCAGGAGTTCGCGCCGAAGGGCCTGAACGAAGATACCGTGCGCTTCATCTCCGCCAAGAAGGAGGAGCCGCAATGGCTGCTCGACTGGCGGCTGGACGCGTTCGCGCGATGGAAAACGATGATCGAGCCGACATGGGCGATGGTTCGTTATCCGCAGATCGACTATCAGGATGCGACCTACTACGCGGCGCCGAAAAATGCAGCGAAGTACAAGTCCCTCGACGAAGTGGATCCCGAAATCCTTGAGACGTACAAAAAGCTCGGCATTCCGCTGCGCGAGCAGGAAACGCTGCTGGGCGTCGAGGGCGCGCCGCGCGTGGCCGTGGATGCAGTGTTCGACAGCGTGTCGGTGCTGACCACCTTCAAGAAGGAACTCGCCGCCGTCGGCGTCATCTTCTGCTCGATTTCCGAAGCGGTGCGCGAGCATCCGGAGCTGGTGAGGAAATACCTGGGCACCGTGGTGCCGACGACGGACAATTTCTTCGCCACGCTTAACAGTGCGATTTTCTCGGACGGCTCGTTCGTCTATGTGCCGCCGGGCGTGCGCTGCCCGATGGAGCTGTCGACGTATTTCCGCATGAACGCGCAAGGATCTGGGCAGTTCGAGCGCACGCTGATCATCGTCGACAAGGGCGCATATGTTTCCTACCTTGAAGGCTGCACCGCGCCGATGCGCGATGAAAATCAACTCCATGCCGCGGTCGTCGAACTCGTTGCGATGGAAGACGCCGAAATAAAGTACTCCACCGTGCAGAATTGGTGGCCAGGCGATTGCGACGGCAAAGGCGGCGTCTATAACTTCGTGACCAAGCGTGGAGATTGCCGCGGGGCGCGCTCGAAGATTTCCTGGACGCAGGTCGAGACCGGCTCCGCAATCACCTGGAAGTATCCAAGCTGCATACTCCGCGGCGACCATTCCAGCGGCGAGTTCTACTCCATCGCCATTACGAACGGGCGCCAGCAGGCCGATACCGGCACCAAGATGATCCACCTCGGCCGCAACACGAAGTCGCGGATCATCTCGAAGGGCATTTCGGCGGGCCGCGCGCAGAACACATATCGCGGCCTCGTCTCGATCCATCCGAAAGCGGCTAATGCGCGTAACTTCACGCAGTGCGATTCCCTGCTGATCGGCGATCGCTGCGGCGCGCATACGTCGCCGTATGTCGAGGCGCGCAATGCGAGTGCGAAACTGGAACATGAGGCGACGACGACCAAGTTGTCACAGGATCAGCTCTTCTACATGCGCCAGCGCGGCATCCCGGAAGAGGAGGCGGTTGCGCTTCTCGTGAACGGCTTCGTGCGCGACGTGTTGCAGCAATTGCCGATGGAGTTCGCGGTGGAGGCCCAGAAGCTGGTCGCCGTCAGTCTTGAGGGGAGCGTGGGCTAGTGCTGGCGATCGACAATCTTCATGTGACGGTCGACGGAGCGGATATCCTCAAGGGTTTGACACTTGCGGTGCCTGCCGGCGAAGTGCACGCTATCATGGGGCCTAATGGGGCCGGCAAATCGACGTTGTCGTACGCGTTGACGGGCCGTGAAGGCTACGAGGCGTCGAAGGGCTCGGTGATGCTCGACGGCGTCGATCTCCTTATCATGTCGCCCGAGGCGCGGGCCGCGAAGGGCGTGTTCCTTTCGTTTCAGTACCCGCTCGAAATTCCCGGCGTGCCAACGATGACGTTCCTCAAGGCCGCGCTCAATGCGCAGGCGAAGGCGAGGGGCGATGCCGACGTCAGCGCCACTGAAATCCTGAAGCGTGTCCGTGCGCGGGCACAGGAGCTGCGCATCAGCCCCGAAATGCTCAAGCGTCCGCTCAATGTCGGTTTTTCCGGCGGCGAGAAGAAGCGCATGGAGATATTGCAGATGATGGTGCTGCAGCCGCGCTTGGCGATCCTGGATGAAACCGACTCCGGGCTCGACATCGATGCGCTGCGCATCGTCGCCGACGGCGTGAACGCGCTGCGGTCTCCCGATCGCGCCATGCTCGTGATCACGCACTACCAGCGCCTTCTCGATTACATCGCGCCCGACAAGGTGCATGTGCTCGTCGCCGGACGCATTGTTGACACGGGCGGGCCGGAACTCGCGCTCGCGCTGGAAAAGGACGGGTACGACAAGTACCTCGCAGCCGCGTGATGGTCGCAACGGCTCTCCCGACGCGACGAACGGAAGCGTGGAAGTACTCCGATCTCGCACGCGCGCTCCCCGGCGTGACGTTGCCGACGCCGACCGATGCTGCGCGGATCATCGAGGCGCTGGCAGGCAGGGTCGTGCATATCGATGTGGCGCCGGGCGAGAACGTCGTGTCGGTCGATCGCTTCAGCGCAAATGCGATGGAGGCGCGCGCCTTCACCGCGCACGTCAAGGCGGGCGCGACGCTCACGCGCGTCGTCGTGCAGACCGCGTCAGACGGCGTGCCGCTGGGCGCGATCCGCGTGCGTCTCGATGCCGGCGCGACATTCCGCCAGTTCATCTACGAGGAGGGTGCCCGACTCGCACGCTTTGAAACCGAGGTGTCGGTGGAAGGCGAGGGCGCACACGTCGAGTTGAACGGCGTTTATCTCGTCGACAACGGACGACACGCGGACCTGACAAGCCAGATCATCCACGCCCACCCCGGCGGCGAAACGCGTCAGCTGATCAAGGGCGTCGCACGCAAGGGCGGACGCGGCGTCTTTCAAGGCAAGATTCTCGTCGCGCCACACGCGCAGCGCACCGATGCGCGCCAGAACCACCACGCATTGCTGCTCGAAGACGGCGCAGAAGTCTTCGCCAAGCCGGAACTGGAAATCCACGCTGACGACGTGCAATGCGCGCATGGCAACACGGTCGGCGGGCTGGACGCCGATGCGCTCTTCTACATGCGCCAGCGCGGGCTGCCCGAACCGCAGGCGCGCGCGTTGCTGATCGAAGCGTTTCTCGGTGAAGCGGTGAGCGCGGCCCTGCCGGAAGAATTGCGCGCCGAGATCATGCAGCGCATCGGATCATGGCTCGGAGAATCGCAATGAGCTTTGATGTCGTCGCCGCCCGCGCGCAGTTTCCCATCCTGTCGCGCACCGTTCACGGCAAGCCGCTGATCTATCTCGATAGCGCCGCCTCCGCGCAGAAGCCTGACGCCGTGATCGACGCGATGACGGCGGTGATGCGCGGTTCGTACGCGAACGTGCATCGCGGGCTCCATACGCTCGCCAACGAGACGACGCAGACCTATGAAGGCGCGCGCGCCGCCGTCGCGCGCTTCATCAATGCGCCTGCCGCTGAGACCATCGTCTTCACCAAGGGGGCCACCGCCGCGATCAACATCGTCGCCGCCGGCATCGACATCCACCCCGGCGACGAGATCGTGCTTTCGGTAATGGAGCATCACTCCAACATAGTGCCGTGGCATTTCCTGCGGGAGCGCAAGGGCGCGGTGCTGAAATGGCTCGACGTCGGCGACGACGGCGAGATCGATCTGGACGCGCTCGATGCGCTCATAGGCCCGCGTACGCGCATGGTGGCGCTGACGCACATGTCGAACGTGCTCGGCGTGAAGACGCCGGCAGCTGAGATCGTTCACATCGCGCATGCCAAGGGCGTGTCGGTTTTGCTCGACGGCTGTCAGGCTGTCGTACACGGCGCAGTCGATGTGCAGGCGCTGGACGTCGACTACTATGCCGTCTCCTCGCACAAGCTTTACGGCCCGACCGGCATCGGGGTCTTGTACGGCAAGCCCGAGCGGCTTGCGGCGCTTGCGCCGCTTGAAGGCGGCGGCGAGATGATCGAAGCGGTTGCGCAGGACCGCATCACCTACAACACGCCGCCGCATCGCTTCGAGGCGGGAACGCCGCCGATCATCGAAGCGGCCGGGCTTGGCGCGGCCATCGGATGGCTCGGCGAACAGGACCGCAACGCCATCGCCGCGCATGAGCAGGGTGTTCGCGATCGCCTGATGGATGGCCTGCGCGGTCTCAACTGGATCCGCCTCTACGGGCAGGCGCCAGACAAGGGCGCGATCGTGGCTTTCAATATCGACGGCGCGCACCCACATGATGTCGCCCAGATCGTGGATCGCCACGGCGTCGCGATCCGCGCCGGACATCATTGTGCGCAACCGCTGATGGCGCGGCTCGGCGTGTCGGCGACCGCTCGGGCGAGCCTGGCGCTCTACAACACCGCCGAAGAAGTGGATGTTTTTCTCGATGCGCTGGTGAAAGCGCGCAAGATGCTGGTCTGAACGATGACGATGACTGAAACCGAAACCGCGCTGCCGAAGGAAGAACTCGCCCGTCTGACGGACGAACTGATCGCGCAGTTCAAGACCGTGTTCGATCCGGAAATTCCGGTGGACGTCTATGAACTCGGCCTCATCTACAAGGTGGATGTGGACGACAATTATCACGTCGACGTCGAGATGACGCTGACGGCGCCCGGTTGCCCCGTTGCGGGTGAAATGCCGGGCTGGGTCGAGGAAGCGGCGCTCAAGGTCGAAGGCGTGAAGAGCGCCAAGGTGAACCTCGTCTTCGAGCCGCCGTGGACGCCCGCACGGATGAGCGACGAGGCCAAACTCGAATTGAACATGCTGTGAGAGGTTGAACCGATGGCGCGCCAGAGACCAAAAGTCGTCACGCTGACAGACGCCGCCGCCGATCAGGTGAAGGCGATCATGGAGTCCGCGCGCAAGCCCTATCTGCGCGTCGGCGTGAAGAACGGTGGCTGCGCCGGTATGGAATACGTGATGGAGTATGCCGAGGCGCCCGAGCCGCTCGACGAGATCGTCGACGACAAGGACGTGAAGATCCTCATCAAGGCGAACGCGGTGCTCTTCCTGCTGGGATCAACGATCGATCACGAGACCACCAAGCTCGCTTCCAAGTTCGTCTTCCGCAATCCGAACCAGACCGACGCCTGCGGCTGCGGAGAGAGCGTAACGATTACGCCTGCGAAGGACGACGCCTAAGAGCCTTTGAAGTTCGCCGGTCGCTTCTGGAGAAACGCGTTAACGCCCTCCACGAAATCTTCCGTGCGGCCTGCGTCGCGTTGAGTGATCCGCTCCAGATGGAGTTGCTCGGTCCAGTCGTTGTCGAGCGAAGCCCAACCGATCTTGCGGATCATGGTCACTGACGCCGGCCCGTTGCCGAGTTCGGCGGCGAGCGTCTTGGCCGTGGCCAACAGATCTGCGTCTGGCACGCAGCGGTTGACCATGCCCCACTCAAGAGCCGTCTTCGCCGGAACTTTCTCGCCGAGGAGCATCATCTCCATCGCACGCGCACGGCCGATCATGCGCGGCAGAAGGTAGGTCGAGCCGCCATCGGGCACGAGGCCGATCCGGCGAAAAGCTTGGAGGAAGTAGGCGCTTTCTGCGGCGACAATGATGTCGCCCATGAGCGCCAGCGAGCAGCCCACGCCCGCAGCGGCACCGTTCACGGCGGTGACAAAGGGGATGGGAAGATCGCGCAGGCTGGTGACGAGCGGGTTGTAAGTGCTCTCCAGCGCCGCGCCTGCGTCGCGCGGGCTGTCCCCATCACGCGCCTCGGGACCGCCGCCTGAAACATTGCCTCCCGAAAGATTGGCGCCGGAGCAGAAGCCACGCCCTTCGCCTGTCAGGATAACTGCACGGGCCTCGTTCGAGGCCTGGGTCAATGCAGATCTGAGATCCTGGGCCATGTCGAGGCCGATGGCATTCATGGCGCCAGGGTCCGCCATCGTAAGAGTAGCGACGCCGTTATCTAGCGCATAGCGAACTTTAGACATGAGCTTCTCCCTTATCCCCGGGAGATTAGGGCATTCGCTGGAGCGGTCCTAGACGCCAAGCCATGATTCAAATGCAGATCGCACGTGGTGACCCGATTGCGGCCACTGCGTTTCGACGCGTAAAGGCATGCGTCTGCGCGCTCGATGATTGAAGCGGGCGTCTCCTCGGGAATCGCCTGAGCAATGCCGGATGACACGGTAATGCGGCCTAGATCCTCGCCGGTCGATTTCCGGACGAGCGTCTTGGACTCGATCATGTCTCGAATGCGCTCGGCGAGATCGCGGCCGTCGTCAAGCATCATGCGCGGCATCACCAGAGCAAACTCTTCGCCCCCATAGCGCGCAGCCAACCCGCCCGGAGGGGCGAAACGCTGCAACGTGCTGGCGACGAAACGTATGATCTGGTCGCCTGTTTGATGGCCCCAGGTGTCGTTGAACCGCTTGAAATGGTCGATGTCGCACAGGAACAGGCAAAGCGGCGTGCCTTCCATGGTCGCTTCGCGCATACGCGAACGGAGCGTCTCGTCAAAGAGTTTGCGGTTGGCGAGACCCGTTAGACTGTCTGTCATCGCCTCCGCTCGCACCTGACGTAGCGTACGTCGCATGCTGTCCATCTCGGCGCTGGACTTCATTAGCTGGCTTGAGAGCGCGCGATTTTGCGCAGACATTCGCACCGTTGCATCAGCGATGCTCGCAATGACGTCGCGTAAAGTGTCGACCCCCACGCCCTGCGAGAGTCGTTTCGCGGCCAAGTCAAGCCGGACGCCATAGTCAGAGGCCTGCTCGCCCGCCGAGTTAATGGATGCGATGACGCCGTTCAGCTCTTTGGCGATGCGCTCGCCGGTCGCCACCATCTGCGCCGTCAAGCGTGCGTTCGAGAAGTATTTGTCGTGCAACTGCTGGTTCACGTCTTCGGAGAAAACTTCTCCGCGTGCGATCCGGGCGTCGATTTCATGGCGCAGGTCCGCCAACCTCCCCAGACGGTAGGCGAGCCAGATTTCAAAGTTCTGGGCAGACGGACGGATCTGATAACCACCCATCAGGTCGATGGTTTCATGACCCAATACGAGGGCCTCAGAAATGCGCATCGAGTTCAGTCCGTCGGTCACGAAACAGAATCCATCTCTGGTTACTCTGACGAAACCTTAGGGGTTAGGGGTGGACGAGAGGTAAACGAGCTTGAACGAATTCGCCGTGCGGCGGAGCCGGGAGATGAAATTTGCGCGCCGCGGGTTCGCCGCCATACCGTGGCCGGCGAAGGGCTGCGACGTGCGACCGAAGGGAGATATCTGATGAATGCGATGAATAGCGTGTCCGGGAATAGCGTGTCCGGGAATAGCGTGTCCGGGGAAGACGCCAAGCGGCGCATGGCTGAGGTCCTCACGCGCCAGAAGGCCGCTCACATCCGCGAAGGCGCGCCGAGTGCGGTCGTCCGTATGGATCGGCTGAACCGCTGCATCGCACTGCTCGTGGATCACGCCGACGAACTCGTCGAGGCGCTCGACGCTGATTTCGGTGCGCGGTCGAAGGACGCAAGTCGCTTCACCGACATTTCCGGCTCCATCGGTCCGCTCAAGTTCGCGCGTGAGAATTTCGGCAAGTGGATGAAGACCGAAAAGCGCAAGGTCGAAGCGCCCCTGGGTCTGTTCGGCGCCAAAGCGGAAGTGCGCTTCCAGCCGAAAGGCGTGATCGGAATCATCAGTCCGTGGAATTTTCCGGTGAACCTAACCTTCGCGCCGCTGGCGGGCGTGTTGGCCGCCGGCAACCGCGCGATGATCAAGCCGAGCGAACTGACGCCGGCGACGTCGGACGCGATGCTGCGTCTCTTCGATCTCTATTTCGACGAGGAAGAGATCGCGGTGATCACCGGGGGACCTGACGTCGGCGGCGCTTTCGCGGGGCTTGCGTTCGATCACCTTGTTTTCACGGGCGGCACATCGATCGCCTACCACGTCATGCGTGCGGCGGCCGAGAACCTGACGCCGCTGACGCTTGAACTCGGCGGCAAGAGCCCCGTCGTCATCGGCAAATCTGCCGACATGGCCAAAACCGCAGCGCGCGTGATGGCGGGAAAGACCTTGAATGCGGGCCAGATCTGTCTGGCGCCGGATTACGTCATGGTGGCCGAAGACCAGCGCGACGCCTTCGTGCAGGCCGCCACAGGCGCCGTCGCGAAGATGTTTCCTACCATTAAGGACAATCCCGATTACACCGCTATCATCAATCAGCGCCATTACGATCGCATCCGCGGCCTCGTCGATGACGCGAAGGCCAAGGGCGCCAAGATCGTCGAGATCAATCCCGCCAACGAGGACTTCAGCCAGCAGGAGCATCGCCGCATTCCGCCGACGCTGGTGCTCGACGCGACCGACGACATGAAGATCATGCAGGACGAGATCTTCGGCCCTGTGATGCCCGTGCGCACCTATCAGGGCGTCGATGACGCGGTGGCGTACGTTAACGCCAATCCGCGTCCGCTTGGCCTCTATTATTTCGGCGAGGACCAAGCCGAGCAGGAAAAGGTGCTGAACCAGACCGTGTCAGGCGGCGTCACCGTCAATGACGTGATCTTTCACGTGGCGCAGGAAGATCTGCCGTTCGGCGGGATTGGCCCGGCGGGCATGGGCGCCTACCACGGGCGTGACGGTTTCTACGAGTTTTCGCACAAGAAGGCCGTCTACAAGCAGATGAAGAGCGAGATCCTCGCCATGACGCGTCCTCCTTACGGCGATGCGTTTCGCAGGACCGTCGCCGGGCGGATCAAGAAGTAGGGGTCAGTTTTCTGTGGGCTCGCGGCGCGGCGCGCTGCGGGTCAGGAACGCGGGCATGGCGTCGCCGAAGCCCATGACCTGACGGTCCTCGCGGTCGCCGCGATCAGCACGATCCCCAAGGTCGCGGTTGTCGCGCTGACGAGGCTCGCGCGCACGCGGTTGTCTCTCGAGCGGCGGGCGACGCTCTTTGCGCGGCGCGGCGGCTTCCGGCGCTTCACGGGCGGAGCGGGGCGTGCGGGCGTGTTCGGGCTCGCGCGCTTCAATGTCACGCGCTTGCGACGGCTCAGACGGGGCCCCTTCCTCGCCATGTCCGCGCGCGGGGCGCCGTGACCGGCGGGCGGGCCGCGGCTCGCTGGACTCACGGGCAAGCGCTTGCGCGCCGGGCTCCGCCGGCTCAATCGCTTGTGTGGAGGCCTGGGGGCGCTCCGGATCGCGCTTCTTAAAGCGGTCCTTGCGGCCGCTGCGTTCGCGACGGAGCTCTTCGGCGCGCCGTCCACGGCCGCCGGTGTCGGAACCGTCGCCGAGGCGTTCGGCGGGTACGCCTTCGATCGTCACCGGCTCGATTTTCTGGCCGATCAACTTTTCGATGGGGCCGATGGCGCGGCTGTCTTCGGGCCCCACCAGCGTGAAGGCTTCCCCGGAGCGTCCTGCGCGACCCGTCCGTCCGATGCGGTGGACGTAGTCTTCAGCGTGGCGCGGCGGTTCGAAATTGAAGACGTGGCCGACGTCCGGGATGTCCAGGCCGCGTGCGGCGACGTCCGACGCCACGAGCAGTTTCAGGTCTCCCGCGCGGAAGCGGTCGAGCGTTTTCGTGCGCAGGGACTGGTCGAGATCGCCGTGAATCGGCGCGGCGTCGAAACCGTGACGCGCGAGCGACTTGGCGACGACATCCACATCCGTCTTGCGATTGCAAAAAATGATGCCGTTCTTGATCGGCAGGGATTGAAGCACCGCCCGAAGCGCCGCACGCCGCGTGCGCGGGTCGCCGCTGGGAATCGGCACCACACGCGCTGTGATGGTCGAGGCCATCGAAGCAGCCTTGGAGACTTCCACCTTCACCGCGCTCGACAGGAACTGGTCCGTAAGACGCTGGATTTCCGGCGGCATCGTCGCCGAGAAGAAGAGCGTCTGGCGCGTAAACGGCGTCATCTTGAAGATGCGCTCGATGTCTGGGATGAAACCCATGTCGAGCATGCGGTCGGCTTCATCGACGACCATTACCTGCACGCCGTTGAGCAGGAGCTTGCCGCGCTCGAAGTGATCGAGCAGTCGGCCGGGCGTCGCGATCAGCACATCGACGCCTTGTGCGAGCAGTGCGTCTTGATCGCCGAAGGAGACGCCGCCGATCAGCAGGGCCATCCTCAGGTTGTGGTATTTGCCGTACTTGTTGAAGTTCTCGGCGACCTGCGCAGCGAGTTCGCGCGTGGGCTCGAGAATGAGCGTGCGCGGCATGCGCGCTTTCGCCCGACCGCGCGAGAGGATCTCGATCATCGGGAGCGTGAAGGAGGCGGTCTTGCCGGTCCCGGTCTGGGCTATGCCGAGGACGTCGCGGCCCATCAGCACGTGGGGGATGGCCTGCGCCTGGATCGGGGTCGGGATCGTGTAGCCTGACTCAAGAACGGCGCGCAGGAGATCGGGGCTGAGGCCCATGTCCGCGAACGTGATGTCCGAGGCGATCGGGGCGTCGGAAGACGCCGGCATATCAGTCATGAAGGTTTCCAAGTTGGCGCAATGCGCCGAGGGGGCTGGGCCCGGTGGGTCCGCCGCACGGCGGGTAGATGCGGTTCAGGGGGCCAAAAGTCAATGCAAAGCCCCAACAACCGCCCCTCAGACGTCGAGTTCTTCGACGAAACGGGCGTTCTGCTGGATGTAATTGAACCTCAATTCTGGCTTTCGCCCCATGAGAGTTTCCACCAGATCCTCGAACTCGGGCGCATCATCGGCTTCCAGGACCACCCGCGCGAGCGTGCGGGTCTTTGGGTCCATCGTGGTTTCCTTCAGCTGCGCCGGCATCATTTCGCCGAGGCCCTTGAAGCGGCCGATATCGACTTTCTTGTTCGCAAACGTGGTGCGCATCAGTTCGTCCTTGTGCGCGTCATCGCGCGCATAGACGTGCGCCTTGCCTGTGGAGATGCGGTAGAGCGGCGGTAGAGCCAGGAAGAGGCGGCCCGAACGGATCAGCCCCGGCATGGACCGGTGGAAGAACGTGATCAGCAGCGAGGCGATGTGTGCGCCGTCCACGTCGGCGTCCGTCATGATGATCACACGCTCGTAGCGCAGATCGTCGAGCTTGAACTTCCCATTCACCCCGCAACCGAGCGCCAGCGTGAGATCGGCGAGTTCGAGGTTGGCCGAAGCCTTCTCACCCCCGGCGCTGGCGACGTTCAGGATCTTGCCGCGCAGCGGCAGGATCGCCTGGTTATTGCGGTTGCGCGCCTGCTTGGCGGAGCCGCCCGCGCTGTCGCCTTCGACGATGAAGATTTCGCTATCGCCAGCGTCGCCGCGCGCGCAGTCGGCGAGCTTGCCCGGCAGCCGTAGGCGACGGGTCGCGGACTGACGCGCGACTTCCTTTTCCTTGCGGCGTTTCAGGCGTTCTTCTGCCTGACCGATCACCCACTCCAGCAGACGATCTGCTTCCTTCGGTGATGCGGTGAGCCAGTGCTCGAACGGATCGCGCACCGCCTGTTCGACGATCTTCGCTGCTTCGGTTGTGACGAGACGACCCTTGGTCTGACCCTCGAATTGTGGATCGTGAATGAACACCGAGACGAGCGCGGCCGACGTGTTGATCACGTCGTCCTGCGTTATGAGATCGGTCTTTTTCTCTTTCTTCAACTCGCCGTAGGCGCGCAGGCCCTTTGTGAGTGCGGCGCGCAGGCCGTTCTCGTGGGCGCCGCCGTCTGCGGTGGGGATGGTGTTGCAGTAGGAGCGCAGCATGCCGTCGGCGTCGCCGAAGCCGTCTTCGACCCACGCCACCGCCCACTCGACCTTGCCGTGGCCGATGTCCTTCACCGTACGACCGAAGAAGGGCTCGATCGTGACGACGCGCTTGTCCTTGATGATCTCGGTGAGGAAGTCCTTGATCCCGTTCGGGAATTTCAGGACCGCTTCGGCGGGCGTCGGATCGTTGTCGCGCAGTCGTTCGGGCGCGCACTTCCAGCGGATTTCCACGCCGCGCTGCAGATACGCTTTCGAGCGCGCCATCTGAAAAAGCCGCGCCGGCTTGAATGTTGCGTTGGCGCCGAAGATTTCGGGATCGGGATGGAAGCGCACCGTCGTGCCGCGTCGATTGTGCGCGACGCCGATTTCCTTCAGTGCGCCCAGCGGCAGTCCCTTGGAATAGCTCTGCGCGAACAGACGCCGGTCGCGCGCGACTTCCACGTAGAGCGAATCGGAGAGCGCGTTTACCACGGAGACGCCGACGCCGTGCAGGCCGCCGGAGGTCTGGTAAGCCTTGTCGGAAAACTTGCCGCCCGCGTGCAGCGTGGTGAGGATAACCTCAAGCGCGGACTTCTTCGGGAACTTCGGGTGCGGATCAACCGGGATGCCGCGACCGTTGTCGGTGACCGATAGCGACCCATCCGCCATGAACTCCACCTCGATGCGGTCCGCATGGCCCGCGACCGCTTCGTCCATGGAGTTGTCGAGTACTTCAGCAAAAAGATGGTGGAGCGCGCGCTCGTCGGTGCCGCCGACATACATGCCGGGCCTGCGCCGCACCGGCTCCAGACCTTCAAGAACCTCGATGTCCTTGGCCGAATAGGCGTTCGGAGCAAACTCCAAGGCGTTCTGCCTCGTTGCGTTCGATTTCGACATGAAAGGCCCTTTGGCACGAGTCCGCAGAGTGCGCCATGGACTCGGTGCGCCAAGTGTCAACGCCGCACACACGCTTGCGACGCAGAGCGACGACGACGTGGCGGGATTGGGGCATTGCGTGGTTTCGCCGCAACAGGGCCCCGGCATGACAGGGAAATGACTGAACGGTCACGCAACGCCGGAACGGACCCGTTCACTGAACGCTGACGTCCGCCCGTCGTAGGCGGGTCGTCTCAAGGAGCATCCACATGAAATCTATCGTAGCCCTGACCGCGCTCGCGGCAGTCGTCTGCATGGCGACGCCGGCACAGGCCCAAACGGGAGCCTACGCGAACGCCGGCTATACCCACTATGGCGCCGATCACCTCGGGCTGGGCGGCGTGACCGGACGTCTAAGCTACCGGTTCCACCAGAACTTCGCGGTGGAAGGGGAGACCAGCATCGGCGTGAAGGACGACGACATCGGCGCGGCGAATGTTGAACTCGATCACGCTATCGGCGTGTTCGGTGTCGCCATCATGCCGCTCTCGCCCAATTTCGACGTGTTCGGGCGGGTGGGATACGGCCAGGTGAAAGCTTCCCCATCCGTGCCCGGCGTCTCTGTTTCGGCGGACGAGGACGGCTTCGCCTTCGGCGGCGGCGCCCAGAACATTATAACCGTACATGATCACCGTACATGATCACCGTACATGATCACCGTACATGACCACCGTACATGATCACCGAGAATTTCGGCGTGCGTGGCGACTATACGCGCCTTCAAGGGCAAGATGACGGCGTCAACACGATTGCCGCATCTGCGGTCGTGAAGTTCTGATTGTCAGGAAACACACGACGAAAGGGGCCGGGGTCTCGCGACTCCGGCCCCGACTTCGTCTCCCCCGCGGAGACACCACAGGCGTTTACGCCTTGTAGTACATTTCGAACTCGACCGGGTGCGGGTGCATCCGGAAGCGGTCGTTTTCTTCTCGCTTCAGATCGAGGTAGGCGTCGATGAAATCATCATCCATGACGCCGCCCTTCTTCAGGAACTCGCGGTCCGCATTGAGTGAGTTGATCGCTTCTTCGAGGCTGCCGCAAACCGTCGGCACTTCCTTCAGTTCCTCCGGCGGCAGATCGTAGAGGTTTTTGTCGAGCGGTTCGCCCGGATGGATCTTCTTTTCGATGCCGTCGAGGCCCGCCATGAGCAGGGCGGTGTACGTGAGGTACATGTTGCCGGCCGGATCAGGGAAGCGGACTTCCACGCGCTTGGCCTTGGCGCCGTTTCCGTGCGGGATCCGGCACGATGCAGAACGGTTGCGCGCCGAGTAGGCGAGGAGCACGGGGGCTTCGTAGCCCGGCACAAGCCGCTTGTAGGAGTTGGTCGTCGAATTCGCGAACGCGTTGATCGCCTTCGCGTGCTTGATAATCCCGCCGATGTAGAAGAGGCAGGCATCCGAGAGACCCGCGTAACGGTCGCCGGCGAACGTGTTCTGGCCGCCCTTCCAGATCGACTGGTGGACGTGCATGCCCGAGCCGTTGTCCTTGTAGTACGGCTTCGGCATGAACGTTGCTGACTTGCCGTAGCTCTGCGCGACATTGTGGATCACGTATTTGTAGAGGTTCATCGCATCGGCCATGTGGACGAGCGTGTTGAACTTCAGGCCAAGTTCGTGCTGCGCTGGCGCCACTTCATGGTGGTGCTTTTCCACTGCGAGCCCGATTTCCTTCATGACCGACAGCATTTCACCGCGCATGTCCTGCAGCGAGTCGATTGGCGGTACGGGGAAGTAACCGCCCTTCGGGCCGGGACGGTGTCCCATGTTGCCGGACTCGTAGACCTTGCCGGTGTTCATCGGCAATTCCGTGGAGTCGAAGCTGTATCCGGTGTTGTTCGGCTCGACATTCCAGCGCACGTCATCGAACACGAAGAACTCGGCTTCCGGGCCGAAATACGCGGTATCGCCGAAGCCGCCCGACTTCACATAGGTCTCGGCCTTTTTCGAGATCGAACGCGGGTCGCGGTTGTAAGGTTGCAGCGTGCCAGGTTCGAGAATGTCGCAGAACAGCGCTAGGGTGGTCTGCTGGAAGAAGGGGTCGATGTGCGCGCCCGCCGGGTCAGGGCGCATGACCATGTCGGACTCGTTGATCGCCTTCCACCCGGCGATCGACGAACCGTCGAACATCGCGCCTTCGGTGAAGTAGCTCTCTTCGAACATGTCCACGTCGAACGTGACGTGTTGCATCTTGCCGCGCATGTCGTTGAAACGAAGATCGACGAACTCGACCTCCTTTTCCTTGATCAGTTTCATCACGTCGTTAGTCGCCGACATCTTTCACCATCCTCCTCGGTCCGGGCTTCTGCGGTCCGGCCGCTGCAAACAAACAGTTGGACCAAACGTCCTGCTAGACGGCTTGTGAGCCCGTTTCTCCGGTCCGGATCCGGATCACGTTGGAGACGTCCATCACGAAGATTTTGCCGTCGCCGATCTTGCCCGTCTTGGCGGCCTTCTGGATCGCTTCGAGCGCGCCGTCGAGCTGGGCGTCATCGACCACGACCTCGATCTTCAGCTTTGGCAGGAAGTCGACGACGTATTCTGCACCGCGATACAGTTCGGTATGGCCCTTCTGGCGACCGAAGCCCTTGGCTTCGACGACGGTCATGCCCTGCAAGCCGATTTCCTGAAGGGCTTCCTTCACCTCGTCGAGCTTGAAGGGTTTGATGATGGCTTCGATCTTCTTCATGGCTTGACGCCTTCCCTTGCAGCTCAGCGCGGATTGTATCGGCCCGCGTGTCCGGGAACAGGGCAAAGGACAATCCGCAGGCCCCGTCAACAGGGGGTGATGGGGTGCCTTCGGGCGGGTCCCGCGGCGCCATATTCGCGGGCGCCCGCGCCCATGAAACGAGCGAGGCGCCGTTGGGGCGCCGATGGACAGCGCCGGGTCCATCGGGAATGACCGGACGTCCAGACCAAGAGGCGTTTCATGACCGACCCCCGAATGCCCGTGCTCATTGGCGGGGGCCAGGCGACGTGGCGCAAAACGCCCGCGCCCGGCCCCCGCGCCATGGTGCTTGAGGCGGTCAGCCGCGCAGCGGCGGACGCAGGTCTCTCGCTTGACGCGCTCGCCGCCACAGACACCGTCGCCATCGTCGGTTTCACCATCGACGCGCCGGGCACGGCGGCGCGCCTGAAGCCGCCGCGCATGTCCGATCCCCCGGCGGCGCTGGCGCAAGACTTGGGAGCATCCCCGCGCACGGCCGTCTACACCCACATGGGCGGCAACTCCCCGCAGGCGCTGGTCAACTGGGCGAGCGAACGGATCGCCAACGGCGAGGCTGATCTGCAGGTGCTGGCGGGCGCGGAATTTCTCGGCAGTCTCATGAAGACCATGATGTCGGGCGGCGACGTGTCGATCTTCCAGGGCGGTCCCGACACCGAGCCGGTGCGCTGGGGCGACGACCGGGACGGCCAGACAAGGCAGGAGGAGGCGCACGGCATGAGCTTCCCGGCGAATGTCTATCCGATGTTCGAGAACGCACTGCGGGCGCATCTCGGGCGCTCGCTCGACGATCACCGGCAGAAGATGGGCGAACTCTTCGCGAGGTTCAGCGCGGTGGCCGCCGCCAATCCGCACGCCTGGTTCCCCAAGCAACGTTTGCCGTCCGAGATCGCCCGTGAGAGCGCCGACAACCGGATGGTCGGGTTCCCTTACACCAAATACCTCAACGCGATCATTCAGGTGGACCAGTCCGCCGCAGTGATCGTTGCGTCGACAGCCAAGGCGGACGAACTCGGCATCCCGCGGGACAAGCGCGTCTATCTGCATGGCTGCTCCGACGCCGCCGAGCTCTGGAATCCCATCGACCGTGTGAACTACTGGAGTTCGCCCGCAATCGGCCTGTGTGCGCAAAAGGCGTTCGCCATGGCTGGCAAGAGCGCCGGCGACATGGCGCTGTTTGACCTTTATTCGTGCTTTCCCTCCGCCGTGCAGATCGCGTGCGCAGAAATCGGCGTCTCGCCGGACGATCCGCGCCCGCTCACGGTCACCGGCGGGCTCCCCTATTTCGGCGGGCCGGGCAACAACTACGTCATGCACTCCATCGTCTCGATGGCGGAGCGCTTGCGAGAAAAGCCGGGCCAGTTCGGCCTCGTGACGGCGAACGGCTGGTTCCTCACCAAGCACGCCATGGGGGTCTATTCGACGACGCCGCCAAAGGGCCCCTGGAAGCG
>Ga0247843_1005461_pt1 | contig 17652 bp, 11 predicted proteins | sample LaCruzMarch2017__FD_192420 | JGI IMG/M metagenome (GOLD analysis project Ga0247843, IMG submission 192420) | Freshwater microbial communities from meromictic Lake La Cruz, Castile-La Mancha, Spain - LaCruzMarch2017_8m | ecosystem: Environmental > Aquatic > Freshwater > Lake | place: Spain... | reverse complement strand
AATCGCCGAGCTTGAGTAATACATGGATGCGGATACGCAGCGCGACGGATGTGCCTACTTCAGACCTGAAGAGCATGCCTGATTCCATAGATTTTATCGTGAATGTTGAGTCTTTGCTATTGAGTGCTTATGCTGAGAAATCGGTCTATTCACAAAGTAATCGTATTCATACTGACCGCAGATTGGTATATACGGGCACTGCACAAATACGAATAACAGATCGGAATAATAAGAATGTAATGGCGCCAATCGTTTTGCGGGTAAATTCTGATTTAGATGCTATGGATTTGGGCATATTAGATTTTGATAATCAGACTTCACCTGGAGGGCAATATTTATCTGTATTATTTTCGCAGTTATTAACCCAGGCAGTGCGTTAGGTTATCAGTTACGGGGATATATTTTCTGTTACAGATTCGTTTTGTGTGCACCACTTACTAGCGTTATAATTGATTGCGAGAATTTGTAAGGTCTGGCAGCATTGATTAGGCGACTGAAGTTACTGGAAAAAGATAATTGATTTTGGTTGATGTTGTGAGGCATGTGGGCGCCTGCCAGCCACTGCCCTTGGGCAGGTCTGTCATCCGGCTATCCGCTATATGCGCCCCAGAAAGTCTTTTGTTGAGTTTGTATTTTTTGTGGGGCGCATGCCGCTGCTATCCGTGGCGCAGAATATGGATGTTTGGTCTTGCTGAAGAAGTCCTATATAGGAGCGAAATTATGCATATAGCTTCATGTTTTAATTGTCAATTGTCAATTGTCAATTGTTAATTGTTAATTGTTAATTGTTAATTGTCAGTTGTCAATTGTTAATTGTTAATTGTTAATTGTCAATTGTTAATTGTCAATTGTTAATTGTTAATGTAGGTATCGTGAGGCTCTTGTCTTTTTTTACCGCAGAGAACGCAGAGGAGGGCGCAGAGATCGCAGAGGTGCTCAGGATTGTGTGTTTTATTGTAGGCATCTGTTGAATTCGGGAGTGAAGTTAACCACAGAGTTACACGGAGCGAAGCACAGAGTTGGTAAGGCAAGCTTACTTTGTGTCTATAAGATATTTGTAAATATTACTCAGATCTATGTATTAATTTCGGGCGGCATTGAGTTGCTCGATATAACTTCTGGCACCAGCATGCCCTTGCTGTGCGGCAATCTTATAATTTTCAATTGCCAAATTTTGATTGCCCATTTGCATATACATGTAGGCAAGATTATTATAGGCTTCGGGGTTGTTGCTCGGTTGCATGGCAATAGATTTTTCGAAGCATTGTACCGCATTCTTTGTATCACCAGAGAAGAAGTATGAATTTCCCATATCGGTAATAATTCTTTCATTATATGGCTTCACATTGGCAGCTTTTTGAAGGGTCTGAATGGATGCCGGATATAGTTTTTGCTGTTGCAAAATTACTCCGTATAAATGCAAGGCTTCAGGATATAATGAATCTATCGTTAAGGATTTTTCTATAGCAACTTTTGCCTCAGTTAATTTCCCCATATTAAACCATGCAGTTGCAATATTATAATCATTGACCGGGAAGTCTGGTTTTTTTTCGGCTGCTTTTGTATAATACAGAATAGAATGAAAAGGCTTGTTACGAAAAGAGTTGAGGATACCTAAATTGTTCCAGGGCAGGTCATTTTCAGGGTTGGCAACGATAGCGCGCCAATAGGCTTTTTCAGCACCTGCGTAATCGTTACGATCACGCAATGCGTTGCCAAGATTTACATAGCCGGTACTATAATTAGGATACAATTTTAGCACATTCGTATACAGGCTAATGCTATTTTGCCATACAGGAATTAGGTTTCTGCTTTTCCATCCGAGCATACCCGCCCAGGCACAAAACAGTACGATTGCCAGTTGCTTACCTGATGTATGTATGGAATACACTGCGTGTAGAATGCCTATGGGAATGAGGAATAATCCTACAGAGGCGGCATAGCTATATCTGTCAGCTACCATGGCTTCGCCAACGGGAATTATTTGGAGTACAGGTAGGATTATAATTACAAATGCTATCGTTCCCCATACAACGATTGGCATCCTATTTCTAAATGTATAGAGTGCGTAAATACAGATTCCCGATAAGGCTATGCATGCATACCAAAGGAGGGGTATAGATTCTGGGTATGGGTAAAAAGCACTTAGAGAATTGGGGAATAGGGTTTGTATGATATAGAACCAGAAACCATAATTCGCAATAATCAATTGCTCGCCCAAAGGGATTTTTATGGTATTGAGTGCATCGCCTTGCGCGAAAATTGCGCTTATGCCGATAAAGATTGCAATGATTGTGAATGGTATAAGTTCTTTTAGGGTTTGCAGATATTTTGTTGGATTACGGTGGTATTCCAGATAGAAAATAATCGGCACCCAGGTTACCGCCATGGCTTTGCTCAGGCAAGCGAGGGTGAACAGAATGATTGTGAGTAAATATAATGCAGGTTTTCTCAGGTTTTTATATTGCTGCCACACAATGCCCGCTAATAGCCAGAAGAAAAGATAGAGCACATCTTTTCTTTCTGAAATCCACGCTACGCTTTCTACATGCAAGGGATGAATACCAAACAGGAGTGATAGCGAAAATGCAATGACATGGTTCTTAAATACCCCTTGTATAAATATAAAAATCAGGAGGGTATTGAGGACGTGTAGCAATAAATTGGTTCTATGAAACCCAGTAGGGTTAAGCCCTGATAAAGTTACATCTAGGCCTAGCGACAGCATGGTAATGGGATGGTAGTTCCCGGCAAAATTGAGCGAAATGAGATCCTTCCATCGTAGATTTTTTAAGGCATCATTTGCTGTAATATAGGTAGGGTCATCCCAGTTTACAAAATCTAGGGTATGAATGGGGCTCCACCATAAAAGCAGGGTAATCAGCGCGGGAATGCAGACGATTATTTTCTGAAATTTCAGCGTTGTATCAATATTATTTTTCGATTTTGCTTTATTTAATTTCATGTGAAGACCTTGATTTCAACCATTCTGTTTTATGATTTTGCTGCAAGGGTAGCGCATCGGGATTCGGTGTAATATCATATATCAAGGGCGCATCTTTGCCTGAGTATATGATTGTAAGATGCTCTATATTAAAATTATGTATTCTGCCGATAGAGATAGAATCACCGGGCATAATTGAAGTGAAGAAATCATCGGGTACATCCATTACGGGGATATTATTGATAGTAGCGATGATATCATCATCACCGAGGCCGGCACGCATAGCATCGGATTCTGGTTTTACCATAACTCTTAGCAAAGTACCAGAAGCTTCTTTTGCTGTTTGAATTCCTAATTTAGGCCATGATTCGGTGGTATCCACAAATGTGTTCAATGTAAGGCCAACAGCAGATAGGTATACATCGTAGTTTATAGGCGTAGTGCCAAATATATAATCTTGAAAGAATTTTTTGCAAGACTTACCGATTAATTTTTCACAGGCTTTTTGAATTCCATCTTCGGGTATTCCTGTACTTGGATGGCTATAATTTTCATCTAAATATCGAAATAGGTCTTCTATGTTTTTGTTTCCTTTTGTTTCGATTCTTAAATGCATATCCAGCAAGAAGCCACATCTTTCGCCAAGTGGATAGAAGGAGGTTCTGTGAAATGGGTTTGCGAGTTTATTTCCGCTAAGCCAGGTATCAAAGGACGCTTGTGCAGGTGAAACGATTCGGGTTGCATAGCTATTATCAAGGGATTGGAAGGTGTTGGCGAGGTGTTGAAGGAATTCCTCTTCGGATCTAAGTCCAGCTCTCAGGAGGGTTAATTCTTCGATGTAAGAAGTAACACCTTCAGTAAACCAATGTTGCGAGGTATAGGCTTCTTGGTCATATCGATAGGGAGTCATGGCAAGGGGGCGAAACTTTTTAACATTCCATACATGCCAGAATTCGTGACTGGTAATGCCTAATACACCATACTTCATCGCATCAATAGAGCTCGTTACTTCTTCTGGCAAAGAGTAGCAAGAAGAAGTGGCATGCTCAACGGCATGCCTTTGTCTGCGATTATTGAGGAGGTAAAGGCAATGATATTCAGTAAAAGGGAATCCCTTAAAAATAGCAGCTTGTTCTTTACACAATGTAGCAAGGGCAGATGTAAGCCAGGTATCTGTTTTTTCATTCCCTCTATAGTTTCCCTGGAAGTGCAAATAGATCGGGGTGTTATTGATTTCAAATTTGAGGGTATGGATTTTTGAAGAAATAATAACAGGACAATCTACGAGATGGTGATAGGAGGATGCAAAGAATCTGCGTCTATCATTTTGAAGATTTGGCAAAGCGGTAGCTACTTTCAGATTTTCATCCATTAATGCGGGGATGAGAAGTGTAGCGGGCATTTCTTCTTTTCCGGGGAGATACATAAAGAGATTAACACCATTAAAATAGTATAGGTCTTTTCCGACGGAAGAAGAACCAGCATCAATTGTATTTGCATAAAATCTGTAGGATACAGCGATTTCGCCTTTCCTCGGATTTACAATGGTCCAGGTATCTTTATCTGTTTTATGCCAATCTAAGGAATTGCCATTTACATCCTTTGCTTGGAAATGTGAAATAGCGGCTGCATAATTTTGCAGGATATATCTCCCGGGTCTCCAAGCAGGGATTTTTACATCTGAATATTTACCATTTGAGGGGTTAAATTCCATTTGAACATAAAAAGTATGTTCTGCATCGGCGCCCCATTCAAGAGTATATCGCACACTATCACTCGATCTGGCATATATACAGCCAGCAAAGCAAATCGTAAACAATAAGATCGCTTTAATCATTATTTAATATTTCGGTATCGAACGCGTTTAGGTGTTTCTGCATCTTTACCTAATTTTTTGCGACGATACTCTTCGTAATCGGAGTAATTTCCATCGAAGAAAGTAACATCGGAATCACCTTCAAAAGCGAGGATATGCGTACAAATACGATCTAAGAACCACCTATCGTGCGAAATGATAATAGCAGAACCGCCGAAGTTTTCGAGACCTTCTTCTAATGCTCTGAGGGTATTGATATCAATATCATTAGTAGGTTCATCAAGTAGAAGCACATTGGCACCACTTTTCAATATGTTTGCGAGGTGCAGACGATTTTTTTCACCCCCAGAAAGGACGCCTACTTTTTTGGTTTGGTCTGCGCCACTGAAGTTAAACTTTGATACGTAGGCTCTACCATTAAAGTCTTTGCCTCCAATTTTGATGGTTTCATGCCCGCCGGTAATAGCCGTAAACACATCGTGATCAGGGTTTAGGTTGTCATGTTCTTGGTCGAGGTATCCTAAAACTACGGTTGTACCGACTTCAAAAGTTCCGTTATCGGGTTTTTCTGCGCCGGTGATCATTTTAAAGAGGGTGGTTTTACCAGCGCCATTGGGGCCAATAATGCCCATAATAGAACCTTTAGGCAACATGAAGCTAAGATTTTCGAAGAGTAATCTATCGCCAAAGGATTTGGAAATATTTTCAGCATTGATTACCACATCTCCGAGTCTTGGTCCTGAAGGGATAAAGATTTCGAGCTGTTGTTCCCTCTCCATACCTTCTTGTTGGAGCAGTTTTTCGTAGGAAGAAATTCTGGCTTTGCTTTTAGCGTGTCTGGCTTTAGGCGCCATTCGAATCCAGTCAAGCTCACGTTCTAAGGTCTTTTGACGCTTGCTTTCTGTTTTCTCTTCTTGTTCTAAGCGTTTCTTTTTCTGCTCCAGCCATGAGGAGTAATTGCCTTTCCATGGAATACCTTGTCCTCTGTCGAGTTCAAGAATCCATCCAGCAACATTATCAAGGAAGTACCTATCGTGGGTTACGGCGATTACGGTTCCTTTATATTGTTGTAAATGTTTTTCTAGCCATTCAATAGATTCAGCATCGAGGTGATTGGTAGGCTCATCGAGTAGTAGAATATCAGGTTCCTGAATTAGGAGTCTGCAGAGTGCTACTCTTCTTTTTTCGCCACCAGAGCAAATGGAAATTGGGGTTTCGGGTTCGGGGCATCTGAGAGCATCCATAGCGCGTTCGAGTCTGCTATCGAGGTTCCATGCATCGGCAGCATCTATTTGGTCTTGCACTTCACCCTGACGCTGAATGAGCTTGTCCATTTCCTCTGGGCTCATTTCTTCACCAAATTTCATGTTAATTTGGTCAAACTCATCGAGCAGTGCTTTGATATTGGCAGCGCCTTCTTCCACAATCTCGCGGACGTTTTTGCTCAAATCTAATTTGGGTTCCTGTTCTAAATACCCCACAGAATATCCCTGAGAAAGTACAGCTTCACCCAGAAAATCTTTCTCTACCCCAGCCATAATGCGCAGTAAAGTAGATTTTCCGGAGCCGTTCAAGCCCAGCACTCCGATTTTAGCACCGTAGAAGTAGGATAGATATATATCCTTAAGTACTTGTTTGTTAGGCGGGTAAATCTTGCCTACGCCAGCCATTGAATAAATAATTGTTTCTCCACTCATAACTGCAAAGTTAATACATAGCTGAGTGAATTGAACATCTCCATCATTAGAGTCTTTTATTTAATTTTACCCTTTGTGAATTGTCCCCTATGTCATCAATCTTCCGGTCAGCAAGTCCGGGAGCAAATTTCGGCTGTCATCCTCAGGGATCGATACCGCAGTCGTTATGGATCTGAAATCCAACACTTATATCCGCAAGATACAGTTGAAATGCGTCAATGTGATCATTGCGATTTGATCTACTATCATCCCTTGGTTTCAGGCGACGAAGCGTTTTATAACAGTCTGCAACATCAGCCTTGGTACTATGTAGATGAAAAGCCTGAGTTTCATCATGCGGTAGCTTTAATACCGGAGAATGCCTCTGTGCTTGAAACCGGAAGTGGCCGGGGTAATTTTTCAAAATTTTTAAAGGCAAAAAGCATACATTATACCGGATTGGATTTTTCGGCGCATGCAAAAGCATTAGCGGCAAAAGATGGAATTGAAATTATTAATGAGAGTATACAAAGTTATAGTGCCTCTCATCCGGAGTCGTTTGATGTTGCTTGCAGTTTTCAGGTGCTGGAGCATGTAGAAGATATACATGGTTTTATCAAATCACAATTAGCCTGTCTGAAACCTGGAGGACTCTTGATTATAGGCGTGCCTGCTGAGAATGCCTATATTTCTAAGTCTTTCGACTTGATTCTCAATATGCCTCCGCATCATCTATCTCGTTATAGTGATTTATGTTTAAGCAAGATTGCCTCGCAATTTTCATTAACATTAGAGAGTATTTGGCATGAGCCCCTTCAACCGCATCATTACTTTGATTATACCTATACCTTGAGTATCACGTCTGTTCGCAAATTTTTAGGCATACCCTATCGTTCATTAGAATCAGGATTGTTGCCCAAAATAGTGAAGGCCTTGGCGTGGCTGCCTGGAAAGTGGTTATCCCATGGTTTGCATCAGCAGAATGTTCCGGCTGGGCATACGGTTGTGGCGGCCTACAGAAAGCCCTTATGAAAATGCTGAAGGCATATTATCTGCGACAGCAATTTATGCCTGATGGATTGGGTTGGCTCTTCAATCCATTTTTCTTAATTCGTAAAGATTTATTGGTCACTTTCAAAAAGCTGATACCACAAATTTCTGGGGATGTATTGGATTATGGCTGTGGTAGAAAGCCTTATCAGGGGCTATTTTCAGTAAGTTCCTATACCGGTGCTGACATTGAAAATCCAGGTCATTCTCACGCGCAAGAGGATATTGACATATTATTTGACGGGAAGCATTTACCAGTGGAAGCCAATCGCTTTGATGCTGTATTCAGCAGTGAAGTTTTTGAACATGTTTTTGAGCCGGATAGCACATTGCAAGAGGTGCATAGAGTGCTCAAGCCGGGTGGTTTATTTTTACTGAGCATTCCATTTGTTTGGAATGAGCATGAAGTGCCCTATGATTATGCGCGCTACACGGCCTTTGGTTTTCCATATCTATTGGAGAAGCATGGTTTTGAAGTTTTGGAATTGCATAGAAGTGGAAACTTTGTTCGGGTTCTTGCGCAATTACGGGCACTTTATCTCTACAGACGCATGGAGAATTGGCCCGTAGGCATTCGCATGATATGCAGTATGCTTTTGATAAGTCCGATTATTCTATTGGGTGTGTTAGCAGATGCGATTTTACCTAAAGACACTACTTTGTTTTTTAATACGGTGATATTGGCGCGTAAGAAGTAATGAAAGTATTGTTGCTGAGCACATATGGAATGGGTGGAGGTGCAGGCATTGCCTGTCGTCGTTTGCAAATGGCCTTGCAAGGCAAGGGTATATCAGCGGATATTTTGGTGCGAACAGGAGATAACCCACATCAGGGGATCTATAGTGCCACCCATCCATGGATACAGAATGCTGGTTTTTTATGGGATAAATTCAGTGAGAAATTACGGTTTATGGGTAATGAGAAAGACAAATCGGTTCGGTTTGCATTTTCTTATGCATACACTGGAATTTCTATAGTTTCGCATCCCTTATTTCAGGCGGCAGATGTGATACATATTCATTGGATACAGCATGGATTTTTATCATTGTCGAATCTTCAAGAGATAGCCCAAAGTGGCAAACCAGTTGTATGGACATTGCATGATGAGTGGGTTTTTACGGGAGGCTGCCATTATGCTGGTGGCTGCAGGTCTTTCGAACAAAAGTGTGGCTATTGCCCGATGCTAAAGCAACCATCTGCCAATGATTGGTCCAACCGTTTATGGCATAGGAAGCAAAATTTATATTTAAGTTTTCCGCAACTTCACTTTGTCACCTGCTCTGAGTGGTTGAAGCAGGAGGCCTTATGCAGTCAATTGCTGGATGGAATGCAGGTAAGCAGTATCCCTAATCCGATTGATTTATCAGAATATAATGATATTGGCAAGAACGAGGCGCGGCATCATTGGGGGATTGAGGCATCAAGATTTGTATTGTTATTTGTAGCGCAGCGTGTAAATGATCCAAGAAAGGGATATGCCTATCTAAAGCGGGCATTGAAACAGTTACCTGCGCATGTGAAACAGGCAGTGACGCTATTAGTAATGGGCAAAAGTGAGCCGGGCGACTTCGATGATCTTGAAGTAGAAGTGAAGGTCACGGGTTCTGTTTCGGGAGTAGAGGGTGTTCGTAGAGTGTATAGTGCCTCTGATATATTGGTAACACCTTCTATGGAAGACAACTTACCGAACACGATTATGGAGGCCATGGCATGCAGTCGTGCGGTAGTTGCCTTTAAAACCGGGGGTATTCCTGAAATGATAGCACATCAGGAAACGGGTTGGTTATCAGATACGGGTTATGAGCAAGGCTTAACAGAAGGGATTGTATGGCTATATGAGCAAAAGGATGCCAATGCAGTAGGGCTTGCTGCGCGGATTCGTGCAGAAGCACTGTATAGCCCCCAGATAGTAGCAGAACAATACCTAAATATATATACATCATTCTTGAATTCTTAAGGAATGATGTAGCCATAAATATCTGTGGTTCTTTGCCATTAATTATGGGTTATGGATAATGGTGTATGAAGATGCTATGTAGGGCTTCCTCAGAAAGCCTCAGACCTTGCTGTTGTTGAGTTTCAAGGGTAATAAATATTTCTAGATGTAAGGAAATTTGGCTAAAGTGCTCAAAAAGTGTGCATGTCATTCTCGTTGAAATCTATATTTTTAGAATTCGATTTTGACAATGTCTGATGTCATGCACATACTCTTTCTCAATCTCTTTCTGGTTTTGCGGACCACCCCGCCCGTTGGGCACCACTCCAATGGAGGGGAATGGCAGAATTGCAAGCTTAGGTTTTGCATACATATATCTAACCCTTGCAGGTCAAATTCAAAAAGCAGTGAAAGTGCGGCATACCTTAGCAATGCGAGGCGGTAAAGCCATTCGCAAAATGAAGTTCCATGTTTTACTTTCTGAGGAAGCCCTATGTAAAGAAAACGGGCTATTTGCTATAATAGATTGAAGTTTCAATTATGGTCTCATAAAGACGGTTCTTCGCCATTTACTGTGGGTTAATTCAATAGTGTTGTTTTTTATTTAATTGATGACTAATGATCAAACTACCTACACTAAATTTTGATATCAGATTATGTATCGTGTTTAACCTATCAGAAACCTGAATATTTCCTTGGTTTCTTTAAACGAGTATGCCGTGTAAACCTACCGCCGCGTACTTCGACCCTTCGATAAAAACTCAGGGCAGGCAAGCTCAGCACAGGCTTTCGATACAGCCCCTCCCTAATATGCGTTTTACTAGTAAATCTACGATGAGGCTTACTCAGCGACCGGCTGTTTTATAATGAATTTTATTTTCTGTGAAACCTTCAAATAGGCAGTTATTAAAATCACAGAACTACAGCCTATTATTTGTAATCCACAATTAATCGCGAAGAACCATAAAGGCTCTTTGCCATTTACTATGGGTTTAAATAAAGGGATTATATTTCAATTATAGTATTGCATAATTATTATTCACTCTAATTGAAATTTAAAATTAGAATACGTAAGCTTTTTAAAGCAATCATAAACTTGACCAACCCCTTGATTCAATAAAAGTAGGATGCCATGCATTCCTACCGCCGGCGCTTCGATACAGCCCCTCCCATACATGCATTTTACCAAGAAATCTACAATGGGGCTTACTCAGCGACCGGCTTTTTTATAATAGATTTTTATTCTATTTGAAACCTTTAAATATGCCTTTCCTTAATCAGCATCTTTAAACGCAATTTTCAATAACCCACAATTAATGGGATAGAACCTAATACTTCTGTTATAATACTTCAAGGGGCACTGAACTCAAAGTAAATGGTGAACGTCCCTTTATTTATTGGGGATAGAATATAAGTGAAGAGGGTATGATTCCTACTTGTGTTGCCCGCACTTGCTCGCCAAGGGGCGTATATTCCAGTAGGCTGCCTTCGCTTACATAGTCTTTGGCATCGCAAATAAATACATGTCCTGAAATCGGATGCACGCTTAGTCCATAATAATTACCTAGCTCCGGAAGCCAAGCTGAGGTAGGTATAATTGTATCTTGTATGTGCATTCGATTTACGCCACCTTGCAAATAATACATAATTTCAAGATTAGGACTTATGCACATTGCGGATGCTGATAATCCGGGTGTTTCCAATTGTTTCATAATACGTATATCGTCGGGTGAGATACAGGTTAATTTCCCTTTTTCGGATGTTACAGATGAACCACCACTCAGTACCCATATTCGATTATTTTTATCTATTACAAGACTATTATTTCCGATGCCAGTCTCAATACTATCTATTAATTTATCCTGTTTACTGTCAATAATATAAGTGTATTTAGATGTTGTATTACAAACCCATACTCTGTCGTTCAAGAGTATCATTTTTTCAGTCCAGCCAGTTAGTGGAATATTGCCTTTTACACTTCGCGACGGTATATCAATTATCCAAATACAATTGGCGTATAGATCTGATACATATACAGTAGATTGATTTACGGGTAAAATATATCTAGGGGATCTCAGCCCTGTAATCTGATATTCACTGCTACCTGTTTGTGGGTCAATAATTTCAATTTTGCCAGAGTTATTTACCGCAAGCCACAATTTATCTTGTATGATAATACCAGATTGTAAAACATCTCCGATAGGTCTATCGTTTATTTTTTTAAAAATATCTTTTTCGACTACACCAGATATTAGATTTATATATCCAAGCGAAGCATTTCCCCATTGAAAATTACCCTCTTGAATAATAAAAGCACCTGCATCTTTCCCCGGTTGTACCCTTGGTGTTTCGGGTTCAGCTACGGGTGGTTTGACGCAAGATATAGAAAACAGCACGAAGCATAAACCCATTGCAGTACATAGCATTCGCGGATTTATTTTGTTATACATATTCTCGAATACTTACTCTTATCATGGTTACTAATAATATAAATTCCGGGTGCTATTGCCTCAGGTAAACGCGCTTTTCCTTGTTCACATTGCATATTTTCAATATAGCTTCCGTTCACATTCATAATATATAGATTTCCATTTTCGGGTATTGACAATATACTACCTGAAGTTGCTGGATTAGGATATATCCTAAAATCGTTTTGAGCATTAGATGTTATTGTATTAGAGGTATTTTGATGAATGACGCCGACAGCATCCAAGTCGAATCCGCCGGTAGGATAAGGAGTAGGCCAGGGGTCATTTATTATATTTCCGGCTGCATCTTTACTTGCGTATAATGCATCTATATTGCCAACAACATCTACAATTCGAAGATGTGAAATACTTTGTAGATTTATTTGGGTATCGTTTTGCAGATCTTGTAAATCAAATGGCGTGCCATAACCTACGGTATATTTTCCAGCTAGGTTATGCATATGCGAAGCCACAAGACCATCAAATGGATTTGATTGGAATACGTTTTGGGTGACGGATACTGAGGGGAATCGCGCAAAATATTCACCATCACTACTAACTTCCACAAATGCTAATTCTAGGAAATCTAGGGAATCTCGGTATAAGAATCCATTTTCGAAAACAGCAAAATCAAAGCCTGGAGCATCTATAATTGGAGGGTCAAAAAGGAGCGTAACACTGCCGCCATCTCCGAGACTAACCACACCATTTTCGGTAGCGCGACCATATACAGCCTCTATGCTACCGGCAGTAACAAAGCCTAATGTCGGCTGTGTAATATCCATAGGGCCTCGTATTATCGTGCCCTGCGTTGCCCATCCTGACCATTGTACACTATCTACATGTATGGCAGTAGAACCTACAGCCCCAGCACGTGGTGGATATTGAGCCTGCAGTGTGGCTGTCAAACTCAAAATACAAATACAAATAATGATATGTTTCATGCTCAGATGTAAAATTATTGCCGCCCTCTGCAAATACAGAGGGCAGCAATTACAATTAACGCACATATATTCTTATTGTCTTACCGGTTTCATCTTGTAAAAGATACATCCCCGGACTGAATTCATTAACATCAAAACTACCTTTACTTGCTATTTGCGTTGATACCAGAATTCTACCGTGTATATCCATTAGCTTTACGGTATGCAGGTCTGCATTAGGATACTCGAAGTACAATATAGTACTAGTAGGATTGGGATATACTTTCATGAAATTTACGTTCTCTAATTCCGTATTTTGCATGGCAATAATATTAATGTAATAGGTTGCTGTGTCCGATTCACCCCAGATATCAGTAGCAGTATATGCTATCGAATCAGTTCCTAAGAAACCATTATTGGGTGTGTAGGTAAGAATATTTCCGGTGATGCCTGCGATTCCATTATCCGGGGGTCTCGTAATGGTGAACGTTACAACACCTCCATCGGTATCACCAGCAATTAATGCCAAATTGTAGGAGTGAGGTGTATTTAATGGTGTAAGGCCATTTCCATTTATTGCCACTGGCATACCGTTATACAGAATATCTATAGGTCCGCCGGAAATATCGGTAGCGAAGGAATCTAGTAAAAATCCGGTTTGGTCTGTTATGTACATTTTGCCGGTACTAAAATAGTCGGTGGTCATAAAATATGCTTCCATTTGGTTAGTATCTAATACACCGCCGGCATATTCAAGTTGTGCGCCCGGATTTACGACAAGTGTATTTGAATTTATATCAAATGCCCCGGGTCCGGTACTGTAATTGGCGTATAATAATCCATTCAGCAAGCCCAGACCTGCGCGCGCACGAGGGGTAGCCGTAAATACATAATTTCCACTTTGAGGATTTAATTTCACCACGCCAGCAGAAATAATGACAGGGTTAAATGTAGGTGGTGGGTAATTGATGCGTTCGCACAAACCGTAAATAAATGTACCATCTGTAAATAATTGTCCTATTCCTGATGCAAGCGTATCTAAAACAATGGTGCTTACATATTCAGGTAAAGTGCCGGTAAGACTGTATACGCCAATTTTGGCAGTGTCAGATTCCGTAAAAGAAACATACAATGTATCGCGCAGAACGGCAATACCTTCGGTAAATACTTTTATCGTGGTATCTTTAAAAACAGGCCCTACGCTCAAACTGGCAGTGTTGTATATTTGTACAAAATTGGAATCAGCACCAAAGGCACGCGTCGTAATCAAATAGTTTTTATGTACTTTCATTCTATTTAATCCAGGAATATTCGGAGCACTGTCAATTCTTAATTGTGTTAGCAGGTTGTATTTGGTAATAACATCACCACCTAATGCATGAACGCTCGCTCTGCCAATATGGGAGTACACATACTGCTGATCAATAATTACTGCATTGGAAAAATCACCTAGTGATGAATCAATTTTTACCTGATTCCCGGTACTGATATCATAGTAAAAAGTATTGACTCTATTACCCGTAGCGCCATAACTGCCGCCCGTAGTAAATACAGCATATTTTGATTGAATTTGTGCTCGCAGTAGCAGAAGTGGTGTGAGCAGCGTTAGAATGAGAAGAAAACGTTTCATATGGTTTTATTTAAGGTTTAATGGATGCAAGTTGTAAATCAATTCCGCACCAGAATCCACGGCCGGGCATAGGTCTGCCCTCCATAATCTGGTACTCAATATTCATTAAATTTCTACAGCTACCCCAAATTCTGAGATTCTGTTTTTTCAGTTTTAAGTTTTTCTCCACGGTGATATCAGCGGTATGATAGGCAGGTAACCATCGGGAATTATCGGTTGTGGTAAATACAAAACCAGTCCAAGCATGACTATACAACACACGCCATTTATTTTTTTCTATAAATAGAGTCGCGCCAGTTGTATTTTGCGGTACATACAATAATTGTCTGTTGGTATGTTCTATAGAGTAGGTTCGGTTGCGATGATATCTCAATTGTAACCCTGCGTTGTATTTTGGGGTTTTAATTTCGCTACGAATATGCATTTCTATACCCTTCGCGCGTGTTTGTGCAATATTCACGGGGCTCCAAAAGAAATTACCAGGTTGCCACTGAATGCGGTTGTCCAAGTGATGGTAGTATATGCCAGTATGCGGAGTAATCACCCATCGTTTCCATTTAAAACGATAATCAATACCTGCATCTGCATTCCATCCTCGCTCTGCTTGTAGATTGGGATTTCCGGAAGGGCTCCAGTATAAATCATTTAAGGTGGGCAATCTGAATACCCCAGAGGCAGAAGATTTCAGGAGTAGGGCCGGTGCTAAATGTTTTTGTAAGCCAATTGCTGGCATTACAGGCAATGTTTGCATAGCAGTACTTGTATGCTGATTAGCGATTTCTTGCCTACCATGGCCCGATAGTAGCAGGCTACTATCGGCTGAGGTGTACTGGTACGAAAGGATGAGTGCGTATCGTTTTTGTATGCCCACAGCACCCGCATACCCGTCTGCGTGGGCCTCAGCGTAAGATTGCCAATATGCGGCGCGTATTGTGTGTCGCCTAGCTAAATGCATGCCGGCTGAGCCCTCGCTAAATTGAAACAGAGATTGATTATCACTTTGGATGGAGCTTAGGCTGTCATGAAACAGCAAAGCCTCAGACGATATGCCTGTTTTGATTTGATAGAAGAGATGGGTGCCCGTATATTCCCAATTCAGCACTGTTCGAAATTGTGCATCTGCTTGCCTAGCAGCAGTTACGGACTGATGCATCAATGGCGGGATTCGTCGCTCGGTATTGAGGTACATCGCGTCCCATTGAAACTGCCCGATCGTACGAGAGCGAAAGCTGATGCCAGATTGTAAGCCTCGATTTTGAAATTCTGCATTTTGCTGCTGCACCTCTGGTCTGCCCGGAAGTGTTATATTACGATATCGAAAATCATTGTCGGCACTTTGCTCCCAATATTGCAAGCGTGCAGCCCATACCGCATTGCTAAACCCTGCCGAGGCTGCTGCATATCTGGAATTGAAACTACCAACAGATAGGATGGCAGAGCCTGTGAGACCTTGCCCATATGAGGGATTGGTTTCCATATGCAATACGCCATTGACCGCACCGCTGCCAGTCTGTAGGGCAGAGCCTCCCATTTGCAAGGAAATCTGATTCGCAGTGTTTACAGGCATTAAATTCAAATCACTTTGTCCGTGCATTGGACTGTTGAGGGGCATGCCATTCCATAGGATTTGGGTGTGTGCAGCACTACCACCGCGAATGGAAGCAGAAGCCAATGCGCCTGGGCCATAGGTACGAATGTAAACTGGGGTAAACATGCTGAGATATTCCGATACATTTCTGCCTTGCAGGCTCAGCATAAGGGCACTATCTATTGTGTGATGTTGAATGCCGACTCGTTCAGGGGATGGTCGAGTATACACAATGGTTACAGTGTCTGCATAGTATAACTTTTCGGTTGTTTGCGCCATTGCGATAGAAGCTCTGAGCATCAGCAGCAACATCAAAAAGGGAGCAAACAAATAAACCATAGTTCAGCACTGAAAAGCATGAACATCGGGCTTCGGTAAAAAAATAGGGAGAAACAGGCCATACGTAATGCCTGATTATGATTCCTCTCTTGCTTTTATTCCCGAAAGCGACTGATGTATAATAATGAGCATGGCAGGTCTTCTGACTTACATCTCTTCAGATTTGCCTTCCCGTACCCAAAGTACAGTGGCGTATACGAATCTGAAGTGTTCCGAAATATTCCGGACTGATGTTTACAGCAGCGGGTACTGTCCCTGATTTTCACAGGATTCCCTTTTCATCTCTTGTTACGGAGAACCATATTCTGTTACAAAGATAGGAAAAATTGACCATGATTTAAAGGATGGCGGAATTACCATGATTTTTTGATTTTGGGATTGCCATGATTATTTGAATGGAGAATGTTCCCGGTACAATTCTTAGTGCTCTTTTTACTATGGCATTTCATTTGTCCATTTTTTTAGGATGTGCGTGGTTTACATTTGGGGTATAAACATGTCTTTGACCATGATTATAAGGATTTTGGGATTGCCATGATTATTTGGATGGAGAAGTTTTGATGTTTTTAAAAGGAAATGAAGGAAATGAAGGAAATACAGGAAGTAACGGAAGTTAAAACAATATAAACGGATTAGATTATGAAAGAACAAGATTTGACCTTCAAAGTCATCGGTGCAGCTATGGAAGTGCATAAGCTATTAGGAAATGGATTTCAAGAAGTTATATATCAAAGGTGTTTGGCTATTGAGATGCAGTTGCAGAATATTAGTTATGTACGAGAGCAAGAAATGAAGATTGAATACAAAAGCTATGATGTTGGAACCCGGCGAGTTGACTTTTTTGTAGATAATAAGATTATGGTTGAGATTAAAGCTGTTATCAATTTAGAGGATGTACATCTGGCCCAAGCAATGAACTACCTTGAAGCCTATAATTTAGAAATTGGTCTGCTCATTAATTTTGGGTCCAGAAGCTTACAGTTTAAACGGGTACACAACAACAAATGGAAACCATAAAAATCCGCATAATCCATTAATTAAATTAAAATCAAAAAAAATCAAAAAAAATCAAAGTAAAAAGAATCAAGTAATCATGCAAATCCTATAAATCATGGTTAAGACGGCCTTGAAGCCTATAATTTAGAAATTGGTCTGCTCATTAATTTTGGGTCCAGAAGCTTACAGTTTAAAAGGGTACACAACAACAAGTGGAAACCATAAAAATCCGCATAATCCATTAATTAAATTAAAATCAAAAAAAATCAAAAAAAATCAAAGTAAA
>Ga0247843_1005458_pt1 | contig 17664 bp, 19 predicted proteins | sample LaCruzMarch2017__FD_192420 | JGI IMG/M metagenome (GOLD analysis project Ga0247843, IMG submission 192420) | Freshwater microbial communities from meromictic Lake La Cruz, Castile-La Mancha, Spain - LaCruzMarch2017_8m | ecosystem: Environmental > Aquatic > Freshwater > Lake | place: Spain... | reverse complement strand
GGCGTTTGAAGCCGAGGTGAGCCAGTGGCCAGGCGTGGTGACCGTTGGTGTCTTCGCGTACCAACGGGCCCAGGTCTGTTTGTTGGGAACGGCCGCAGGCGTTAAGACGCTGACGTTTTAACGTTGGAGTGAATGTTGGAGTGCGAGAGCATGCGCTCCACGTAGCGAGCGATCAGGTCAATTTCTAGGTTGACCTTGCTGTCTTTTTGAAGCTGGTGCAAAGCGGTGTTGCTGACCGTATGGGGAATCAAGTTGATACTCACTTCGCAGCCGCCGGCAACATCCGCAATGCTATTGACCGTCAGGCTCACGCCGTTGACGGTGATGGAGCCTTTGTAGGCCAAGAATTTCGAAAGTGAAGACGGCGCGAGAACGCGCAGCTCCCAGCTTTCACCAATCTCCGCAAAGTAAGTCACCACGCCCATTCCGTCCACATGGCCGCTGACCATGTGCCCGCCCAAGCGGTCGTTGGCGCGTAAGGCTTTTTCTAAATTCACCGCGCCTAAAGCGTCAAGCCCTGCGGTTTTGTCTAAGCTCTCGGCGGATACATCGACCGTGAAACGCGGCGCGTCGTTGCTGGTGTCTAGCGTGGTTACCGTCATACACGCGCCGTTCAAGGCAATGCTGTCGCCCAAGCCCGCATCGTCTAAGTAACCCGCAGGGCAGGCAATGGTGATCCGTTTGCCATGGTCGGCCGTAGCGCCTAAGTTGGCGATGTTTTGAATGTGGCCAACGCCGGTGATGATTCCTGTGAACATGGATGTTTTAAAAAGTAAATGTGAAAATTAAAAAGTGTCGTGGTTAGCTACGCGAGACAAAACCCGAAGGTCTTTGCCCACCATCTCAGCCGATTTGAATTCGAGCGCGATGCCTTGCGAGAGTTCTGTCAAAGGCCCGAAGTTAGACATGCCAGCGCCCACGCCTAAAAGCTGAGGCGCGAGGTACACCAACAACTCATCGACCACGCCCGCTCGCAATAGCGAGCCGTTGAGTTTATGGCCGGCTTCCACATGGAGTTCGTTGATGTCGCGTTGGCCCAAATCCATCACCATGACGTGTAAATCGACCTTACCACTGGGGCTGCCATCGGCATGTTTTCCGGGAAGGTAAATGATTTCAGCGCCTTGGGCCTCAAGCGCGGCTTGGCGTACTGCGTGGGGCTTGGCCGCGTAAATCATGATCTTGCGTTGAACAGCAAAAAGCGGCGCGTTAGGAGGCGTTTGCAAATCACTGTCAACGATCACCAAATGCGGTTGCCGAGGGGTTTTTACCAAGCGAACGTCTAAGCGGGGTTTATCTTGTAAAACAGTGCCAATGCCGGTTAACACCGCACACGCACGGGCCCGCCACGCATGGCCGTCGGTGCGGGCGGCTTCTGAAGTTATCCATTGGCTGTTGCCGTTGTCTAAAGCCGTGGTTCCGTCTAAAGACGCAGCAACCTTGAGCCGAACCCAAGGTTGCTTTCGAACCATGCGGCTAAAGAAGCCGATATTGAGTTCTCGGGAGGCGGCGGCTCCCGGCCCGACTTCGACTTCAACACCGGCAGCGCGAAGCCGCGCAAAGCCTTGGCCGCTGACCTGCGGGTTGGGGTCTTCGATAGACGCCACGACCTTGCGAATTCCGGCTTGGATGAGCGTATCGCAACACGGCCCGGTGCGGCCGTGGTGAGAACACGGCTCGAGCGTGACGTAGGCGGTCGCGCCTTGGGTTGGGTGGCCTTGGGCGAGTGCGTCACGTAGGGCCATGACTTCTGCGTGGGGCCCGCCTGCAGCCTGGGTAAAGCCTTGGCCGATGGTTTGGCCTTGCGGGTTGACCAAGACGCAGCCCACGCGCGGGTTGGGCGAGCTGAGCCAAAGGGCTTGGGAGGCGAGGGCGAGGGCCGTATCAATGGGGGACAAAACGCAAATTCCTTGGGCTGTTTTCTGGGGCTATCTTATTTCCAACATTCGGCCAGACTTTTCGTATTGTTCACCAAACCCCTTACGCCCTGGTGGTCCAAGGTGAAATCCCCACAGGCGTCGGTTGCAGCGGGACCTAAGGCGGCGCGTTTTGCGGTTAACAAAAAGGTTTGCGAGGGGTTTGGAGCCGCGACCGTGACTGAAATATCGTAGGCCTTGAGCCCTTCGCCTGCGCGGGGCGAACTTTTAAAAGCTTGGAGCGCGAGCAAGGACGAAACATCTTGGCCTTCGGCGCTTTTGGCGTAGTCGTAGCTTTCGTTGTACAAGCGCTCCATCCACTGTTGGGCGCTGAGTAATTGGGTTTGAGCATCGACCCGGCGGGCTTGGGAAACATAGTTTTGGTAGCGCGGATACACCACCGCGCTGAGTAGGCCGACGATAGCCAATGCCACCATCAACTCAATCAATGTGAGGCCTTGCTGTCGTCGCATGTGTGGGGCGTTGGTAATTGGTTTCATAAATCAGATCTCATTCCAGGGATTTCTCGAAACTGCCGCCGCAGGATGCGTTGGGGATCGGTTAACGGTGCACCCATTTGTAAAGTGACCATGCTTTGCAGCAAGACCTCGCTTGTCAGGCTCGAACCAAAACCACGGGCGGTGATTTTAAAAACCAAGCAATCTAATGCGGGCGTTTGGCAGGTGTAGTTACCGCCTAGCGAAGCGTCGGGCAGGGTCGAAGCGGGCCGCATCAGTTCAATCAAGTAGTCGGGTTGTCTTTTTACGCCTTTGAAGGCGGGGGTTCCGGTGAATGTTCCCAAGGGAATACTGCCAGTAAAGGTTTCGCACTGGGCTGCCATCGCACTTGCGGCATTCATGGCGGACCATTGGCCGCCTTTGCTCACCGGCCACCAAGGTACCCCGTTATTAGCAGGTCCTGCGCTAGCCCACACTGCGCTGGCGCTAAGGCATTGGCCGGCAAGGCAGTTGCTTGTGAATTGAGGCGAGGCGTTGGGATTATTGAGGTCGGCAGGCGTGCTTCTGAATCCGGGGCCTCTTATGCAAGCGGCGTTAGGAAGCGCCTGGCCTGGGTTCAGAGCCAAGTCGCGCTCGGCGTCCCAGAGGGCTGCGTGGGCGGCTTGGTAGGCGAGGAGGTAGTCTCTTTCATTGCGAATTTGTTGCCCGCCTTGCAGCGTGTTTTTTGTGGTGTAGGCCACAGTGGCCGACAAAATAGCGATCAAAACAATCACAACGATAAGAACCGCGCCGCTTTGAGAGTGTGCTAATTTTTTCATGGGCTAAGGGGTAGCCAAGGTGGCATTTTTAACCGCAAAGATTTGCGTATAGCGTTTGCGCTCGATCCCCGTCGTAAACGTCTGAGTTGCATCCGCACAGTCTTTGAACGAATAGCTGCTGGCTTGGAGCCGAACGTTTTGCAAAGACCGCGCAACCAAGCAAACCTTGACCGCGATGACCTTATTCCATTCGGTGGCTAAAACCGAATTCGCAGATTTGAACTGGGCTGTGGTTTCGCCTTGAACCAAATAGCTCAGGCGCAGTTGTTCAATCCCGGTGATCAAAGGCACGTAATTGTTGACCGGGCTGGCGCTGCCCGCGCAGGCTAAGCCGAAGGTTTTGATGGTGTTGCCTTCGAGCTTGAGCGTGACGGGGGTGAGGGTGTAGCTATTGGAAATAAAAAACAGTTTTCCGTTAGAGCCAGAAACGGCCGCAGGCGTTGCGCGAGCGCAATCGGTGTTGTTGCCGCGGTCTTTGCCAAAGTTGTCGTCGGTGTAATAGCTGGCAACGAAGGTGTCCGCATCAACGGCGGGCGAGGAGCTGGTGTGGGAGACGCACACCGACGTGGTTTTGGTGGCGTCAATTTTTTTGCCGCTGCAACCAAATACAGGCGAGCGCAGATGTTCTGGGCTGGTTAAGGGGTTACTTTCGGCGGCGGTGGCGAAGCTGCCAATGGGAACGGCGCTCTGTGGGGTAGTAGGTGGGACTTCGTTGACAGGATAAAAGCCCGCGTTCTGAATTTCACGGCCCAAGGTTTCCATAGCGAATCGAGCGCTTTCCGATGCGTACGATTTCTCAGTCAGGCTGCGCTGGCTTTCTGAGATCGAAAGATAAGCGGCAGCTGCCGCACCCATGACCATCACGCCGACCGCAAGACTCACCATGAGTTCGACCAAGGTGTAGCCACTTTGGGCGGCGGCTTGCTGCCTTTGAGAAAGGTGTTTACGGTAGGCCATCGTTCAGGGATAAAAGTAAAAGTTAAACGCCCGAAGGCCCGTGACGGGCTGAAGGCCTGTGGCGTTGTCGTTAAAACAAGTGAGGTCGTTGGCACCGCTGTCTTGGCAGCTCAGCCCCAGGGATTCCTTGTCTTTGTCAAACCAATACAAACTTAAGATCCAACCGCTGTTTGGCGTGCTAATACTGTTGCTCACCAAACTCAGCGCGCCTTGCGGCAAAAGGGCGCGGGCGTTACTGCGCAGTTGCCATAGATCAAAGGCTGCCCGTTCAGCATTCGTGCAACCCGAGGCACTGCAATTTGGAGAAGGCGCAGCCTCCATATTTCCTTGTTGAGCGCTCCACGACGCTGTAAAGTGGTAGCCGTTTCCCGCCCCTGATTCTGGGAGTTCTGAGGGATTGGAACGTATGCGCCCTAGCGCGTCATTGGCAAGCAGGTTGAGGTTGGCTTGAATCACGCTCTCAGTGTGTGAGCGCAGGTTGCCAGCCATGAGTCGGGCCAAGCCCAACAAACAAAACGACAAAAGCAGCAAAGCCACCAGAACCTCAACCAAGGAGCTGCCTGTTTGATCCTGCTTAGGCGAAGCCATGCTAAGGACAACTCGTGGATGGAACTTCATCTAAGCGAACCCGCCCTTGCCAACTGATGGTCATCGTGGTGCTGGGCTGACAGGGTTGGCGGGTATCGCGCAAAGTAAAGGTTCCCGCGTTAACCAATAAGACACCGCGCGAATTTGCGCTGAAGGCGCTGCGCGAACCGGTGCTGTTCGATTGAAGATCAAAGTGGCTTGGGATACTTTGGCTTGCCGCAATGATGTCACCCGAAGGAATACTGGCCCCCTCTAAAGCGCCGCAGCTTTGGTTTTGGTACATCAACCAACCCGCCGACCAATTCGTATTGGTGCCTTGATTGCAGGTTTTGGCGTTGCTAGAGATGCACATGCTGACACAGCGATTGCGATGAATCGCCTCGGTGCGCATGCGCCCCACAGCGCTGGTAAATTCGTCGCGCACCGAGCGCATGTGGTTGTGCGAAACCGTTGCGCTTAGCCTGGGCAGCGCAAGCGCCATCACCGTGCCCAAAACGGCAACGGTGACACTGAGTTCAATCAAGGTAAAGGCGTTCTGGCGACGCTTTAAGTTCGGCCCGCGCAGGGGCCCGCCTCTCGCATGGATTGCATCCATCCTCCCTCCCCAGAGAGTCTTGTTATTTATTTACTTCGTTGACCAAGGTTTTGAATTCATCAATGTCTTCAAAACTTCTGTAGACGCTGGCAAAGCGCACATACGCCACTTTATCGAGTTTTTTGAGTTCGCGCATCACCAATTCACCCAACCTAGCGGAGGGGACTTCGCGCAGGCCGAGGTTGAGTAGTTTTTCTTCGATGCGTTCAATGGCGCTGTCCACCTGCTCTGTGCTCACGGGGCGTTTGCGCAGGGCTAAATTCATAGACGCCAATAATTTGGAGTGTTCGTAATCAATACGCCGACCATCTTTTTTGACGATGGCCGGGTAATTCACGTCAGGGCGCTCGTAGGTTGTAAACCGTTTATCGCAAGCGCCGCATTGGCGTCTGCGCCGGATAAAGTCGCCGTCTTCAGCAATCCGAGTTTCAACCACCTGGGTTTCGGAGTGGCTGCAAAACGGACACTTCATCGCGGGGCTGAATTAACCGTAGACTGGGAAACGAGAAGTAAGGGCGTGAACTTTTGCACGCACCGCGTTGATATTGGCTTCGTCATGGGGGTTGTCCAAAACATCGGCAATCAGGTGTGCGGTGGCGCGGGCTTCTTCATCCTTAAAGCCTCGGGTTGTCATCGCTGGCGTTCCAATACGAACACCGCTGGTAACCATCGGTTTCTCGGGGTCGTTAGGAATGGCGTTTTTGTTGATGGTCATGTGGGCATTGCCTAAAACCAACTCGGCCACTTTGCCGGTGATTTTTTTAGACTGTAGATCCACCAACATCACGTGGCTTTGGGTGCCGCCGCTGACAATGCGCAGACCGCGCTCAGTGAGCGTCTTGGCCACAATGTCAGCGTTCTTCAAGACTTGCTGCTGGTACGCCTTGAACTCGGGGCTCAAAGCTTCTTTGAAAGCCACGGCCTTGGCGGCAATCACGTGCATCAGCGGTCCGCCTTGGAGGCCTGGGAAAATAGCGCTGTTGATGGCTTTTTCGTGTTCTGCCTTCATCAAAATAATGCCGCCACGGGGGCCGCGCAGGCTCTTGTGGGTTGTCGAGGTCACCACATCGGCGTGGGGCACGGGGTTGGGGTACACACCCGCTGCGATCAGGCCCGAATAATGGGCCATGTCGACCAAGAAAATAGCGCCGACTTCTTTGGCAACTTTGGCAAAACGCGCCCAGTCGATGTGCAGCGAATAAGCCGAAGCGCCTGCAATGATCAGCTTGGGCTTGGTCTCTCGGGCTTTGGCTTCCATTGCGTCATAGTCAATGGCTTCATTTTTGTCTAGGCCGTAAGACACGGCGTTGAACCACTTGCCTGACATATTTAGAGGCATGCCGTGGGTCAGGTGACCGCCTTCGGCAAGACTCATTCCCAAAATGGTGTCGCCGGGCTTGAGGAAGGCCAAAAACACAGCCTCGTTAGCCGATGCGCCGCAGTGAGGCTGCACGTTGGCGGCTTCAGCGCCATACATTTGTTTTACGCGGTCAATCGCGAGTTGTTCAGCCACGTCCACGTGTTCGCAGCCGCCGTAGTAGCGCTTGCCTGGGTAGCCTTCTGCGTATTTGTTGGTGAGTTGGCTGCCTTGCGCGGCCATGACAGCAGGCGAGGCGTAGTTTTCGCTGGCGATCAGTTCGATGTGGTGCTCTTGGCGAGCGTTTTCAGCCTGGATGGCGGCCCAAAGCTCAGGATCAGTTTGTTCTACAAGGATATTGCGGTGGTACATGAAACTCTCTTATGAAGGAGGCGGGAATCGCCAAAAAGTACTCAGTGAGAGTTTACTGGATGCAGCCCTAGGATTTGTTCTCGAGGCGACGTAAAAGGGTCTGAGCTAGCGCATTGATGGGCGGCGGTGAACCTGCGGAGACGGCTTGAAGCCGACCCTGCTCGGCGATGACTTTTTCAGAGTATCCGTTGTCTTCATCCAGGTTGCCCGCGCCTACATAAAACCGCAAACCCCCTTCAACAGAACCGGCCCTAGAGATACATTCTTTAAGGATCTGAACGCCAATTTTTATATTTGTCCGTGGGTCAAATGCAGCCATCTTTCCGCCGAAAGACTCAAATTTGTCAATGTGGATGTGCGTCATCACTTGCATGAGCCCTTGGGCTCCGACGGGGCTTTGAGAAAAAGGATTGAAACCCGACTCGACCGCCATGACAGCCAATATGAGATGCGGATCAATGCGTGCGCGGTTACCCGATTCAAACGCCTCTTCGACCAAGGCCCCCATGGCTTCGGGTGCGCGGTTGTATTTACGGCCTAACCATTGGGCCAAGGCCGCTTGCGATTTGGGTAGTTCTTTCAGACTGATAGCCGTGGCGCGTTCAGCCGGTGTTCCTGATACCAAGCCAGAGATAATCTCCTGACGGTCTTGCAGCCACGTCATTAGTTGGACCTCGCCGGCTTGGCGAATGTCGGGCTGGGCGACCACCGTGATCGTCGCAAACATCACGGCCAAGCCTAGCAAAGCAAAGCTACTGTGGGTGATTTCAAAAAAACCATTGCCAATATCTCTTGCGACTACAGCAAGATTTTCGGTGAATGGGGTGGTTGATTTCATGAAAAAAGAAGTTGACTGATTGGGCCTTAGGAGTTGGCGGAAATGGGCCAGCGAGGCGGTTTGGGGTGTCAGTGCAGCGCAATTCTAGGAAGTATTTATATACCGGTCAAGAATATCAAACGCAATCTTCATTGTAATTTGGATTTAAAGCTTGCATTCACTGGTAAAAATATCGAACCGGGGTCAATTCGCGGCGAAAATACGCCTTTCTTTTTTTTGATTTCCCCTTACAAAGGCTCCACGTGCCGTCGACTTCCGCTACAAAAACAATAGATATTGCCCAATTGGACCAAATGACCGGAGGGGCGTTCACCGCACCCACCGCCGGCGAGCGTTCTGCACGTGTCAAAGAATGGCTGCTCACCGAGCCCAGTCCAGAGAAATTAGCCGAAGTGTTTAAAGAGCTAAGCAGCCGCGACAAAGGGGCTGCCAAACTCTTGCGCGAACGTTTAGACGATGCCAAGCGCCACAAAGAACAAGAGCATTTAGCCAACGAATGGGCCGCCAAAGCCCAGTCTTTGATGGCTGTTGCCAAACTCAATATTGCCGATGCTTTGGCTTGGCAGCGCGACGCGGCCAAGGCGGGTGCGCCACTGAGCAAAGAGCCTTTGGCGGGTTTCAAGGTTCAGTTGGCCGATCGGGTCCGTGCGATTGAAGACTTGCAACACCAAACCCAAGTTCAGCGTGAAGCCGCCGTTTTGATGGCCCAGCGCATTGAAGTGTGGTCAACCAAATCTTGGCGAGAAGCCCAAGGCGCTTTAGAAGCGCTGGGCACTGATGTCAACACTTGGCAAGCCCAGGCTGCTGCTTTGGTGGCTAATCCAGACTGGGCTAGCGTTGATTTGAAATTCGCGCCTTTGCTTGATGCATCTCGTGGGCAGTTGTTATTGGTGTGGAACGCGTTTCAGTTGGCTTTAAAGCAGGCGCTTGATGCCTCCAACGACGCCGCTGCGGAGTTGCCACCGGTGGCAGTGTGGGCCGACGAGTTGCGGGCCGCGCGTGGCGTCGCCAATCCTCCAGCTACTCCCCCCAAACCCAAAGTAGACCCGGAAGTTCGCGCTGCTGCCAACGCCGCCGTTCAAGAAGCCATCACTAAGCTGGAGACGCAAACCTCAGAGGGTCACGGTAAAGCCAGTGCTGGCGCGGCCCAAGCGCTGCGCCACGCGCTCAAAGAGTTTGGCAAAGCGATTGACTCCAAAGTCGACGGCTTGGCCTATGCGGCCTTGGCTGCAGCCGGAGAGCTTGAAGGCTGGCAGCGTTGGCGGGCGGATCAACTTCGTGAAGAGTTACTGATCAAGGCCGAAGGCTTGCTTAAACGCCCCGAAGGCCAAGCCATTGGCGGGCGAAAAATGCAAGACATGCTGCGCACCATGCGCGAGCAGTGGAAGCAAACCGACCAAGGCGGCTTACCGAACCACGCCCTTTGGAAACGCTTTGATGAGGCCTGTAACGAGGCTTACAAGGTGGTTGAAGCTTGGCTAGAAAAAATCAAAGCTGATGCTATCGAGCACCGCAAGCAACGCTTGGCGCTGATTGAGGAAGTCAAGGCGTGGGCTGAAGCCAATCGAACTGCCTTAGACGAGGATTGGAAAGGCTTTAGCCGCATCCTGCACCAGTTCGGCGACCGTTGGCGCGATGCGGGCCACCTAGGTGAAAAAGCCTTTGCAGAATTGCAGCCCTTGTGGAAAGCAGCTATTTCCCATGCGGCCGAGCCGCTTGAGACCATGCAAACGCAAAGCTTGCAACTGCGCCACGCCATGATTGAAGAAGCCAAAATATTGGGCGAGGCGGCGGTACTGCGTATCGACGCAGTGAAGGGTTTGCAACAACGCTGGCAAGCACAAGCGCATGCCGTTCCGATTGACCGTCGGCAAGAGCAAAAACTGTGGGACGCATTTAGAAAACCGATTGACGATGCGTTTCAACGCAAATCAGCTGAGCGCGAAAAAGCCGAAGCCTCCTTAGGAGCGCGTGACCGTATCGTTTTAGACGCTTCTAAAGCGCTACAAACCGCGAATGCCGCAGGTGACGCGCAAGCGATTCGCGCTGCGATGGCTGCGCTTGAGGCGGCTTTACATGGGCAAGCCCAGGCCCAAGCAGTGGCACAGGCGGCCGGTGCCCATGAAGTTCAAGCCCAGGCGCTAGTTCAAGAAGGAGCTCCAGACGCTTCCATTGCTGCCGATCCAAGTGCTGAGACAGAAGCTGCAACAGCGCCGCTATCGGTAACTGAATCAACTTCGGAGCCTTTGTCTGAAGCCGTGTCGGAGACCGCTCCCGAGAGCGTTGAAGCGCAAACCCCGCCCCCTCCAGAAAAAATCACTCCCAAAGCCCCGCCAAAACCGGTCGTGGCTATGCGTGGCGATGATCGCCCGGGAATGAAAAAAGAAGTGCCTTCGAGTGATGTAGGAAGATTTGGCAAGCCTGGAATGCGCCGGGACGCTGGTCGCAGCGACAGCCGCCCGCCCCGCCAAGATCGGTCAGATCGCCAAGACCGCTCCGATCGCCCCGCGTTTGACCCCAAAAATGCACCCCCACGTTTGGGTGACGCGGCCTTTAGAGCCCAGCGTGAAGCCTTAGACAACGCGCAATTTGCATTGAAGAAATTAGCAGCCCAAGCCCACGGTGAGGCGCTTACCCAATTGCTGACGGCGTGGGAAACCAAAAATGCTGCAGCAGTTCCCAGCGTTCAAGAGCTTGGAAACCGGGTGAACGCGGCAACCCGCACAGTGTGGGTGGCTGCCATTGGCGGCACAGCGCCTGCAATGGCCAAGCCTGTGTCAGCACAGGATGCGTTGTTGCGTTTAGAGATGGCCGCTGAAGTTCCAACTCCAGCGGACCACTTAGAAGCGCGTCGGGCTCTGCAACTTCAATTGCTGACCCGCCGAAATGACCCCGCACCTCAACAAACATGGGGCCACGATGCGGCAGTCGTCTTGAGTTCGTCGTATGGGGCGGAAGAAGCGCGTCGGGTACAAAACACGCTGAAAGTCTTGCTTAAGCGTTAGATTAAGCGCCGGGCGTTTTCTAAAGATGCGTCAAAGCAATCCGAGCGGGTTGCGCAGCCTTCGTGCCTGCTTGCTTTGACAGTGTGAGTCGCAGAACCTCGGCGCGTTGGGGCGCAGCGCCCATATCCCAGTCACTTAAAACCCAGCGACTGTGCGTGGCGTCTAGGGCATGGATTGAAGGACGGTGGGTGTGCCCGTGAATCATGTGGTCTGCTTGGTGCTCTTTGAGCAGATCTAGTGCAGCGGCGGTATCGAGATCTGCAAAAAAACCAGTGAGGGTCTTTTTTTTCGCTTCGCTTTGCATGCGCATGTCACGGCCCATGGCCTGGCGTTGTTCCAAGGGCTTTTGTAAAAAATCATGTTGCCACTCTGGGTTTCGAACCATACGACGCAAGTCTAAATAAGCGGTGTCAGACAGGCAAAGCGCATCGCCATGCGTAAGCAACCACCGACCGTTAGGGGTTTGCAATACGGTGGGGTCTTCCATGCCGGTAGCGCCACAGGCGGTCATGCAATCGGAGCCCATGAGAAAGTCGCGGTTCCCGCAGAGAAAATAAATATCGATTTTTTGACTGGCAAGCTTTAGAAGCTTTGCAACCTGAGCCTCAAAACTGTCGGTCTGAGCGAGGCAGTCATCGCCCACCCACACTTCAAAGAGGTCGCCTAATATAAAAAGCGCTTGGGCGGGGGAATTTTGAAGATAGCTCGCAAGCGCCTCCAAAGTTTGGGGCTCTTGGGCTTGCAGGTGCAAGTCAGAGATGAAATCTACGGTGTCCCAATGGGCTTTGGCGCGTAGTTCCATCGCTGTGGGCGCAGTGAGGTTACAGGGCGACGGCTTTTTCGATCACTACGTCTTCATTGGGGACGTCGTCATGAAAGCCGCTGCGACCGGTTTTGACGCTTTTAAGCTTGTCCACAATCTCTGTGCCTTCAACGACTTTGCCGAACACGGCGTAACCCCAGCCTTGAGAAGTTTCGCCGGTGTGATTTAAAAAATCGTTGTTGGCGACGTTGATGAAAAACTGCGAGGTCGCTGAATGGGGGTCGCCCGTGCGGGCCATGGCCAGGGTGTAGTTGTTATTTTTGAGGCCGTTATTGGCTTCATTTTCAATCGGGGCTTTGGTTTGCTTTTGTTTCATACCCGCCTCCATCCCGCCGCCTTGAACCATAAAGCCAGGAATGATGCGGTGAAAAATGGTGTTGTCATAGTGACCGCTGGCAACATAGGCTAAAAAATTAGCCGTTGATTTAGGCGCATGCTCTTGGTCAAGTTCGATGGTGACAATGCCATAACCGGCGATGTGGAGTGCTACTTTAGGATTGCTCATGTTTATTTGCTCAAGTTTACGGAAACGATAGTAATAGCTGTGAGGGGCACATTTTGAAACATGCCTTGGTTACCCACTGGCACAGCTCGGATTTTGTTGACCACATCCATGCCAGAAACCACTTTTCCAAACACGGTGTAGCCGTAGCCATCGGGTTGGGGGGCGTTTAAGCTGGGGTTGTTGACCACATTAATGAAAAACTGCGAGGTTGCGGAGTTGGGGTTGGCCGTTCTAGCCATCGCAATCGTTCCAACCTCATTTTTCAGGCCGTTCATCGCTTCTAAAGCCACCGGCTCACGCGTTGGCTTTTGTTTCATGTCGGCTGTGAACCCGCCACCTTGCACCATAAAGCCATCCATAACCCGGTGAAATACCGTGCCATCGTAATGTTTGTCTTTGACGTAGCGTAAAAAATTGTCCACCGTTTTAGGGGCTTTGTCGGGGTAAACCTCTACCGAAAAATTACCCATGCTGGTTTTAAACAGGACCTGAGGCGCCGTTTGCGCCAAGCCCACGAGCGCCCACAAAGCGAGTCCTAAGGCGACCCAAAGCTTCAATCCCCAATTTCTTTGAAAAGCAAAATGCATCAGACAGTTCCTTCGTGAAATATCTTCCACTCTTTGTTTGAACGAATCCAGTACTGGCGTTTGTTTTTACCGGATTTGCTGTCGCCTATGACTTCACCAAAGGTGACAACCATCGTCTCGGCAGAGTCTGCCCATTGCAAGTAAGAAAGGTCTTTGAGTTCAATGCTTTTACCTTGCGCCGCTGTCATCTCCGCCTTAAGCGCAGGCCCCCATTCTTTGATAGTTTTTCCGTTGCTAGAGAAATCAGGAGTGTAAAACGCCAGGGCTTTGTTAGCGTCGCCAGAGGCTTTGGCGCTTCTCCAATCGTTGAGCGCGCTTTCAAAAGATTTGCCTTGGCTAGAGAGGCTTTTGGCGGGCTGCCAGTTGAGTTCAGAAGCAATGACGACGGGTGTGGTTCGCACCTTAACGGTTCGAATCAGGTCGGCGATGTCTGGGTTTGAAAGTACCACACAGCCTTCGCTTGCACGTGGGGCTCTAGAGAATTGGTTGGGCGGCGTGCCATGGAGCCAAATGCCGCCACCTGATTTCCCGCGCTTTTGATCAAGCATATTGGGGTAGTTCAAGGGCAGGGCGCCTGCGCCATAAAACTCGCTCAAGCTTGCGCGGTCAAGATGGCTGGTGATGTAGTAAACCCCCAATGGAGTGCGCAAATCGCCTTCTTGGTTTTTAAGGACGCCGGCTTTGCCAACAGACATGTAATAGTCTGATATCAGTCGCAATCCGGTTGGAGTGTTCTCAAATAAATACAAGCGGGATTTAGAAGCGTCCACGGCGATCGCGTTTTTGGTGCTGGCGGATAACTTCAAAAATTGGGATGGCACCAGGCCGTTAGAGGGGCGTTCTCTGCTACTTAAGACGCGCCGTTGTGATTCATCCCTTAAATTATTCAGGGTGGTGGAAACATCGGCGGTGATGGTGTCAGGAATATCACCAATTTTTTGTATCGTCCGTGAGCGCGAAGACAGTAAATCGCCATACACCAATTGCGCTAACTGAAAGTTCGGCCGGTCTTGTACCAACTTGGCTGCGCTTTGTATCGCTTCGTGGTTTTGACCGTTGGCGGTTAAGCGGTAAATATCTAAGAGCCTGGCTTCAGCGTCGCGGTCTAAATTGACGGGTTCCGCCACAGGGGTTTGAACAATTTCTTTTACCTTTTTCTTGCGTTTAGGCTTTTTAGATTCTTTGGTTTCTTTTGCTGAATCGTTGGCGGATACGCTTGTTTTGCTCTTCTGTTTCTTGGGTTCTTCGTCTTTAGCCAAGGATACGCAGGGCAGGGCCAATGCGAGCGCAAGACTTAGCAGTTGGGATGCCAGTCTGGCTCGCTTTGAAATTTTCGGCCCTTCGGAATTTCTGGGGACAGCGCTACCGATCATAAGTTTCACGCAATTAGCCGCCTACAGTTTCACGAACAATTTGCCAGCGGTCACCCCGTTTGACGAGCTGCAATGTTTTGCGGCTCGACACCGCCAATTTATCAGCCCGGTAGTCTTGGCGAAACTTCACGGTGGCTTTGTCGCCGTTGGTCTCGACTTTGAGGGCGTCTAATTTCACGGTGATTTTGGCTTTGCTTTCGATCCGAACGCGACGGTCTTCTTCCCATTCTTTGCGGCTCATGGACCCAGGCGTATCAAACTCTTTGGCATACGCACCAAGGTAATTCTTCATGTCTTTGGCAGCCCAGGCGCTGGCCCATGCACGCACAGCGGCTTCGGCTTCTTTTGATCCAGCGTTTTCGCTGGAAGGTTTGGTGGCTGGCGTTTGGGCTGCGGGCTCAGGCGTTTTGGGCGCGGCTGGAGCGGCTGGAGTTAGAGCTGGGACTGCTGCGGCCGTAGCTGCTGGGGCAGCAGGTGCGGGTGCCGCTGGGGCTGCCGCGCCGGGCACTCTAGGCGCAGCCGCTGGAGCCGCGTTGGGAACCGGGGCGGCAGGAACAATCTTCAAAGGATTGGTGTTTGGGTTCACGAGTTGGCGAATCAGCGCTAACTTGGGCGTGAGGGCGGAATTGTTTCCTTCGAGTTGCAGCGCTTTGTTGTAAGCGTTGCTTGAGAGCTTGGCGTACACATCGCCTAAGTTTTCATGGGCGGTTGAGTAAGTCGGATTGGTGCGAATGGCCATTTCAAAAGCGCTGCGGGCTTTGTCAATCTGGTTTTGGCTCGCGTACAACACGCCTAAGTTGTTGTATGGCTCAGGCAACTCGGGGTAGTCTTCTGTCAAACGGGTAAAGGTGGCGATGGCTTCAACAGTTTTTCCGGCATCACGCTGAGCAACGCCTTTAAGAAAGCGCATTTGCGGATCACGAGGCTTAATCAAAATGTGGGCGTCGGCTTTGGCAATCGCTTCCGCGTACTTTCCGTCTTTTGTGAGCTGCGTCACATCGCTGTAATCGTCCGCATGGGCGATTGAAAAGACAAAGGCGCTAGACAGAGCAATAAGCTGCATTGTCAAAGAGGTAAAAATACTTTTGAACTTCATGGGGCGTTTTGTTTTTCTTAAACGGTCTGATGAAGGCACGAGGTGCGCCTATATACTGGCTCCAATTGTAGCTGAGGGGCCCTGCGCCTGCGCCTAGAATCACCCTCACGTCCTATTTGAATCGAGCGCCAAGGCGCCTTTTTTGTCGTCTTTGAGACTTCCATGAGTTTGCGCATCCACAACACCCTGTCCCGCGAGTTAGAGATTTTTACCAGCATTGAGCCCGGCCATGTGCGTATGTATGTGTGTGGAATGACGGTGTACGACGTCTGCCATTTGGGCCATGCCAGGTCTATGGTGGCCTTTGATGTAGTTCAGCGCTGGCTCAAAGCCAGTGGTTACCGGGTGACTTACGTTCGCAATGTGACGGACATTGACGACAAAATCATTCGCCGCGCCTTAGAAAACAAAGAAAGCATTTCTGATCTCACCAATCGCATGGTGGGCTATCTGCACCGAGACGCAGATGCTTTAGGTATCGAGCGCCCCGACCACGAACCCCGAGCAACCCAATTTGTGCCCCAGATGCTCCGTCTGATCGAGACATTGGAGCAAAAGGGGTACGCCTACCGCGCCTCTAACCACGATGTCAACTTCTCAGTTCGCAAGTTCCAAGGCTACGGCAAGCTCTCCGGTAAATCCATTGACGAACTCCGAGCGGGGGAGCGCGTGGCGGTGGCCGAAGGCAAGGAAGACCCGCTAGATTTTGTATTGTGGAAGTCAGCTAAGCCCAGTGAACCCGAAGATGCCCAATGGCCGAGCGCTTACGGTGCGGGTCGCCCGGGTTGGCATATTGAATGTTCTGCGATGGGGTGCGAGTTGTTAGGCGAGTCGTTTGACATTCACGGTGGCGGAGCTGACCTTCAATTCCCCCACCATGAAAACGAAATCGCCCAAAGCGAAGCCGCTTCGGGTCACGCCTTGGCGCGGTATTGGATGCACAACGGGTTTGTGACCCGTGACAACGAAAAAATGTCGAAAAGCTTAGGGAACTTTTTCACGATCCAAGAAATTCTTGCCAAGTTTGACCCCGAAACCGCCCGTTTCTTTATCTTGCGGGCCCATTACCGCAGCGCTTTGAATTACAGCGACGCCCACTTAGACGATGCCCGCACCGCGCTCAAGCGTCTTTATACCGCGCTGAACTTGGTTCCACCAACCCAAGACGGTGGAACACACAGCATAGACTGGACTGCGCCATACCCCGCCCGGTTCAAAGCGGCTATGGACATTGACTTTGGCACCCCGGAGGCGATTGCCGTTTTGTTTGAGTTGGCCTCCGAGGTGAATCGCAGCGCGTCCAAAGAACTGGCCGCCCAACTTAAAGGACTAGGCCAATGTTTGGGATTGCTGCAAAATGATCCCCAACAATTCTTAAAAGCGGGGGCCCGGTTAGATGACAACGAAATTGCTGAACGTATTGAAGCGCGACAAGCTGCCAAAGCGGCGCGTGACTTCGCCCAAGCCGACCTTATTCGACAAGAGCTACTGGCAATGGGCATCGTGCTAAAAGATTCAGCCCAAGGTACAACGTGGGAGGTGGCACCCGTATGAATGCAAAAGCCGCAGCACCAACTCTAAAGCCAACGCCAGCAGTGATCACTGCGCCTGACTTTTGGGAAGACGCCTGCAAACACCTGATGAAAAAGGACCGGGTGATGAAGCGCCTGATTCCGCAATTCAAAGACTCGAGCCTGCAAACCCGGGGCGACGCTTTTGTTACTTTGGCCCGAAGCATCGTTGGCCAACAAATTTCAGTCAAAGCGGCCCAAACGGTGTGGGACCGCTTTGCCGTGTTGCCTAAAAAAATGACGCCGCGCAATGTGCTTAAGCTCAAAGTTGATGACATGCGTGCGGCTGGTTTAAGCGCTCGCAAGGTGGAGTATTTGGTAGATTTGTCTTTGAATTTTGACAATAACAGCCTCACCCTGCAGCGTTGGGATGCGATGGAGGACGAGGACATCATCGCCCAGCTCGTCGCGATCCGCGGTATCGGCCGATGGACGGCAGAAATGTTCTTGATCTTTCACATGTTGCGGCCTAACGTGCTTCCGCTGGATGATGTGGGTTTGATCAACGGCATCAGCCGCAATTATTTTTCAGGCGAGGCGGTCAGTCGCAGTGACGCTCGCGAGGTGGCTGCGGCTTGGGCTCCGTATTGCTCGGTTGCAACTTGGTATATTTGGCGCTCGCTGGACCCCGCTCCAGTGGCTTACTAAAGCGTGGGCAGCACACTTACTCAGTGCCCGTTAGGAAAACAGGAGAGTTGATTTGGCAAAGAGAACATTTTTAGACTTCGAGTCCCCGATTGCGGATTTAGAGGAAAAAATCGAAGAACTTCGCTATGTTCAAAGCGAGTCTGCCGTTGATATTTCA